>Ga0187827_10002170_pt1 | contig 27229 bp, 18 predicted proteins | sample ETNtaG_39_FD_167969 | JGI IMG/M metagenome (GOLD analysis project Ga0187827, IMG submission 167969) | Marine microbial and viral communities from oxygen minimum zone, Eastern Pacific Ocean - ETNP2014_SV_150_PacBio MetaG (Illumina Assembly) | ecosystem: Environmental > Aquatic > Marine > Hypoxic... | reverse complement strand
CTTCATCAGTTGATTCTAGATCGGTTTCGACTTCATCAGTTGATTCTAGATCGGTTTCGACTTCATCAGTTGCATCGGCAGATTCCTGATTATCCGTATGCGAATTTGCCAAACTAAGACTAACACGGTGTCTCTGCACGTCCAAACTTACTACTTTCAAACTGATTTCATTGCCCACTACAATATCGGAATCAGCTTCCTCAGATATTTGACTGTTGTGCAATAGTCCCTCGATCCCTTCACCTAGGTCTATAAAAGCACCGAAGTCAAGCACACGGGTTATTTTACCGACTATAGCTTGTCCTGGAGCAAGACGTTCTTCTACAGAATCCCATGGACTAGGTAACAACTGTTTGATACTTAATCCTATGCGTTGTCTCTTGCGGTCAATCTTAATCACCATTACTTTTACTTCTTCTCCAGGCTCAACAATGTTTTTGGGGTGGTCTACTTGTTGCCATGCTAATTCGGATACATGAACTAGTCCATCGGCAGCACCTAAGTCTACAAAAGCCCCAAAATCTCGCACGTTAATAATTGTGCCATCTAAAACTTGTCCTTCGTATAATTCTCCAATTAGCTTGTCTTTCTGCTTTGCGCGAATCGATCGTTGAGCTGCTCGCTGGGACAAGACTAGGCGGTGGCGCTGACGGTCTACTTCTATAACACGGACATCAATGTCTTTGCCCACCATACTCTCTAGGAGTTCTCTGCGTTTTGCTTCAGCTATTCCTCTAGATATTCCAACGACATGTGATGCTGGCACGAATCCTGGTAGGTCAAGGTAGGTTACAATGATACCTCCCCTATTAAAGCTTTCCACATTCCCTTTCACAATGTCACCTGAACTCAACAGTACTTCAGCATCCTTCCAGGACTGGTGTTGTAGTGCTTGATACACAGACAATATAGGGTATTTGGCTCCATGTCCGTGAACTGTCACTAACACATCAATTTCAGAGCCTACCTCGTACTGGTCGGTAGTTTTTTCGGCTCTCTCTAAGTCAGATGTTGGTACCAAACCTTCTCGTTTTAGACCTAAATCTACTAGTACTCCTTCTGAACTAATTTCTACCACATTTCCTGTGAGCAGTTCTCCCTGTTCAGGTTGCGCTATCTCAATATAAGCTTCAAGCATTGTGGCAAAGTCATTGTCTACAGGGTTGGGTGTTGTTGGGGTCGACATAAATTCCTATACCTTAAAACAAAAACCGGCACCACTCAGGATCAGACAAGATGCCGACGTGCTTTAAATTCGTTACCGCTTTTGCAAAAAAATCTATAGTTATAACAATATTTCTCACTCAATCTAATACTGCAAAAATTCAGAACCACTCTGGTTCACTAATTGCAGATGTGCAATTGGCACCACTCCTTACATAAGTATAGTGGGGCATTATACCCTTGCATTTGAGGCTAGTCAAACCGAAGTTGTTTTCCATAGATGAATCACTGTGGTTCGAAATTTAAATGTATTTCATTGTTTCCACTGGGGATAATCAGCACTCCATTTTCAAGTTTTGTGCCAGAAGGACCCGAAATATCACTTGGTTGATTGGGTAGAGCCCATCTATAACCGTTCGGTGGAGATGCGCCAGATAGTTTCATTGTTATCGTACCATTCCAACCATTTTCGTTTGGATTAATATCGTTGAGCGTAAGAATGTTAAGGTTTCCGTATTGTGTTGGAACATTGTTGAGCATTATTTCACGAGATTCGGTTAACCACCATTCTGGGGCTCCTTGTAACAAAACTAAAGTATCATTACGTTCCGATATTAGCATTTCTCTCACTAGGGTGGCATAGCTCGCCGCGGCCCATGCATGTGGCATGTCACCACCAGAAAAACCCCCATTTAGTGGATTAACCTGTTCTGCCCATGCGTAGGTGCCTGGCAATGTCTGGTTTCGTAATGTCCAACTCAATATTTGGTGCATTATGTCCGTACGGTTTATTTTCAAGTATGCGTGAGCTAGCTCAAGACCGCCGTAGGGCCAGAATTGCCCACCCAAATGGCGAAAACCCCCATTATCTGGTTCTATCCATAGTTTGTGGTATATGTCAAACGACTTAGTAATTAAGTCGATGTTTCTTGGAAGCACTTCGTTAGGCCATAATGCAGGCACTGTCCCGCGCGCCATTGCAGAGCCAGTAGTGGCCTCTACTGCCCCAGGAATATATGCGGGATCTGGTCCCATAACCACTCTAACAGAATCCAATATTGCTGTTCTGAGTGCGTTAGCCTCTGAAATCATCCACATAGCATCATCGTGCTGGTCTAGTTCTTTTGCTATAAAAGCGGCTTGTTCGAGCCCAGTAACTGCCCAGAAGTCGTCCCAATAGTGGTGCCAATCAGCAGGGCCCAAATCCTCTGCACTTTTGCTTGGTGGCAAAAGCCCACTAGTAGCGTTATCTAGGTTTGTGTTTTCTGATATTAAGTTTGAGATGTAGAGCGCAGCCAAACGTATATTTGGATACCATTCTCTGATTTGTATTTCGTTGTTTGTGTAACGGTAATATTGGCAAGCTAAGAATATTGCCTGGCCTTGCGAATCCCATTCATTGTCATCCCATGGAGTATTCTTGCCACGGATAGGTGGTATGCGTCCATCTCTGTCCTGTGACTTGAAAGTTGACGTAACGGTGTTTTGTACAGTTTCTGCGTGACCGAACTGGAGTAAAGCTAGCCCTGTATATGCTGCATCTCTTACCCATACTGCATCATGTGCAAGTGGACCTGGATGAGGACCATCAGGATCTAAGGATAGTAACAGGTACCCTAGGGAGGCGTTTAGACCATTTTGTACTGATGAGTCAGGCAACTCTATAGTTACTTTCCCAGTTTCTTGCTTCCAATGTTCCAAGGCTTTGTTTATTTGTTGTTCGATTGGTAAGTCAACGTCTGGAAAACTCGATCCAGGAGTGTCTGGAAACGCAAAGTGGAAATCTTTAGTCTCACCGGGAGCAAGATCAACAGGATATGACCACATAGCAGCCAAGGACCCATTGGTGAGGTCTCTGACAATTTTGTTAGAAGGCACAGTTCCATTTAAAGCCGCATACATAACTTCGTCTAGATGGGCAGCTCCTCTGTGTTTGGCAGGTATAGCGGCAGTCAAAAAAGGCTTGTTGTTCACCCACATTTTGTTGCTGCGTTGCGTGTTTAATTGACATATAGGTGCAGAGTTAGCGTTTGTTGCGAAGGGTCTGACGGACAACATCATATCTAATTCAACATGACTAGCACTCTGATTAGTAAGAGCTACTTTCCATCTAATAGCTTTGTTTTTCTGATCTCCAAAAAGCGTATTGGTTACGATTACGTTGGCGCTTTGCCATTCCCATGTTGGTATTGGTGAGTGCGAGTCTGATAGAGAAAACTCGATTTGGGTTGGATCAGCATATGTAAGAAGTTCTTCGACTTTGTGATATATCCATATTTCTGTCCTTGGCGCTTTTGCCCAAGGAGACACTGACCCATCAGACGAGACAAGAGCTTCCTCGGAGGCTTGGGAATTCCCTGTCATCGTCCACGAATAAGGCTCGTTTTTTGACCATGCTGGCATTGGCCACTCCGGATGTGTAGATGCTTGCAAGGCAGCGTACTGTAAAGGAGTTATGACTAATCTAAGGTCTTGACCCATGATTATTGGCTGCTTTATACCACCGTAGCCTCCGAGGTCAACAATCCGTATATATATTTGTAGTTTATCAGTAGCTTTCCCATAGTTGCCTAAATCCACCAGTGATGCTTCGGACTCCATATTAGTCAAAGCTTCTACTTTTTTACCGTTAATCCACATTGTCGCAGAGTCGTCAACTTTACCAAAACCTAGGTATGTATTAGGCCAATCGGGCAATGTTATTTCTGTGCTGTACCATGCTACTCCGTCGTAATCAAAACCGCTGGCCTCCCACGGTTCTCCTGGTATTAATGCGACCCACTCATTCTTATCTGCAATATCATGTGGCCATCCTTCTAATAACCCTACGTTATTAGGGTCTAGTCGGAACAACCATCCATCACCAAGATGCTTTGAATTTGTGGTATTTAGTTCACATTCAGTATCAGTAGTTTGGGTAGGGTTAGGTGGAAATGTAGTACAACTGGCTAACATCAACAGCGCAGACAAAAGGAATACACGGAAGCTAAGCCTAATAGGCTTTACAACATGGGAAGGCAATTGTTCTTGGAAACCCAACTTGGTTATATTTATAAAGCTGTCCTGCCTGTATTGTGTTAGGCGCACTATTTAATAGTTACAGGAATGGCTCCGGAGAGAATGTGCCAATTGTTGCCGGGTGGAGTACTGGTCTTACAAGAGTCTGATGTATCTAAACAAACTACCATTTGCAGGTCATATGTACCTGCTGTATCAAAGGACATCCAATCTCTCCAGGAATATTCGGTGCCCGCACCCACTTTGTCCGCATCTCCGTTACCATTGAAATAACGTTTGATGTACGGGTTGGCATAAACTCCCCAAGCACCAAAGCTTTTGTCATCGGCAGAGGCGTTACGTATTCTTAGTTTTAACCAGATTTTCTCATTAACGGCATAACTTGCAGTACACGAGGTGCCCGCAGTGCAAGTTTTTTCTGCCGCGAAGTACGAGCCTTCAATTGGGCTACCTTCAGATGACACAGGAGACAATCTAGATTCACTGACGGTAACAGGTATCGCGTCTGTGAGGATATACCATTTGTCCCCAGGCGCCTTACTAGCCAGGCAGTTAGCTGCATTGTCAAGACATATTCCCATTTGTAAATAATGTAATCCCGGGTTTGCAATACTGACTGGAGTATTGTCCCAGCTGTATTCTGTGTTTGCGCCTATTTGATCAGCTGGGCGGTCTCCGTTGAAAATGTAAAGGAAATTCGGATACAAGTTAGTGTGGACACCCCAGGCACCAAAACTCACATATGAAGTACTGGAATTTACAATTCTCATATCCACATTAATTGTTTCGCCGACTAGGAAACGAGGCGTGCTTATACCAGTAACAAAATAACCATCTAGACTAAATGTTTTGCCAGAAATCGCATCGCTAGATGCAGGGCTGATACTGACTGATGCTTGTGTAGCAGTTGCAGCAACAGTATTGGTAGCAGTGGCCGTTGTGGTAGGAGTAGCAGGAGCCTGTACTATTGGTATGTCGTCTGTTCCACTCTCTACGTACACCCAATCTGCTGAGACCCATACACGATTGCGCGCTCCGTAAGCAATCTGATACCATTTACCATCCTCAGATTTGCCTGTGACTGGAGCCACATATCCAGCAGGTTCACTACCTAGTTTGTCGTAATTAGTCCCTGGCCCAGCTCGTAGGATAACACCGTCTGTGAACTCAAGCGTTTTAGTTCCTGATGCTACCTGATCTGATAACGGGGTTGGTGTTGATTCGGGTGTGGGGGGGAGTGTGAGAGACGGTATTGGGGTGTTAGTAGAGGTGGCTACTTCTTTGGACACTTCATTTGTAGAAATATCATCAGGGGTTACAGTGATTGAATCAAGTGTTGTACTTAATATAGTTGGAACCGAAGCATCAGCTAGTGATTCATCAACAGAGTTAAACTGCTGAAGAGCACTGACAATTAAAGCTATACCACCTATTCCTAGCAGTACAACAGACCCTATTATGAGTATGTTTCCGGTTTGTTTGGAGTTGACCTGTCTAATTGTAAAATCCCCGCTTATTGATTTGCATTTATAAATTTACTGTGTGACATCAGTATATCATGTGAAATTAACGCAATATTACACGATATTAACCGTGATTATAGATGATTTGGTCATCTGTTAGGCAGTTGTTAGTAAACTGTTGATTGTATTTATGTTTGTACTCCCCCAAAACTACTGTAATGATATTGAATACGACCCTGCCTCATTCCAAGAGTATCTTTTCCGCCAGCTAGTTGCCCAGAGGGACTGTGGAAAGTCCAATTAAAAGTCCAAGACGATCCTGTGCCGCGCACCTGATCGATAGCGAAGGTGCCAGCAGGCAGTACCTCGTGGAGTAAATTATGATACCATTTTTTAATGGATTGAATTCCGAGCAAGAGGCGTTGAGCGTTGACATGCCCTGCATTCTCATGATAAAGACTTGCAATAGAATCAATATCCCGATTGTTTAGTGCTTCTATGTAATTGTGAAGAGGATCGTTAGGGACATTTGGTATGGTTGGGGTAGGAGTTACAACGTTAGGCTCCACCATTGTCGATATTGGCCAGTTGAATCTAGCAACCGCATCCCATAGATCGTGGTGTCCTGAACTAGTAGCCCAGTCCCATGAGTAAGTGTTGGCTGCAATCAAGCCTAGCTCTACCGCCTTTTGGTAGAAAACTTCTTGATCTTTTGCAGTTGCAACCCATCCGCCTGCTCCATATGCTGAACCAGTCGGAATGACTGGTCGTTGGTAACCTACGAGTCTTGTATCATCAAACTCTCCAACAGATCTCTCAAGTTGGGCACCAGCATTATGTGCTTGTTCCCAGTAGACTTGTGGCATGTTAAAGTCACATTTTTCTAGAAAAGCTGACCAAGGTAATTCACGATGGTATGTGGGAAACCTATAGGAACTTAATGCAATCGGGTGGTTTGGCAACCCTTGTCTTAGGTCAGCCATAAATTGTCTAGCAGCCGCATCTTTACCGCGCCATTTGTATTCATGCTCTGCGTCTATTACATAAGCATCTAACTGTAGTTCTGTAGTACGTGCAACAGCAACCCTAGCTTCTCCGGACGGATCGTTACCTTTGACATAATGCCATCCCCAGACTTGAATCCCACGATTTTTTAAGGCTTGGGTCACTGAAGGAACAAGGTCGTTATTATTACGATCATACCCGAACGGATATCTGGTGTCCGCGATTTTTATCAGTACATGGGTTAAATTAGCATCCGCTGCTTTTGAGGCTATTGCCTCTGCATCGCCCCCTTCACAATTGAGAATGCGCCAAATAAAAAAACCTTTTCCCTCAACCACCACTTTAACCTCCACACAATTTCAATACGAGTGTTAAAATACATAGGTAGCAATAAGTGTGCCTGAACAATCATAAACAAATACGACAAACATGAAATTCAGCTCATTTTCAAACAAACTGATTAAGGACTTGAACTCGGTAGATTATTCTCTAATAGAGAAAGCTTACAAATTTGCTGATAGAGCGCACAAAGGGCAAACACGTGCTTCCGGCGAGCCATTCATAGAACACAGCATTTCAGTAGCAGCTATTTTGATCGAATTGGGTTTGCCGCCAGCTGTGCTTGCTGCAGCCCTGTTACACGATGTGGTGGAAGACTCGACAGTGTCGCTCAAGTCAATTGAAAAGACGTTTGGACCTGAGGTATGTTTGATGGTTGATGGAGTAACAAAGCTGACTGGGCAGGTGCAAAGACAAGACAGTGGTAACAAATTAGAAACTTCAGAAAGTGAAGATAGAAACACTAGTTATATCTCTGACTACCAAGCTGAAACGATACGAAAAACATTTTTGGCAATGAGTGATGATGTACGAATTGTGATAATCAAACTTGCTGATAGACTGCACAATATGCGAACACTTAATTATTTGCCTCGGGACAGAAGACAGCATATAGCTCAGGAGACACTTGACATTTTTGCGCCATTGGCAAACAGATTAGGTATGTGGCAGATTAAGTGGGAGTTGGAGGACTTAGGTTTTCAGTACGTCAATCCGAAGAAATATAAAGAGATTGCTTTAGCTATAAATCGACATAGAGTTGAACGTGAAAAACGAATTGCTGCGACAGTAGCTCGACTACAAAAGGAACTTAAACAACATGGTATTTCTGCTGAAGTGACTGGACGCCCAAAGCATATTTATTCAATATGGAACAAGATGCAACGCAAGAATATTCCGTTTGACAAAATTCATGACGTACGTGCTGTCAGAGTACTTGTCAAGGAAAGAGGCGAATCTGCGGAGGATACTATAGTAAGTCTAGAAAAAAAAGAACAACAAGCTATTGCAGATTGTTACCAGATTTTGGGGATTGTTCATCATCTTTGGAATCCTATACCCGGGGAATTTGATGATTATGTTGCAACACCTAAAGATAATTTTTATCAGTCGCTTCATACTACTGTTGTTAACGATGAAGGTAATCCTTTAGAAGTACAGATACGTACCGAACTTATGCATGAGGGTGCAGAATATGGAATAGCGTCACACTGGAGATATAAAGAGGATGGTAAGCGAAAGCAGGACAAGTCTTTTGATCGACGGATAAATTGGTTGCGTTCTATGATGGACTGGCGACAGGAATTGACTGATGGTCACGAATTTGTCGATGCTCTTAAATCAGACTTGTTTCCTGACAGAGTGCTAGCGTTTACTCCTCGTGGAGACATTATAGATCTTCCAACTGGTGCAACGCCTATAGACTTTGCTTATCATATCCACACATCGGTGGGTGAGCGTTGCCGAGGTGCTAAGGTTAATGGAAGTCTGGTTCCTTTGAATCACCTATTAGAGTCGGGAGATCAAGTAGAAGTATTAACATCTAAAACAGGAGGCCCTAGTCGTGACTGGTTGAATACCGATCTCGGTTATGTGCGTTCTGCCCGTGCTCGTGAAAAGATAAGGTCTTGGTTCAAACGACAGGCACGTAAGGAGAACATTGCTACAGGCAGGTCTGTTGTTGAGCGTGAACTAAAAAGATTGAGTATTAAAGGATATTCAATGGAAAAGACCGCAGCAATTTTTGGGTACAAAGTCCCTGAAGATTTTTTCGCTGCGGTTGGTTATGGTGACATACATGGCCAAACTGTGATAAACCGCATTGTAGAATTATTACATGGTGTGTCAGAACAGGAAGCTGAAGGCTTGCCACCACCGGAAGATGCAAAACAGGACTTGCAGATTGAGGCTCCGGAGGTTAGTGTTTCTGGTACCAGAGGATTACTAACTCGTTTAGCATTATGCTGTCATCCAGTTCCAGGAGACGAAATCGTAGGTTACACTACTCGTGTGCGTGGAGTCACTATACATCGCAAAGATTGCCCTAATATACTTCGGATACGTGAACGTGATCGTTTGATTAGTGTGGAGTGGAGAGCAAAGCCTGACAAGGTATACCCTGTGACCGTACGTATAGAGGCTTTTGACCGTGAGGGTCTAATGCGGGATATATCCACTGTTGTAGCCGACGAACATGTGAATATGGGAGACGTATCAACACTTAGTAAAGATCATGAAGTTCATGTGAACGTAACGTTGGAGGTGTCTGATCTAAGTCAGCTTAGTAGGGTGCTTAGTAGAGTAGAAGAATTGACTAATGTGACTATGGTACAACGGTATAGACCTGGTTGACACAAATAATTACACCATTTATATGTTGCGCACAAAAGAGTCGGTCATACGCACTACTCGCGACAGAGGTTTTACGTCGTGTACGCGCACCATATCAGCTCCCCGAGTTATTCCTACTGAAATTGCTGCGGCTGTGCCTTCGAGCCTTTCTTCCACAGGTAAGTTCAGGGTGTATCCTATAAATGATTTCCTGGAAGGCCCAATTAATATTGGGTAGCCAATCTTTGTAAAGTAATTAAGCTCGTTAATAATCCTTATGTTTTGACTTACACTTTTTCCGAAACCTATCCCGGGATCGATTATTATATTAGCTCTGTCTATATTGGCGTTGCGGGCTATAGAAACTGACATTTCCAAATCCGATTTTATACTTGGCATAAAGTTATCATACAACGTGCTCTTATATCGACTGCCGAGCATCTCGTTACTTTCTGTGTCAAGCGATTGACTGCTGTTGTGCATCAAGATGACTGCTGATCCGTGCTTTGATATAATATTGGCTAGTTCTATGTCCTGACGCAGTCCCCATATGTCATTCACAATCGATGCTCCTGCAGTAAGTGCCGCATCAGCCACGATTGATTTGCTAGTGTCTACGGAAATTGGTATTGAAAAGTTTTCAGCTAAAGCTTGAACAACTGGTACGACCCTGTCTAATTCTTGCCCTACTGTAATAGGCCTATTTCCAGGCCGTGTGCTCTCACCACCTACATCTATCACATGTGCACCGGCTTCAACAAATTTTGTGGCTAGCTCTAATGCACGAGTCACTAATTCGTTCTTTTGACCTAAACCATCTCCGGAGAAAGAATCAGGGGTTACATTGATAACACCCATTAGGTATGTTTGCGTGCCCCACACAAAGTGGTTTGGAAGATACATTTCTAGAGGTTGGGTTAACCAGGCGAGGATTTGGTTTTTGCTGATGCTTTTACAAAGGCTGAAAACAGTGGGTGTGGGCGATTAGGGCGAGAAATGAACTCAGGATGGAACTGACTACCTAGCATGAAGGGGTGATTACTAAGTTCGGCGATCTCTACTAGTTCTTCGTTTGGTGAAAGCCCTGAGAACACCATACCATTTTCAGTGAAAATTTGGCGATACTCATTATTGAATTCGAATCGGTGACGATGACGCTCGCTGACATGTGAGTTGTCTGGTTTGCCATATGCTTCCGAAGCACGAGTGCCAGGTACTAGCATACATGGATATACACCCAAACGCATGGTTCCACCCATTTCCCTAATATTACGTTGGTTTGGCATTAGATCAATAATTGGATTAGAAGTGTCTCTGTTAAATTCTGTTGAGTTGGCATCATTTGTGCCCAACATAAACCTAGCAAATTCTATACACATTACCTGCATCCCTAGACACAGACCGAAGTATGGAACCTTGTTTGTTCTCGCCCATTGGGCAGCTATGATTTTTCCTTCTACTCCACGTTCTCCAAACCCACCGGGCACAATTACCCCATCGCATATTTGAAGCAAGTTTTGAGAGTTGTTCACTTCAAGAGTGCTAGATTGTATCCAAGTGATTTCTATGTTGTGTCCCTGCTCTGAACCAGCATGGCGTAATGCCTCTTTAATACTAATATAGGCATCTTCAAGCTCTATATATTTCCCAACTATAGCTATCTGCAATGTGTCTGCCTGGCTGTAAACTGACTTTATCAACTTGTTCCACTCTGACCAATCTGGAGGTTTGTGTTTGTCATGAAGCTGGAGTTTGTCAACCAAATAAGCACCAAGATTTCTTTTCTCCAGTAATAGAGGTACTTCATAAGTAGTATTTGTTGTTGTAAGAGGTATAACAGCTTGCTCTGGCACGTCACAAAAAAGCGCAATTTTAGTGCACAATTCTTGATCTATATCGTAATCTGCACGTGCTACGATTACATCAGGTGAAATACCGATAGATCGCAACTCTCTAACTGAATGTTGAGTGGGTTTTGTTTTTAATTCGCCCGTGGCTCCTATGTGAGGCAGCCAGGTGACATGTACGTAAACCGCATTATCACTTCCAAGTTCGGCACGTAGCTGCCTTAGAGCCTCCAAGAAAGGTAGACTTTCAATATCACCAATAGTACCACCTACCTCTACTATTATGATGTCTGCTCCAGTTGCGATGGGAACTTGTTTGATATGGCGTTTGATTTGGTTGGTGATGTGAGGAATTACCTGAATAGTGCCTCCTAGGTAATCACCTCGGCGCTCTGCTGTGATGATATCAGAATAGAGCTGTCCTGTAGTAACATTACAAACACTCTGGAGATTAATATCTATGAATCGTTCGTAGTGTCCTAGATCCAAGTCAGTCTCCGCACCATCATTGGTTACGAAAACTTCGCCATGCTGATAAGGTGACATAGTTCCAGGGTCTACGTTAAGATAAGGGTCTAGCTTTTGTACTGATATTTGCAACCCTCTTTCTTTTAGCATACGGCCCATAGCTGCTGCTACAATGCCTTTGCCTACAGAGCTTACTACTCCACCAGTAACAAAAATGTATTTAGTCACCTAGCACCTGTATATAGTAATAGCACAATCAAAAGGGAGGGTCACTTGTTGGGTGCCCTCCCTTTTGAGTCGACATATGTAGTGAAATATTCTTGCAAGATGCCATCAATCATTATTGGATAATATAACGACAACACGAATGGTATTTAATGTTGACAATTGTTGCAGAATTCGAAGAGACTTAATTGTTTTGTATCTGCACATATCCTTTTGACCTAACTAGCATTTTCCAACATAGATTCTATTTTACTTGTATAAGTTGTAGCTGTTCCAGCACCCACTACTCGATCTACCTCTTGCCCTTGTTTTATAAAAATCATTGTGGGTATACCCTGTATACCATACTTCATTGCCAAATCGGAGTTCTCGTCAGTGTTTATTTTAGCTATAGTTACTTTTCCAGAGTATTGTGTAGCTAGATCATCAAGTATTGGGGCTACTATTTTACATGGTCCGCACCATGGAGCCCAAAAGTCTAACATTACGGGTTTATCCGACTGTAATATAGCTTTCTCAAATGTTTTGCCATCTACTTCAATTGGTGCTGTCATTGTTTAAAGCAACCTCCATATTGTTTGTATAGCTAATATCCTGAAGTGTCCTGATCGTATCCCTTAACTGAAAACATCGATATTCATTAGAATTAAGAGTATGGCTATTGTTGCAAACGGCAGCAATAGGCCAACTATTGAGTTTATCAGACGGTTGTTGCTTTTTGTAACAAATTTTCCAATAGTGTTTAAGTGACCTACTGACCCAAATATTCCACCAAGGGCAACACCCCACAATATAGCACCACCCCAACCACCAATGGTGTTTCTAATCTCTGGCCAGAAATTAGCTGTCATAAGAGTACCAACCAATCCTATAACTATACCTATGAACTGATTAATTCGCAAATGTGAGCGATTCATAAACAATTAGTTAGTGGTTTCATAGTCAGATTAACAATATTACATGTATAGAAACTTGCTCACAAAGTTTTTTGCTACTGCAACAATTTACTGTTTGTATGTTGCAAGTGTAAAGTATATGAGCACCCACAGTGCATGTCAACGTGTTTGAAAATTAACAAGGTTGCTCATGATATACTCAAGCGATATCTTGCAAACACTATGAAGCGCCGACCTAATACGACACTACTTGAATGGACTTCTATATTGTTGATACTTGCGTCGGTGTTGGCGCTAGTACTGCAACTAGTATCTTATCAAAATATTAGATCCGACCTCCAATTTGGGATGACTATAGCCGACGTACCAGTGGGCGGTATGTCACTAGGTGATGCTGAGGATACTTTGACTCGGGTATATTCAACCCCTGTAGAATTGCATTTTCTTGACGAAGTATTCTATTTAGAGCCTGCAGAAATTAGCTTTCGTCTAGAAGCCGAATCTATGCTGGCAATTGCTGATACATATAGGACTGATACCAGTTTTTGGTCTAGCTACTGGGATTATTTGTGGCGACGTACTAGTGACCCAGCTGTTGTCCCAATAGTTGCTGAATATTCCAGTTCCCAGCTCCGTAATTTCTTGGTTGATCTAGCTGCACGTTATGATTTACAACCTACACCTCCGAAATTGAATGCTCAATCTCTGGTTATAGTGCCTGGGTCACCAGGATACAGTCTGGACATAGAATCTTCTATGACAATAATTGATATGGCCTTACGAGTACCAACAAATAGGCGAGTGTTGTTGACTGTACAGGACAGCTTGATCGATACTCCTACTATAAATGCTCTAGGGAATTTAATTGATAGTTATATCAAACAGCTCGATTTTAGTGGAATAGTTAGTGTAGAGGTTGTTGATTTACTTAGTGGTGAGCAACTCAGTATTAATAAAGGAGTAGCCTATGCAGGTCTTAGTATTATGAAGATACCAATAATATTGGAAACTTATAGAGTGCTTGAGACTGATCCTTTGGAAGAAACCGCTAAATTGATTGAGGGTTCAATAGTAGAGTCATCTAATTTGCATGCTAATATTTTACTTGGCCAGCTTGGCAGCGGAGACAAGATTGTTGGCGCATCTGTGTTGACTTCGAACATGCAACTTTTAGGATTACAGAATACTTTTATGGCTGGTTATTTTGATCAAGAAGGAGGAGTTCCACCAGTGGTTCAAACTACTGCAAATCGACGCACTGATGTTGATACTGACCCAGATGCATTTATGCAGACTACACCAGACGATATGGCAAGTTTGCTTACTATGTTGTATCAATGCAGCCGGGATGGTGGAGGCGCAATATCAGTAGTGTTTGTAGATAAAATCACTCAACGTGAGTGTCAGTCGATTATAAATTTGCTCAGCCGAAACAAAATTGCTACCCTGATAGAGGCAGGGGTGCCAGAAGGCGTATCCGTAGCTCACAAACATGGGTTTGGCGATGGAGATACTATAGGAGATGCTGGTATCGTATTTTCCCCCGGAGGAGATTATGTAGTAGTTGTTTATATTTGGCAGGCGGAGTATCTTGAATGGGAAAATAGTGCCCCTATGGTTGCAAGTATTTCGCGAATGATATTTAACTACTTTAATTCTTGAGAAATTCGAGTTATTGCTAGAGATAAGCCTATCAGGACCCAGAAACAAGTTTGAGAAGACTGAAAATCCAGATTGACAAAATAGTGGTCAAAAACACCAACGATTGTAGTAGCTACAAGAGCTCCATATATACCCAGCCATTGAGAAGATAAACTCTTGTTTGTGAGTGAAACTAGTCTATGTTTTATACCCCAGACAAATACTGTGGTAATCACTATCAGAAAACTACTAAAACCTATTAATCCTACTTGCTCTGCTAGCAGCAAATAAGCACTTGATACTCCCAAATATATATCTATATCAGGTGTGCCTCCAAAACCTACTCCGAAAGTAGGATAGCGGCCTATAAGAACAAAGGCATCTTTGTATTCACCTAATCGCATACTAGTGGCTAAATCTTGGCCTTTGATAGCATCTGTGAAATGGGATACATACTGTTGTGACAAAGGCAGAAATAATACCAGCAGCAACATAGCAGCTATTATCCACAATGTTTTTCGTTTCCTTATGATAGCAACAAATATCATTGATGCTAACAGAGCAGACATCGCAGTACGTGAATAAGTGAGAACAAGAGAAGTTATTGTCACTATGAGCATTAATACAACTGTTAAGCGTTGCTTGAAAATAGGGTTCTTTGTACTTATTTGGGGTACAAGTAGAGCGGCTACAATTGCTAAAAGCCCACCAAATATATTAGGGTCTACAGAGGTACCGATAGCTCGGAGGGGGTTTGCAGGGTTGTCCTCAATATAGCGCAACACGTCACCACTAGGATAGTTGAAGACACTAAGATAATTCAAGCTTAGTTCAGACAGGTTGGGAGGAGCAATGTATAGGGCAATACCTAGTATCGCTGCAGCAAAACCCGATACTATTATTGTCTTTATTATACGAGTGAGGATGAGTCTATTGTGTACTTGATCTACTATGATTAAAGCCAGTGATATGTTTAATATATAACCCACGAATTTACGCAACAAGTTAGGATTGATTGATGTATTGCTCGTACCCAAAATGAAAGACAAGATTGACAACAGAATAAATATGATAATTGGTATATGAGCTGGAGTAGAAACAAGAGGTTGTCGATTTGATTTTAAACGTTGCGTGAAAAAAACCAAATAGATGGTTGCAATAGTAATATCCAAAAATGTGGGAGTCAATATAAACTTAAATGGCATTGTGCCGAATGGGATGAGAGAGAAAATTACAATAGTGGACCAAAGTGCAAGCTCTGACTGAATTAATGCCCAGATTATAAATGTTGCAGATAGTAGGGCTCCACTTGCTATCCAAGCACCTGTCAAGCTGAGTAGCGCACCAAAGGTTGTTGATAATAAAGCTATTGCTGCTCCCACTATGGTGGACGAACTATCATCAGACTTTTTGAAAGCGTCAATCATTTTTATCGCCTTGCTTCCAGAAGCATAGAGATAATGTCAATACTAAACCGATTATGCTTGCTATTAATCCTTGTCTTAGTAATAAGGGGTCATACTCTAGAGTTACGTTTTGTGGTCCTGAGTTTTGTAAATGTACGCCTTGTATATAGCCATTGATCATTTTGCTGGGTACTTTGACATTATCAGTTTCTGCAGTCCAACCAGGATACCATGCCTCACTGACTACTAGGAGAGATTCGTCTTCGTTGTTCACTTCTAGTTCAATATAACCGGGTCTATCCGATACGATTTTGATGTCCCCTCCCGCCGAGTGTATTGTTTCATCCGATGATAGTGTTAGTGCATCTTTGTGAGGTTCAAAATCATCAGATTGTATAATTTGCCACATATCAGATGCTGATGTAAGACTATATGTTGTCTCTGCTAGCCATGCTCTTTGGGCTTTCCAAGGAAGTCGGTATACTTTGGCGTCGCCAGATGGTGCCATGCCTTGATAAATTGGCGTAGCTGATAAAAGCAGACCCTCCCGGGTCATTGGTTGCATTTTCCATGAAATTAAATAGTCAATTCCAAGCAGCCTAAATCTTGTATGTTCTGGGGCTAGTTCGTCGAAATCTACCCAGGTCTGCAAACGGATTGGTGAAATACCACCCCATTCACGTAACCCATACGCACAGGCCCAATGACCTTGCATGCGCGCATCATCTTGTGTTCGGAACCAGCGGTCCGTGTCAGCGTCTAGGCGAATGGGTTTTATTAGTGATAACTCAGGGTATGTATCAAATGGTGCGTATGCATTTGTGGACATGTTGGCAGAGAACAACTCTGTGCTGATTACAAAAATAAGCGCTACAGGGAAAATACGTCTTAGTGGTCTGATAGTTATTGCAAATGCTGTTAGCACCATGCCTATAACCAAAAGACCTAATCGCGCTGGAATATGTTCCCATGCCTCTGGAAATTTCTGAGCTGCTGCAACAGAAACGATTAACAATATTATAGCAACGGGCACAAGATTCCTTACCCATCTAAGCGCGCCAAACAACACAGATCGTTGTTCGCGTTTGAGCGGACCTGTAATTGTTGACACAGCTAGTGATACTAACACCGAGGATGCCATCGCTATGACCACAGCTGCTCTTTCCTGTCCTCTGAACAGTTTAAATATAGGAAGCAGCCAGTGCGCCATTTGATAAACAGCCAGATTACTTCCAAAGGATACTAATAGTGATACAATCGCAGTTCCCAACCAGAAGCGTACTGGCCCATCACGTTTAAGAGGAAGAGCTATTAGAGCAAACGTTAGTCCCATTATTCCAATGTATAGTGGCTGCCAAAGATCAGTGCTGACAAGTCTGGTTACTAAGAATTGCACAATATCGTAAGTTGCGAAACCACTTGATAATTCGTCAAATGGCAGGCTTGAACGAGTTGATAGTGCAAGAAACTGCATTTGTGGAAAGAGTTGTACACCCACAGTTAGAGTTAGTAGACTGAATATTATAGAGGCCCAGGATACAATCCATAGTAAAGTGCGTCCTGACACTATTGCTCTATAAATGAAGTAAGCTATGCTTAAATATGTTATAAGGAGGAATGTTTGAGGATGACCTGCAAAAAATGCCAACGAGTATGTGAAAATTACGCCAGCAATTGCACGTCCGCTTCCACTTGATACAAATCGACGCAATGCTAACAGTATCAGAGGCATCCATGTTGCAGTCTCTAAACTGGCTGTTTGTAGTGGAGGGTATCCAGTAAGGTATCCTCCATAAGTTAATATAATTGTTCCTGACAAAGCTCCTATTCGAGTACCACACTCTTCTTTTAGAAACAAGTAACCAAATATACTTATAGCCAAATAATGTAATATTGTTTCAGTGGTTAAGGCTAACAGAGGGAAACTGTCGTAGCCTAACAACCTCAATATACCAAAGTTTAATAAGACTGGCGGATAGAATATTTGTGCTTGGGGGTCAGCATGGAATGGATATCCACCGAAGAAGCAGTCTGTCCATAGTGGCATGTAGCCAGCCACGAGCTGTTGAAATGCTATTGTTCTAAACATAAAAAACTGCTGTGTAAAGTCTCCGTCTGGGAAAACCACTCGATTGGGACCATCTGCAAAAAATCGCCAGAAAAAGAATACCCATAACAATAAGAGAATACAGACGTGTATTACGGTTTTATTGGCTTGAAACTTTCGGATAATAGACAGCATATTTACCGTTCTATTGTTACTTTGATTTTGTTAAGGGATACATAGTTTTCAATCCATCGACCATCGGAATTTATACGTTGCAAACGTGTGCCTGTGTCATCATACAATCCAATTTGCAAGTCATATACTCCTTGAGGTGTATTGGTCGCTATGCCTATAGGATGGATATCTTCTACAATGTCGCCAGGCTTGCAGGATGTAGTAGGATAAGACCCTGCTCCAGGCCAAGAGTCATGTTGTCCCCACACCTGATTTCCATTACCCCTCACCTGTGCAAAAACAGTGTAATCATATCGCATGTTTGTTTTACAAAGCCAATATAGTGTTAGATGGATATTTTGTCCAGGTGTAATCACTCGAGCATCTGTATCATATCCTATAAGCTCAATATTGTTCTGGAAATTCACTGACAGGGGATTAGGATGACGACCAGGGTGAGATTCTAACTTTAGGGTGTCAATGTAAACACGATCTTCTCCCCCAAGCTGGTACAGGCGTTCTCCGGTTTGGAAATTGTATAAACCGACAGTTAGACGCAGGTTTGTTGGAGCACTCACAGTATTTGATATTGGTATTACATAGTTATCTTGAATGGTCATGCCTGGCGTCATTAAGCTTGTAGGCAATAAACCGATACCAGGGTACGTGTCTCTCTGCGCTACTATTATGTCGTTAGGATCTTGTAGATGTATAAACACACTCCAGTTGTTATCCATCTTCGCAATTGATGTCCAGAATAATGTTAATTCCACAGTTTCACCAGGACGCACAGAAGATGAAGGTAAAGTGTATCCAAGCAGCCTGATTTGAGGGTTGCCGGCTTTAGTTGATAGATCGATTGATTGTGATGTGGAGAGATCCTCTAGATTGGATGCTCTTGGCACGGTATATGAGGGTGCTATTATCGAACTTGGGGTGATTGCGGCAACTGCAAACATAAAGAGTGACAAAGATATTATTACAAAAGGTCGCACCTTGTAAAAGTTACTTGGCACTACACTATATATACCTAAAGCAAATAACACCGTAATACTTTGAATTGCAGTGAACACTAGTCTTCCTTGGGAGGACCATGTATCAGTTGCCCACCTAATTAGAGAAACAATTACTACACATATAAACACTACGTTGAGTGCTAACGGGAACCATTGTTTTTTTTGCCAGCCACTCTCTTTCAGTTTGCGTACTATTAACATTATTAGCCCCACTATAGATAATATAGATAGTGTGTTTAGTGTTGCATACACCCATTGAGGTAATGGAACATTGACTGCGCCAAAGAGACCCCAGTATGATTGCATGAACCCAATACGTTCACTCCATAGTTGTGCTAAAGGAGCTGAGTGAGACCGCTGCCCTAAAACTTCCACAAACATATTTATTCCTGTGAGAGACCCATATAACCGCAAATTTCTTAGAAACCACCATCCAGATATTGCTATAGCAGTACCAAATATTACGACCAATTGGAATGTCAGTAGTAATGCGTAACTAATACAAGCCTTAAAGTATTTGCGATTTGGGTCATTCCACCAGTGCAGAGCTTTGTTATAGGATATTGACAACCCAACTATTGGAAACAAAGTTAGTAGCGATAGTTTCGTGAGTGCACCGAGTCCTAGCAACACACCCAATAGTACGTGCAAAATGCTTATGCGACCTGCAATTGGATAATAATTTCTTCCAAATGTAAACCCAATGTTAACTTTGTGTTTATCTATATTTCGTCCGTTCGATGCGATCAATATGGTTGCGCTTGCGATCAGCATTGCTAGATTGTCATTGTTGATTGATCCTGATATGAACACGAACATTGGAGTAAACGCAAGTATTGATGCGGACCCAATCGCTAATAGTGAGTGACCAGGCCTAATAACTAGGGCGAGTCGGTATGTAAGATACACAGTACCTGCACTAATAATCACAGATAATATGCGTATTAATCGCATGGCTAGTTCTGTTCCTGTATAAGGCCAGGAATTTGTCTCCGGTGGATGGATAGCCATATTTACATTGCCGTCCATTGTTACTACACCTGTGTCTACATGTGGGTTTAGCCATCTAACAGAATGCATATCAGATGTATCTATCCAGCTTGTTGCTAGTGCCATCATGTAATAGTATAGGGGCGGTTGTCCCGCTTCCTGTCTCCAGGGACCTGGATCGTTTGGGTTAAGTACAGGAAGCCCATTTCCTTGTGCGATATTCCATACCACTGGATAGTGCCATAATTCGTCTGATGCCTCAAATAGAGGTGTCGTCATGGCAAATACAGCTCCGACTGTAATAAATAAGATTAGTATCAGTATAAGCAGGTATTGATGGCGAATATTCACTTGTAGTATTAGTGTTTCATCGAAACTTCGCTAAAAAATTTAGTTGTTTGGTTAGTTATATTTTGCCATTCGAAATCTTTAGATAGTGACATAGCTGCCTGGCCTATTTTTGTCCTTAGCAGGGTGTTTTCGTACAACCTTCTAATCGCTTCCACTATGGATGGTGGGTCTTCGGGTGGAATAAGCATTATATTTGTTTCATGTTGTAAGCGTTCGTTCTCTGATTTGGGGTTGGTAGTTATAGTTGGGCATCCATGCGTCAGGCAAGCAAGAAGCGAGCCGTGACGAAAAGAAGCTCCATCTATAAACGGTAGTACCATTAGATCACAGCTTAACAACGCAGCTGACGTGCTTAATGGATCGAGGTATCCAGTTTTTATAATGTGCTTTGCTACACCTAGATCATGTGCTAGGTTATTCACCTCTAAATAGTAGTTCGTATTAGTAGTATCAGTGCTACCAGTTAGTTCGCCTATTAGAAGTAGACGAGCTGGTATGTCACTAGAGTGTAATGAAGCAAGCGCTTGTATTAATGTTTTGCCACCTTTGCTTTTGTTCATTAGACCGAAGTACCCTATGACTAATTCGTCCTGAGCAATACCGTACTGTGCACGTATGTCAATGTTAGACGTCTGGGCCATGGAGTTATAGGGAATATTGCTTCCTATAGGTATTTCTACTACTGGTGTTGTTTGCAGTGTTTTTGTACAAATTTGATAATCTTCTGAGTTGGTGGTTATAATTCCATCCGAACAGCGAGCCATTTGCCAAATAGCACGCTTTCGCCAACTACCAGCCTTTGGAAAGAGATAAGGTTGTTCAAGGTCATGAAAAGTTATTATAGTTGGAGGAATTGTGAGGTAAGGTAGAAAATGAATCGGTGGGCGCATGGACCCATAGGCGGCAGCTTGGTATTGGATACACAAAACATCTAGTTCCGAGGTTGTTGTTCTAATTCTCCAAAGATCTAACCAACTCCAACGTTTAGAAACATTGGCTATGATTTTGTGGTCGTCAGCGTAATTAGTAGGGTGTATACAGCGCTGGTCAGTAATTACCTGAACCTTATGGCCTACTGTCGTTAGGTGTAGTGCTAGATTACGTGTGTAATCACCTACGCCTCCCTTCATAGGAGGATATTCGCCGGTTACAATACCTATGTTCATTGTGTTGTAGTATTACTATTTGTAAAGTCAGAACTTCCTTTCTACTACATAATTTGCAATAGTGTGCAACGCATCCAAATACTTGCATTGAGGCAGCTCTTCCAGAGCTGATTTTGCACTTTCTACATATTGACGTGCTTCAGCAAAAGAAGAGTCAATTGCTGAAGAAGAACTTATAGATTGAATTACACGTTTGTAAACATCTTGATCTTTGTTGTGGCCATTTTGTAGAGAGGCTACATCGGAGTTGTCAGGATTGTCTTCAATATAATATAGTGCAGGCAATGTGAGTAATCCTTGTAGCAAGTCATGCCCTACTGGTTTACCTACGTCTTCTGAGTTACCAACAAAGTCTAGAATGTCATCAACAATCTGAAATGCTATGCCTGTCTGGACACCATAATGGCGCATTGCATCGATTGCTTTCTCATCTTGAGTACCTAGTATAGCTCCGGCCTCAGCTGCTAACGCAAACATAGAAGCAGTCTTTGCTTGAATTCTCTGAAAATAGTTTTGGCGATTAGCCGTATTTTCTTTTGCGAAGCTTTGTTTGATTTCACCGTTTACTATAGTCATTAATGTCTCAGCAAAAAGATTCATTACTCGCACATTTTGGGTTTGAGCCGCAAAGCTTGCAGCTCTGGCAAACAAGTAATCTCCAGTGAGAATTGTGATTTCAGAGGAGAAATCTGCGTTAAGTGTCTTAATTCCACGACGCATCAAAGAACCATCTATAAGGTCATCATGTACCAAAGTCGCAGTATGGAGCATCTCTACTGCAGCTGCTAGAGAAACAGCGTGTTGTTGATCAGCTTCAAACATGCTAGCACTAAGCAAGGCCACTATTGGCCTAATACGTTTACCACCTGAATCAAGAAGGTGCTCAGTTGCTGTAGTGAGTACATCATGCTGATCACTAAAGGTTTCTCTAAGACGATCTTCTATTGAGGTTAATTGTTGACCTATTGGCTCTAGGAGTTTTGAAATATCTTCCAATTTTGTTTTCTGTTTGTGCATATTAATTGTTCCAACCGAAAAGCATTTTTGCATTTTGTGTGCTGGAGCTTGCCACCTCATTTACGGCCACTGATTTTATTTCGGCGATTTTATCTGATACCCAGCGCACAAAGGCAGGCTCATTTCTTTTGCCTCGGTTTGGTTGTGGAGACAAAAATGGAGCATCAGTTTCTATTAGTATTTGAGTCAATGGCAAACCTGCTACTATATCTCTTAAATTATCGGACTTGTTGAAGGTTATTGATCCTGTGACACCTATGTAGAATCCCTTTTCTATTATAGTGTTCGCATGCTTCTTTAGTCCACTGAATGAATGGAATACGCCAGGATTTGGTTTTGCGCCCATAGAAGATTGCCACTCACTTATGATATTTATAGTGTCTTCATAAGCGTCGCGACAATGTACAATCACAGGAAGACCTAGTTCCGATGCTAGGTCAAGTTGGATTCTAAATCGATGTTTCTGCTTGTCTGGCGGCGTGATGTTTCTAAAATAATCTAAACCTATTTCGCCAATTGCTACAACATTTGGGTGGCTTGATAGTATGCGCAACTGCTGCATTGTTGATTTGTCCAAATCAAAGTCTTCATTAGGGTGAATGCCTACAGCTGCAGATACTGAGGTAAATTGGTTGGCCATTTGTAAGGCGGCTTTGCTGGTTTCAATATTTGTGCCTGGATTGATTATTCTAGTTACCTTGTGTTGTGCAGCCCTCTCTAATATTTGATGTCTGTCCTGATCAAATATCTGGAAATCCAGGTGACAATGCGTGTCTGTTAACAAAATAGCACCGTGTTATGATAAACCGGCGATACTAAGACCATCTTGGAGAATTTGCTGTACTCTATCAGCATCGGTGGTTTCACAATAAACTCTGATTATGGGCTCAGTTCCAGAAAAACGAATTAGAAGCCAATCTCCACCGTCTAGATTGAATTTGAATCCATCGGTTGTATCTACATCTATTAGGGTAAGGCCACCAATTGTAGACGGATTGGCACTTTTCACCCTATCAATTATCTGCTCTTTTTGATCGCTTGGAAAAGTGCTGTCAATTCTATCATAATGGGATTCGGTTCCGGTTTTCGCAAAGAGTGTTCCTAGTAGTTCAGATGGTTTTTGATCCAGTAATCGCATGAGATCTAATATGTATAATCCTGCAAGTATTCCATCTCTTTCGGGAACATGGTTCTGAAATGCGAACCCGCCTGATTCTTCACCGCCTATTATTGCATTAGTTTCAGTCATTTTAGGTGCCACGAATTTGAACCCGACTCCTGTTTCATATACTGGCACCTCGTATATTTGTCCCAATTTGTTTAGCAGCGATGTCGTGGAAATTGTTTTCACTATAGGTCCATGTACTCCTCTAACCTCTAATAGGTAGAATGCAAGCAATCCGAACACACGTAGCTGGTTGATAAAGCTGCCGTTTTCGTCACCAAGGCCCAAACGATCTGCATCCCCATCGGTAATTAGGCAGACATCCGAACCATTTTCTATAGCCGTTTGCAGGCCCGCGTCAATGTTGGGTGGTATAGGTTCGGGCCGACTCATTTCTGGGAAAATAGGGTTACGAATGTTATGTACTTCTTTTATTGTGGTGCTACCTCCATTTAGAAGTCGAGTAAACCATCCAGCACCATTTCCCCACATGGCATCTACCGTTATATGGAACCCTGCATTCCTAAGAGCATCTATATTAACCATTTCATGTAAATGCTCGACGTATGTTGGTGCTGGATCGAACATCTGAATGAGCTCCTGTGTATTAGCTGTGATAGTGCTTTTTACTGCACTGACAGTTGGAATGTGCGATTCAATGTTTTTCAAACCATCTGGAGCGATCGCACCTCCTGTATGATCCCGCACCTTAAATCCATTGTCGGTTGGTGGGTTGTGGGATGCTGTTATGTTAATAGCACCCACTGCTTGTTTTTCGATAACTGCGTAAGCTATAACTGGGGTGGGAGTAGCAGTGTTGGTAAGCCATACATTTAGTTTGTTGGCGGACAGAACTTCAGCCACTGCTCTAGCGAAATGTTCTGATGCGTATCGTTTGTCATACCCCACCACTACAGATTCGCCTGAATGTCCTTGCTCAAGGATATGCGATGCATATCCTTGAGCGCAACGTCTGACATTATCAAATGTGTAGTCATTGGCAATTTGACCACGCCAACCGTCTGTACCGAACTGTATTTTTGTATCAGGATTCATTGCAATTGTAGGTGTGGACTAGTATCGTACTGTGGTGAACTCTACTATATTGGGCATCTCAACACCTGATTCCAGTTTTTCTATGTCAGCATCGACCATATTTTGCATGAGTTGTTGAAATGTCATACGCGGTTTCCATTTGAGTACTTTGTTGGCTAAACTTGCGTCTCCTACTAACAAATCCACTTCTGCCGGTCGATAGAATCTGGTGTCGGAAATTACATAGTCTAGATAGTTTAGACCTACATGTGCAAATGCAGTTTCGCATATGTCACGTATGCTATGGGTTTCTCCGGTAGCTATTACATAGTCTCCAGGCTCCTCTTGTTGGAGCATTTTCCACATTGCTTCTACATAATCTCCGGCAAAACCAATGTCACGGCGCGCATCCAGATTGCCCAGCCGCAATTCTTTAGCGTAGCCTAACTTGATGGCTGCAACCCCAAGGCTAATCTTACGTTCTACAAATTCTATGCCTCTGCGAGGAGACCCATGATTGAACAATATTCCAGAACTAGCATGCATGTTATAGCTTTCACGGTAATTTACAGTAATCCAGTGACCATACACTTTTGCTGCGCCATAGGGACTTCGTGGGTAGAAGGGGGTGTTTTCGCTTTGTGGAACCTCTCTTACTTTTCCAAACATTTCACTGCTCGAAGCTTGGTAGTATCGGATATCTGAGTTGACGGTGCGGATGGCATCCAATAGTCTTGTGACTCCTAGGGCTGTCGCTTGTCCAGTAAGTACTGGTTGCTGCCATGAAGTAGGTACAAATGACATAGCTGCTAAATTGTAAATCTCATCCGGTTGAAATTCTCGCAAAACACTTACCATGGAAACTTGATCTAAAAGGTCACCTTGTACCAAAGTAATTTTGTTTTGTATGTTGCGCAAGCGGTCGAGATTTATAACGCTGGTACGCCTTACCATTCCTATCACTTCGTACCCCTTATCTAGCAGTGTTTCCGCTAAATAAGAACCGTCTTGTCCTGTTATTCCAGTAATGAGAGCTTTAGGCATAGTATTAATCGGTGATGTTTTTCACCGAGTCTCCTTCCATGTTTTCAGATTCGAGTTTGTTCCTTTCAAAATTTAGCAGGTCCGACAGTGTCTCTTCAAGTGAGATTTCAGGTTCCCAGCCAGTAATCTTTCTGAAGCTAGTACAATCTGCAATGAGCGGTGGTGTACTAGAAGAACGCACACGTTTAGAATCTACCTCTACTGTTACTTTAGCATTTGAAAGACTAATAAGAGTGTCAAGCAGCTCTTGAATAGTATACATATTTCCACTAGCTATATTGTATGCTGATCCAGATTCACAATGTTCCATGGACAGGGCATATGCTTTTACCATATCACGAACATCAGTGAAATCTCTACGATCAGAAAGATTACCGACCAAAATTGTAGGAGGTTGTTGACCAGATTCAATTCTAGCAAGCTGTCTAGCGAATGCAGTCGCTACAAACTGATCGTTTTGTCTTGGACCAATATGATTTAATGGCCTTACACGAATAATATCTAATCCATGCCCTAAAAAATATGCTTGGGCTAGCAGGTCTTCTGCGGCCTTGCTGGCACTATAAGGACTGTTTGGGCTGAAACATAGATCTTCCTTGATTGGCATATTGTTACTGCTTACTTTACCGTACACTTCCATTGAAGTGACTACAAGCACTCTACATTTAAGTTTGAGTTTCCAGATAGCATCTAGTATGTTTAGAGCAGCGTATACGTTGGCATCATAATTCCCTTTGGGGTCTTCCCAACTCGTGTGCACTGCTGCCTGTCCTGCCAAGTGATATATGTAATCCGGTTTTATTTGATCTATAAAGTCAATTGTAGTATGAGGATTTGCAAGGTCCATACACTGGTAGTTGAATGGGGAGTTGGTTTGCAATACAGGTGATGGTGATTTTCCACAGCCCCAAATTTTCTGATTGCTATTTTTTAGGAGATATTCGGCTAGGTGACTGCCAGCAAAGCCTCCGGCTCCGGTTATTATTGCTTGCAAATCCAATCTCTCCAGATTAACAGTTTAACTGTCACACAAGACAGTTGCTCGAACGAGATTATACCTTGTTTCTATACCATTTGTCAGTTTGACAACGATAGGCTAGGTAAGTATAATTTGCGCGGATGCTAGGGCTACATAAAGACTGGCACACAAATAACCTTACATGCGTATGATTGAGTCTTGTTGCTATGCATAGAGGTGCCTCAAGATTATAGGTTTCAGGAATTCCCATAGAGAGATTATTGGAACAGTGACTGAAGACAAAAAAGATACCATTGTTGAACCTAAGACAATCGGCGAACTTGAAAACAAAATGCGTCTAGAAGGCGTTGTAAAGAGCAGCGAAATTTTCGGTGCTCTTGTGGATGTTGGGGTTGATCATGATGGATTAGTGCATATATCTGAGATCAACAAACTCAATAAT
>Ga0187827_10002164_pt1 | contig 27306 bp, 24 predicted proteins | sample ETNtaG_39_FD_167969 | JGI IMG/M metagenome (GOLD analysis project Ga0187827, IMG submission 167969) | Marine microbial and viral communities from oxygen minimum zone, Eastern Pacific Ocean - ETNP2014_SV_150_PacBio MetaG (Illumina Assembly) | ecosystem: Environmental > Aquatic > Marine > Hypoxic... | reverse complement strand
CTGCTCGACAGTCGCCTTGTGTGAAGATCGGTCATCTGCCGTATAGTAGGCCGGATCAAGAACTTTCTGCACGATCAGGATATGGCCGCCGGCCGGTGCCATCCCAGGATCAGAAAGGGTCGGCACAAAAATATTGAATTTGAGCCCGTTGCTGCCCAAATGGTCCGAATTCCATACGTTCCAGTGATATCCCCGTATTTTGCGCAACATCTCGCCGCATATGTCCTTAAGGCCGATATGTACAAGAAAGCAAGGGAATGAGGGTTGCATGCCTCGAACACTTTCCATATAAGCTGAATCCAAATAGTCGGAACCTATCATCTTCTCAAGCGTTTGGAGCAGATCACTGTTTGAAATAACGGCGTCCGCCCGGACCTGTTTCAGCTGGCGATTGCGTACCGGCCCTGTTTCTATCTCTACGCCACGAACTCTTTTTTCCTTGACCAGTATCTGTCTGACCAGCGAATTCATCAGGATGTGTCCGCCTCTTTCATCAAATCGCAAAGCGACCTCGTCTGAAAAAGCCTGGGAGCCGCCACGGGGATAGTAGGTTCCGAGAAAATAAGAAAGCTTGAGCATCGAATCGAAAACAAATGAAGTTCGGCAGGGTGGCCCTCCCCAATGTGGGCTATCGGCAGTGAGTAGCAGCTTGAGTTTGACATTTTGAAAATGCCGGTCGAGCATCTGGCGTACGGTCAGAGTTCTGTAAGGATCAAGGCGGCTGGTGTCACGCCCTCGGAAGTAATAAAGCAGGCCGAATTGATGGGCCTTACGCACATCTGAAAAAAAATCGTCCAGCGCCTGAGATTCTTCAGGAAATTCAGCTTTGATGTTGGCAAGATAGGTATCAAAGTCGTGAGAAAACGAAAACCGGGATCCATCAGGAAAATGAACAGGATCAACCGGATCTATTTCAATCCACTCGGTCTTAATGTTCAGATCATGAATCACCCTGCCGGTGATGGTGCCGGGATTGCCAAGCAGCGGATATGAGTGCGTGGCGGCATCGAAAGTATACCCCTTGCGTCGGAAGCCACTGCAATAACCACCAACCATATAATGCTGCTCGACAAGCAGAACACGTTGCCCCTCGCGTGCCAGTAAATTGGCGCAAATCAGGCCACCGACGCCTGAGCCGATAATTACTGTATCATAAGCATCCTGCGGATCTCTTAACGTTTTGAACGGCCTCTTCATAAACTCAGTCTTTCTCTCTTCACGCCCGCCGCTTATTGATATCATCACGATAACTGCAAGTTGTCATATTTATTCTCGGAAAATAATAACAGATAAAAAGGCCTTAAATGCTTTTTTTTATCTATTTGAAATAGTACATGAAAAGATCGGTGTCAATAGTTTTTATGTTTGTCCCGGTCAATATACATGGGTAGATATTGACCAAAATCATGCAGCCGTCGGTTGTTTTAATATTATGATAGGAGCATCCGGGTATTATGGCCGTCATACTCGAAATGCGCAGTCCAGCCCACCTGATGTGCCCTCTCCCGCCACTGGTCTTCGAACAACGCTTTGTATTCCACAACGGTACCTCCACCAATCCATTTCTTCGAGCGACCAGTTCCTCTACCCGCCTCACTTACCGGATCTTCGAACCAGATCGTAAACCAGGTCGAAAGCAAAGGTCAATTCCTCGATGGTACAATGGTCCTGAACAAAATGGGTGGTGCAGAAAAGCAGACCGCCGTCCGCGAACATACGAATGACCCGCTCCACTTCGCGACTCAGTTGTTCATACTGCCCGAAGCCGATCGCCGTCTGGACGTCCAGACCGCCCATGACAATAAAATGCTGCATATAATTTGCTTTGAAGTCCGCCAGGTCCATACCGGCGGATTCCTGATAGGGATGCACGACCTGATACCCGAGATTGATGATGCCGTCTAATAAGGCAGAAATGTCGCCGTCACTGTGAAGACTCAGATAACCGTCTCTTCGCCTGACGGCCTCGCAGGTCACTTTGTGATAGGGGTAGATCAGTTTCCACCAGGTTTCCGGGCTGAACAGCAAGGAGGTCTGGGCGCCCCAGTCGTCGGACACATGAATCATGTCCACACCCAGATCAAGACAGTTCTCAGCAAAAATTCTGTTCCACTCGGCTTGACGTCTGTAGACATCGTGGAGATCTCTTTCATACAACGCCAGGTACATTAGATGATTTTCGATACCGAATACGGTGTTATGACACTCGAAAATACCCGGTGTCTGGACATACACAAAACGCCCTCGCTGGTCTTTGTGATGGTGTACGGCCTCCCTGATGCCCCTATAGGCTTTCTCGTTATTCGGATCGGCCAACTCGAAATCGAGTAACGCAGCAGGTTCTATCGGTTCGCCGAATTGGCTTCGTACCTCGTCGAGCGCCTGTGGGTTATAAGGCGACGGGCCACCGAACAGATGGGCGTAATCGAATTCATATCGATCTTCAAACGCCTCAACCGAGCCGAAAGCTGTCGATATCTGCGATTCGAGATTGATCTTGACCCATCCATAGACCGGCATACGATCCGGCTTTCTGTGCTCGATAACTTCGATGACCCTTTCTCTCGGCAACATGCCAAAAACCCCCGGGACCACATTGTTTTAATCTATCTGTTACGAATACTCCGCCACCAGATCACGGGAGATAGCAGTCCAGCGAGTAAAACGTTCGGGCTGATGCTCACAGGTGTGCGTATCCTTGAGGATCATCTCGATTACGCAGCCTTGTGTGACCTCAAGCGTATGTCTGATGTAATCATGTACCGCCTTTTCGTCGAACGTACCGACCAGAAAAGTCGGTCTGGGCTTCCACGAGAAAATATATCTGTCCCGAAGCCATTCGGCACTTACGTCCACATCCGCCCAGGGGGCGATAGAGATGCGCCGGATGTTCGGAATACGGAATACGGAATCGAATTTTTTCGATAGATCGTCACAGCAGCCGTAACCGGTCAGGCCAAAGGGTTCAAGTAATCGGCGCTCATACTGCATGACGAATTCCTCATGCATCTCAGGGGAGACCGGGTCCATTTCTTGCGACTCCGCGGATGCCCACATATCCCAGGGTCTTATATGGTCAGTCCTAAAGCCTGGTCTCGGCAGTTCGTCCGTGTAACCTACACCACCGGAAGAATGATACGTACTGTCGTTGTTCAAACCGAGTAAATTCAATTCCTGATACTGGGCGGTCAGCCGCCGGTACCCCTCTTCCAGAAAGGCCATGGCTTCGTGCAACATACTTGGATTTTCTATCATATCCATCATGACCTGTTCCAGACCGCGAAGCCGGGTATAAATCGCCATGAGATGAAACGAAATGTGGCTGACCCCTTTGAGTTTGACGTCGAGGATGTCACCGAACACATCCTCGACAGTATCCAGGCTGTCCATCGTTGTCTTTTCATCGTATCGAACCTCAGGAAACGAGAGCTTCTTGAGATCATCCGATGTGTGGATGACCGGATCGAATCCCCAAGCGCCCGTGTCGTGGCTGGTCTCAATCTGGCTGGTTGCAAGACCCCAACCGGTATTGGTCACCACTTTGTTGACAATCCATTCCTTTTCAATGACGGTGTCATCATACAGGTGTTCGTCATAATAGATCCGACGCCGTAATTCCCATTCCATGGCACGCGCCCGTTTTTCCTCACATACAAGAACATCCTGAGGTAGTAGTTCACGCCAGGCGCCTTCCGGAAACACAAGGATCATGGGACGGACGCGCTCGAGGCGATTGTGGCGTGTCCACAGGTCCCGTCGCTCGGTCATGACAGGCTGATCGGCGATCTCGGCAACGTGTGTGGCCAAATCCCTCAGAATTATTCTGTCATGCTGTGTCGTGGACATGGTGTCATCCTTCCTTTAATCAAGGTGTCCATATTCCTCAATAGCTTCAAACAGGGCGAGAATATTTTCCCAGGGTACGTCGGGCTCCAGGACATGGGTGGGCGCGATAACCAACCCCGGGGCGAACAGATCAATCATTTCTCTGACTGTCTGTTTCACGGTGTCCGGTGTACCAAATGGCATCACTGTTTGCGTACCGATTGTTCCCCAGAACGCCAGTTGATCGCCATATTTTCGTTGAATTTCGTGCACGTCCAGACATTCCGGTTGCACTGGATTCAGAACGGTTACCCCGACTTCAATCAGATCGTCGATGATGAGTGAGATGTCGCCATCGCTGTGATACCACACGGGCAGGTCCGGACTGACCGCTCGCGCGGCCTCGATTTCTCTGGCAAGACGTGGTTTCAGGTAGGTACGCCACAAGTCCGGAGCCAGCATCAGCCGGTCTTCCATACCTACATCGTCCCCAAGGCGTAGCATATCCACGCCGGCTTCGGCAAAACGTTGTGCTCTGAAACAGTTGTCCCTAGTAATATATTCCAGGACCGCCTCCGCCGGCGCAGGGTTGAGCAGCAGGTCTTCGAACATCTTTTCAAAACCGATGAGTTGCCAGGCCGTCTCGAAGATGTGCCCTGCAAATCCTGTCACAAAATATTCCTTTTCATGAAGCTGCGACACCTGTTCTTCGAGTCGGACGTGACGGTATTCAAGCGTCACATCCGGCCAGGGATACCGCTCAATATCCTGTACGGATTGGGCATGGCGCAGGGGAAAGACATAACCCCAGAAGTGGTGGAAATTGGCTGGGACGGATGCGGTGCCGTATTCACTCATGATCCGGGATTCGGGTGGTAAATCGCGCATGTACTCGGAAAAATCGGAGGTGTCTTCCTCCCGAAGAGGCGCAAAATCTACATGTCGAGTCTCCATCCCAAAGTAGTCGGCCGGATTGGCGCTGCCCGTTTCCAGTTGGAACCGTTCCATCAACGCTGGCGTAAATCCAAATTCTTTTGGGACTTTGTCCGGGGTGCCGCGCTTGATGGCCTGCAGGACACGTTCTCTGGGTGACATGGCCTGCTCTCCTTACAAGAGAAGGGAAAGCCGCTCTTCGTTGAGCGGCTTAAATCCCTGGCGTATATAAAAACGTTCTGCACCGGTATTATTGTAGTGCACGCTCGTATCAATCCGTGAGACGCCCATCGACCTCAATTCCTGATACAGACTGGACATAAGGAGGGAGCCTATGCCCTGACTCTGTCGGCTCGCAGGTACATAGACATCGTCCAATTTTGCCACCAATGCGCCCGCGGATGTAGAAATAGCGTAACACACTACACAGATCCCCACTGCCTCCTGCTTATCAATAGCTATCCACACAAACCCCAGATCGGGGTGGCTTAAGAATAGATCTATAGCATCTTGAAGGGCCGATTCTCCTCCATCGCCATAGGCCGTTCTGCTCTCGAGGTAATGTTCATCTTCTTTTAAGAAGAGACTCAACAAACGAAGCGCTTCCTGTTTGTGGCCTTTGGCCATTCTCTGACAGGTGGTAATTTTCATTCTTTGGTCCTTGTTGCTATACATAAAAAAGTAAAAACGACCTTTTAATCTGTTATTTTGACAAAATGACATGCAAATGCTCAACACAACCTCTTGTTTTGACAGAATGACAAAGAAAGAAGCCGTTATTGAATCATTTTGACATATTGTCTCTCGAATTACCATCACGCATCATATTTTCCATATTTTTTAACCATCTCAAGCGTAAAAAAATAGTTCGAGAGGGAGACATTGGACGGCACGGAATGATCGGAGTGATAAATGTAGCCGCCGCCTTCTTTCGCCGAGGTGAGCTTGGTACGAATCTCTTCTTCTATCTCCTCCTTTGTACCCGCTAGTTTTCGTACATCAATATTTCCGAACAGAATCAGGCGGTCACCATATTGTTTTTTCAAATTCCGAACATCAAGACCCGCCTTGGATTCCAACGGATGCAGTCCGATAAAACCGGCATCTAGAAAATGCGAAATGAGCGGACCTACATTCCCATCGGAATGCAAGAGGGTCTTGAGGCCCTGCCCTGCGAAATAGTCACACAACCGCTTGTGGTGGGGAAACACCAGATCACGGTACATATCAGGAGAAATCAACGGCGACACGGTCCAGCCCAGGTCATCATTGAACCAGGCGGCATCGAACGTCATACCCCGCCGCCGCATGCCCTCATAAATATCAATCATCAGTTGCGTATGTGCGGCAAACAGTTCGGTGATGAATTCAGGTTCAGCGATCATAGCCATCAGTTCCTGTTCCATGCCGATTTTTGCCCAGGTCGGATGGAAACACGCGTGGCCCGAATAGACGACGAACTTGTTCGCTTGCAGGGCCCGTTGGTAGGCTTCCATTGTAGACGGCGTTATACGCGAGTCCGCATAGGCCATACGGTGACGGTGCTCACGCCAGTCGTCCATCGTTTTGATAGTAAAGTCAAGCCACTGAGGCGTCCAGCCATCAGGGGTTTGCATGTCTCGGCGCAACGTACCGTTATTATCCCAGTACCGGCGGTACCGAGCGGTTTCTTCTTCGACTCGTTGGGGAAACTGCATGGAATAATCACCTTCAATCCGCACCATCTCCAGTTGGAAAAATTCATCTGGCGGGGCGCCTGGTGGCAGGCCCTCTTTCCGCCATCTCTGTACGGTTGTTTCCCAGTACGTATCGTGTATTGGTACCCGATCCGGAATTCCTTTCGACAGCACTGTGGAGATCCGTTCCTGCGGGGTCATGGTCCACCTCCTTTTTGAGTAGATGACGCATACATCCGCTCCCTGCTATGCTCTAGCAAAAAAAGTGCCAATACGCAGGTCACACATAATCGCCGTTAAATTGTTCATATCGATCGAAATGGCATGTTTATTGCGTTGATAAAAATTGACCTTGTTTTCTGATAAGCTTATCTGATTAAAGGATCATTATGGATGAAAACTATTTTCGACAAGCGTTGAAGGACCACCGGTTTGTATATTCTGCGGAGTTGGTACTCGGTCGAGATCATGCTGTTGAGGACTTTGAGCACTTCATTAACGAGGCGGGCAAAGAAGAAAGTGGGGTCCGCACGATCAGTGTGACAGATCTACCCGGCGGACGTCCAGCGCTTCCCCCCGAATTTGTGACCGGATCGATTCGTGATCACGGCCTGACGTCTATCGCCCATCTAAGTGGAAAAGACGGCAACCGAAATTTTATCGAAGGCCGGCTACACGGTCTGGCGAGTCTGGATGTCGAGAACATTTTGACCATGACCGGTGATGCACCGAGTGACGGTTTCGAGGGCCGCGCCAAACCGGTTTACGATCTTGACTCGGTTCTTATCCTTCAGATGATCAATACGTTGCGCGTCGGCCATGGTGATGGGGAATCTACGTCAACGATGACGCCCTTCGACTTTTGCCCAGGGGCAGTTGTGAATCCGTATAAAGTCCGAAAAGCCGACCAGATGATGCAGTATTACAAGCTGGAGCTTAAGATTGCATCCGGTGCACAGTATATCATCACCCAACTCGGGTACAATCTACGCAAACTTTACGAGTTGAAACAATATATGCACCGGGAAGGGATTGATAATGTGCCGGTCATTCCAAGTGTCTATGTGCCGACGGCCAAGATCGCACGGATTATGCAGAAGGGTAATATCCCGGGTTGTGTGGTGTCTGATGAGCTGATCAACAGACTGAAGAAAGAGAAGAAGCCGCAGCGTCTGGAACGGGCGGCGTTGATGGTTGCGGCGGTAAAATCACTCGGCTTTGCTGGTGCCCATATTGGCGGCTTCGGGTTGAAATACCGGGATGTCATGCACATTATCGAGACGGCGGACATCATTGGCGAGGCGTGGAAGGATCGGCTCGATGAACTCATCATGGCCTATCCCGATGAATGGTATCTGTTTCCAGAGGGACCAGATGGGTTCAGTGATCCTGATGGCCCATATCAGGTCGATTCGATCGATGACAAAATGCCGTGGGTACAGAACATGTGTCTGGCGGCCAATCGGATGTTTATCGACGATAATTCTGTGGGAGCCCATTTTCTTCAAAATCGTCTCGGTGTGGATGAAAAACCACCTGAAGGAGACAACTGGCGACATGGATTCTGGTATTCGATTCTTCGTCAGGCCCGGACTTATAAAAAATATCATCTCGGATGCGTTGGATGTGGGGATTGTATCCAGGACCACATGACCTATGCAGGCTGTTCGATGGGACGGTGTTATAAGGAATTACGCAATGGACCGTGCGGTGGCTCACGGCCGGATGGGACCTGTGAAGTTGATGCCGAGAAGCCCTGCGTGTGGACATTGGCATATCAGTATACGCTCGCCGCGACTCAGGATCCCAGAAAATTTGCTACAACACTTATTCCGCCGCGCGACTGGACGCTGAACCGGACCAATTCCCTGGCGAACCGTCTGGCTGACATCGATAACCATCATCGGAGAAAAACCCTCGAAATCCCCTTTCCTGAATTATCGGCTGAAAACACCATGTTGGAAGGAGACAACGATGCATGTCATCGGCGAACTGATTAACTGTACGAGAAAACCCATTGCCAGGGCGGTAAGAAAACATGATGCTGAGCGCATCCAGGAGGTCGCCGTTCGGCAGGTGGAGGCCGGCGCTGCGAGCCTTGATGTGAATGGCGGCATCGCAGGCCATGAGGCAGAATATTTAGTCTGGCTTGTGGATGTGATCCAACAGGCCGTTGACGTCCCATTGTGTCTTGACAGCCCTGATCTGGAGGCGCTCAGCCAGGCGCTGCCCCGTTGCCGTGAGCGTCCTATGATTAATTCCATTACGCTTGAACCGGATCGCCTTAACAAGCTTACCCCCCTGTTAAAAGAATACGATGCCCGGATTGTCGCTCTGTGTATGGAGGAATCCGGCTATCCTACATCGACGGAAGACCGGATCAGGATCGCCACGTCACTTATAAAACATCTAACGGACGCCGGCATTCCACCGGACTCTATTTACGTGGATCCGGCGGTCTTTCCGGTCAGCACCAATACCGACGCCGGTACAGCGGTTCTGGATACGATCGAAGCCATCACGCAGGATTATCCTGATGTACACACCGTATGTGGATTGAGCAATGTGTCGTTCGGGCTGCCAACTCGATCCCTGCTGAACCGGACGTTTTTCACCCTGGCGATGGCGAGAGGGCTGGATACCGTGATCGCCGATCCGTGCAATATGCAGCTTATGGCCGCGCTTGCTGCAACGGAGGTCCTGCTCGGACAGGATGAATTTTGTATGGGGTATCTTGAAGCGCACCAGAATGAACGGCTTGAACCGATAGAGGCGGCACTCGCTGTATAGTAGGGCGCACGGCACGCCGTGCGCGTGCATTCATAATTTCAAGTACAGATGAATCCAAACCAGAACAAGGGAGGATGGTATGGCTGATTTCGAAACAATCGCAGAAAAAATCATCGCCGGCAAGGCACCGGATGTAGAAGCATTGGTGAAAGAGGCGCTGGCTGAAGGCAAAGATGTTGCTGATATCCTGCAAAAGGGTTTGATCGCGGGTATGGCCGTCATCGGAAAACGGTTCAAAAACAACGAGTGTTATGTGCCCGAAGTTCTCATTGCCGCCCGTGCCATGAAGACAGGTATGGCTGTACTGAGCCCATTACTTGCCGAAGCACATGTTGAGCCTATCGGTACGATCGTGACCGGGACCGTTAAAGGAGATCTTCACGATATCGGCAAAAACCTAGTCGGCATGATGCTAGAAGGATCAGGATTCAAAGTGATAGATCTGGGTGTTGATGTGACGCCAACGCAGTTTATCGAAGCGGCGAAGGAAAACGACGCTCAGATTATCGCTATGTCTGCGCTGCTCACCACCACGATGACGGGTATGAAGACCACAATAGAGGAAATCAAGGCGTCGGACTTAGGGGGCAAAGTTCGTGTCATCATCGGCGGCGCGCCGGTGACACAGGCCTATGCGGACGAAATCGACGCCGATGGCTATGCCCGGGATGCGGCCAGTGCGGCGGACACGGCCAAGATTCTGCTGGAGAGCCTGGCGGCCTGAGAGGCCTTCGAGAAGGAATTTTTATGTCAACAACTTCTGTGACCCTGACCACCCTTCCCGATAATCTGACCACTGAGACCGCCTCGAATACTACGGTCCTGGAGGCGGTAACGAAGGCCGGGATTCAGATAACTACCCCCTGTGGGCATATCGCCCATTGTGGGAAATGTCGGGTGGTGGTTACCGATGGCGTCTCCCCACCCTCGGAAGCGGAGCGGGCGATTCTCTCACCGGAAGATCTGGCGGAGGGGATTCGGCTGGCCTGTCAAACGCATCTGATGGAAGACGCATCGGTTTTCGTTCCATCCGCATCTCGGGCGACCGAGATGCGGGTACTCATCGGTGGCAAACCCCGGCAGGTGCCGTTCGATCCGGCCCTCAATAAAAAATCGGTCACCTGGACGGAACAGACGCTGGGCAATGCCATATCCGAATTTGACCATCTCAACCGCTTGATGGATGTGCGTGCAGATCTTACGGTGGATCTACCCTGTCTGCGTTCACTGCCGGCGATATGCCGGGAATCGAACGAAGTCACGGGTGTCGTCTGCGGTGAGCGACTGATCGCGGTGGAATCCGGTGATACGACCTCCCGATGTTATGGGCTAGCCTGCGATGTGGGTACTACAACGGTCGTCGGTACACTGGTTGATCTCATCACCGGTCGTGAGATGGGATCAGCATCGTCGATCAACAACCAGACGCAGTATGGGCATGATGTCATTTCTCGCATTAATCATACGCTGGAACAGGGCACCGGCCTTGCAGATCTCCAGCAGGCGGTGGTAGATACCCTCAATCTCGTTATTGAGAAGCTGTTGACTTCTCTTGATATAGATCCCGAGGCGGTGTACGAGATGACCGTAGTCGGAAATGCGACTATGGTCCATTTTCTACTGGGCATCCCCGCGCGTTCCCTTGGCTTCTTGCCTTATGTTCCGGTGGTGAACCACGCGATGGACGTCGAGGCGCAGAGCCTGGGCATCCGGATCAATCCGTCCGCCAATATCCACGTCCTTCCGAGTATCGCAGGCTTTGTCGGCGCGGATACGGTGGGCGCCCTTCTTACGGCCGGCATGGATGAGAATGATGGTACGATCCAGTTGCTGGCGGATGTGGGCACCAATTGTGAAATCGTGCTTCGGCAGGATGACCGGTTGATCGCCTGTTCGACACCAGCCGGTCCCGCCTTTGAAGGGGCACGCATCAAACACGGTATGTATGCGCTGCCGGGGGCGATCGAACAGGTAGCGTTGGATGAGGATTGTACCTGCAAAGTCATCGGCAGAGGGCCTCCGCAAGGGATTTGCGGTTCCGGTCTGGTCGACATTGGTGCCGAGTTATTCCGAACGGGTATGATTGACGAGACCGGTCGGTTGCTCACCGCTGACGAACTGGACAGGGAAGTAAGTGCGTCCCTGAGTAGTCGCCTCGTGGAAGAGAACGGAGACCTGCAATTTGTCCTGGCGACCACGGAGACCGCACAGCCTATTGCCTTGACGCAGCGTGATGTTCGAGAGCTACAGGTAGCGAAAGCCGCGATTCGCAGTGGCATCGACGCGCTGCTCGCTGCCACCGGCCTTCAACCGTCGAATGTGTCGAACCTCTATCTGGCGGGGGGCTTCGGCAGCTACCTCAATAAGGAACATGCTATCCGTCTCGGTATGATTCCGGATATGCCGTTGGACCGTATAAAATTCATCGGTAATGCCGCCATCGTCGGTGCTAAACTCGCCCTCATATCTCAGGAAATGCGGCGCCGTGCCCGGCAGGTGGCAGAAACCGCAGAGCATCTGCAACTCGCGGACAGACCGGATTTTCAGATGCGTTTTGCAGATGCCATGATGTTTATGTAAAGGATACCCATGCGTCTCTATATTATTTCATGTGAAGTGTTCTGCCGAGAATTCAGGGCGTTCGCCGCGTCGTCAAAGCACCTGATAGACATGACCTTCCAGCCATTCGGACTGCACGATACACCCGACATGTTACGGGAGCAGACCCAACAGGCGATCGACAACGTGCCGGTCGGCGCCTACGACTACATCCTGATCGGGTATGGGCTGTGCAGCCGCGGCACCGCCGATCTGGTTGCCCGAGAGACACCGCTCGTGATGGTACGGGCGCATGATTGCATCACGTTTTTTCTCGGCTCGAAAGAGCGTTATATGACCCAATTTACGGAAAATCCCGGCACCTACTACTACAGTTCCGGCTGGATCGAACGAAAGGAAGGCACTGCGGAACAGGGACATCTCACGTCGGTGAAAACCGAGCAGAAGAAGAAGCGTTTCCAAGAATATGTAGAGAAATACGGAGAGGATAATGCCCACTATCTGATCGAGATGGAATCACAGTGGTTGAACAATTACTCCCGAGCAGCCTTCATCGATCTCGATATCGGAGATAAGCAGGCCTACCGCACGTTTGTACAGGGACAGGCATCGGAACGCGAATGGGACTATGAGGAAATTTCCGGAGAGACCAGCCTGATTGACGGCTTTATCGACGGACAATGGGATACGGATCGGTTTGTCATCGTTCAACCCGGCCAGCGTGTTGCTGAGACGCATGATGAGCAGATTATAACCGTAGGGCCCTTAGGAGCCTGAGTTGCCTATGACCGAACGAGACCGATGGGTACGAACCATGAATTTTCAAAGTGTCGACCACGTACCGGATGAAGAATTCGGATACTGGACGGAAACGCTGGCAATCTGGCATGAGCAGAATTTTCCGGAACATATCGTGAATGATCCGCAGGCCGACCGGTTTTTTGGATTTAACCGCAGGGAGCATGTTCCGATCAACCTGGGTTTGATCCCGAACTTTGAGCACCAGGTCATCGACGATACGGATGAACATCAGATCATTATTGATAATGCGGGCGTCACTTGTATCATCAAAAAAGATGGCACGTCAACGATACCGAAATATCTCAATTTTCCCATCGAGACCCGTTATGACTGGGAGAAATTCAAAGAGCGTTTGAACCCAAATGACCCACGTCGATATCCCGAGAACTGGGCGGAACTCAAACAACAATGGGCGGTCCGGGATTATCCGCTGGGCATCAGTGTCGGAAGTCTATTTGGCTGGCTTCGGAACTGGATGAGTTTTGAGCATGTCACGATCACCTGCATTGATGACCCGACGTGGATTCATGATATGATGGAGCACGTGACCGAATTCATATTGACCATTATCGACCGGGCGGTTCGGGAGGTGGACCTGGATTTCGCTGATTTCTGGGAGGACATGTGTTTTAATATGGGTCCCATGATTTCACCGGCGATGTTCAAGGAGTTTATGGTCCCGCGGTACAAGCGGATCACGGACTTTCTGAAACAACATGGCGTCGATGTGGTGTACGTGGATTGCGACGGAGATATTAACGAACTCGTGCCCCTCTGGCTCGAAGGCGGTGTCAACTGCATGTTCCCGCTAGAGATTCAGAGCGGCTCCGATCCGTATCCTATTCGAGAAAAATACGGCGAACAAGTTCTGCTGCTGGGCGGCGTGGACAAGATGCAATTGATTGCCGGTAAAGTGGCGATTCGAAAAGAAATAGACCGGATTACACCTCTGGTCGAAACGGGCGGCTATATCCCGCATGTCGATCACCGATGTCCACCCGATGTCACCTATGAAAACTATCTGTACTATCTGAAAACCAAACGTGAGGCCTTCGGCATACCCGAGCCTGTGTATGCGGAGGCCTGATATGGATTTTTTCGACGCCGTGCAAACGCGCCGTTCTACCAGAATTTACGAACCGCGCCTTGTCGAAAACGACAAGCTGCGGCAGATTCTTGACACGATTAACGCCGCCCCGTCCGCCGGCAATTTGCAGGCTTACGATGTAGTGGTCGTAAAAGACGACCAGCTGAAGGATGCGTTGGCGGCTGCGGCGTGGGACCAGATCTGCATCGCACGGGCACCGGTGGTGCTCGTGTTCTGTTCCGTTCCGAAACGATCCGCAGAACGATTTCAAAGACGCAGTGCGGACTTATTCTGTATTCAGGACGCGGCTATCGCGGCCTCATACGGGCAACTCGCAGCGACGGCCCTCGGTCTCAGCAGCGTCTGGGTCGGCTCGTTTGATGCGCAAGAGGCGAAGAAAGTGATCGATGCGCCGGCATATGCCGACCCGGTGTCCATCATGCCGATCGGGTACCCGGCGGAGACGCCCCCGCCTTCTCCACGACGCCCCCTGGATGATCTGGTGTATGAAGAAAAAATTCATACGCAGAGACAAAACATCGCCTGAACTACTCTGGCCATGGCCATGGCGAAGTCGACAAGCTCTTTTATAGTCGGGTATTCGTGTAGCGCATTCCGAGTAACCTATGTTTGCTAAAAATACAGCGACCAAAAGTGTCGATGTTATCTGCCACGGTTCACTTGAGGAGATGGGCCTGGCCCAAGGGTGCCGGTTTATTGCCCCGGCGGCTGGTACGTGACTATCCCGCGGTCAGTCAACGCCTGAGAGGCATCGTCGAGGCCGCGGGTATCGGTCTCAAGGCCGTTTATCTATTTAAGGCCCTGGTGGAACCGGTCATATCCTCTGTGGCGACTGCACCTCTTGTTCCGGGGCGTGCTCGGCCGTGGCGGTACGAGGCGGGCACTCTGCGACGGGGAACCTGTTATCGTTCGTAACTTTGATTACTTGCCGGTTTTGAGTCGCTGCGACACCGCCATACCCGCGTTGCTCTGCATCGAGGAATCCAATTCGCCTGCTTCGAGCGCCCTGGTATGACGGCCTCTCGCTGACGAAAAGCCAGACCACTTATTTTTTGCACAGACCCTAAGCAGGTTTACACGATGAGTTCTGAACCCGGACAATCAGATCGGCAATTTCTCAAACGGTGGGAACTCGGCACCTTTTTCTGAACTGGTACAATTGAACAACATATGTAACCGGGGACCCCAAATGAAACTATCTCGAGAAGATTTCGACTGGGCGGTTTCGAAGGAGTTGATTTCCGACCGGCAGCGTGATGCGCTGTGGACGGCATTTGAGACGCGTCTCCAGGTTCGTCCCGGTTTCGGCCTGATTCATCTTGTTTACTATTTGGGTGCCTTGATCGTTATCTCTGCGATGACGTGGTTCATGACCGAAGCCTGGGACCGGTTTGCGGACAGCGGGATTCTCATGACCGCAACGATCTATTCATGCTTCTTCGTTCTTGCCGGTAGGCATTTCTGGCACAGACCGGGCTTCAAGATACCCGGCGGGCCCCTCTTTACGCAGGCGGCCTGCCAGACGCCCCTTATCATCTGCGGTTTGGCGCGACTCACGGGCGTCTGGACGCAGGCGGCACCGGGGATTACCCAGTTTCTTGCTCTAGAGGTTAGGAATTACAGATATATAATAGAAATTGGTACCGTGATCGTCGGATTGGTCGTCCTGAGATTCGTTTGCTTTCCTTCCCTGACCGTCCCTGTCATCACCTCACTATGGGGGATGTCTCTGGATGTGGGATCCTTTTTGCTCGGAAAACCGAGCCCTGCAGCATTGGACATGTCCTTTATCGGTGTCTGGTTTGGTCTCGCCCTCCTGGCTGTGGCCTACCTCATCGACCGGCGCACCAAGAAAGATTATGCCTTATGGGTCTACGTGGGCGGTCTGTGGGCTTTCTGGCAGGGGCTCACCACTATGGAAAGCGACAGCGAGATCGACAAGTTCATTTACTGCATGATAAACATCGGGTTGATGTACTTCTCTATCCTGCTGGTGAGGCGCGTATTTTTTGTGTTCGGGTTTCTGGGAATACTTGTCTACCTTGCTCATCTGGCGTCCCTTTTCAACAATTCCCTACTGTTCCCCGTCGTTCTGATCCTGCTTGGCATCGGCATCATCTTCCTTGCGATTCAATATCAGCACCGCCGGAACACTATAGAACGGTCGATTGTCGGCATGCTCCCTGATATTCTCCGACGACTCCTGCCCCGGGAGTCCGTACGTAAATTATGAGGAGAGGCCAGCCTATTTAATGAATCGAGGTGGCTGCCGCAGTTGCGGTGGGATATTCACCATGAAACCCAGGCTACTACCATCACGAAAAATAAAAAGGAGACGATGATGACATCCCGAGATCGCATACGAAACGCCATTTCTCATAAGGAATCAGATCGGATACCGATTCACGACAGCCCCTGGGGCGCCACCGTCAACCGGTGGCGAAAAGAAGGCATGCCGGATGACATTCCGCCGCAAGAGTATTTCGAGTATGAGATGGTGTCCTGTAGCGCCGACCTGTCCCCGAGGTTTCCTATCAAGATTCTGGAGAAAAATGAATTCTATATCACCGAAACCACTCCCTATGGCGGCGTTCGGAAGAACTTCAGAGACTATTCAACCACGCCTGAAGTCATTGGATGGCCGATTAAGTCAAGAGCAGACTGGAACGAGATCAGACCACGGTTGGAACCCGACTATACCAGGGTGGATTGGGTGAGTGCGCGCACCACGTACGAACGGGCAAAGGAAGAAGGCAAATACATTACATTCAATGGGGCCATGGGCTACGATTATTTCCAAGCGTATCTCAAAACAGAAGAACTCTTGATGGCCCTGCTAACGGACCCCGAATGGATACGGGAGATGTTTCGGTCGGCAGCCGACCTCCTCATTGAGATGGCCCGGATGATGATGGAAAAAGGGTTCAAGTTCGACGGCGCCTTCTTGTTCAACGACATGGGCTATCGCAACGGATTGCTCTTTTCACCAGACGTGTATCGTGATCTTCTACAGGAGACCGATGAGAAGGTGTGTTCGTTTTTTCATGTCCACGATATGCCGGTCATTCTGCACAGTTGCGGATGCGTCAAAGAATTGATTCCGTTTCTCATTGAGTCGGGATTCGACTGTCTCCAGCCGCTTGAAGTCAAAGCCGGTATGGACCTGATCGAATTGAAAGCCTTATATGGCGATAAGATGGCGTACATGGGCGGCATCGACGTCCGGGCGATGGCCGATCCTGACCCCGCCGTGATCGTGGAGGAAATCAGCAGCAAGATCGAAGTCGCCAAACAGGGCGGCGGTTACATCTACCATTCGGATCACTCCATCCCCAAGAACGTGAGCTTCCAGCAATATCGCCACGTGATGGAACTGGTCAGGGAGCATGGGCAATATGGTGAAGTTTCGTTGGAATCGGCGCACGCTGGCCTACATGTCCTAAGCCCGTAACCGGACTCAAGTAAGCATTTATTTATAGAACGTAACTAAACCCTATTTACCCATTATGCGTCAATCAATAAGAAGTGTTACTGTTCATCCACCCCTGTTTCAGGAGGAATTACGATGCAAGAGCTCGTGGCTCAATTACTCGATAACAAACTGTCACGCCGGGGATTTATTAAAGGCATGGCGACAGCCGGATTTGCTTCCACCGCCATTGAAGGGATGCTTAATACCCTTGAAGCAGCGGAGGCAACAGCGGCGGATGTTACGAATGCGTACCGGACCGTGACTGGAACCGGCGGGGAACTGTGGGTTGAGCAGCTCAAAGCCTCAGGCGTAGAGTATGTCTTCGTCAACCCCGGATCCACCGAGACCGGTTTCTACGACGCGTTTACCGATACGCCCGGTTTGCAGCTTATCATGGGACTGCACGAGGGGATTGTCATCTCGATGGCGGACGGGTATTATCAGACATCGGGCAAACCCGCCTTTGTAAATGTGCATGCCATGCCCGGTACTGCGCAGACCGCCGGTCAACTTTATAACGCTTACCATGACCGGGCGCCGATGGTCGTTACCGCCGGGATGAGTGACAATACCATATTCAACGACGAATCTCCGCTGGCGCCGACCGCCGGTTCTACACAGTCGGACGTCACCAAAACTTTTACCAAAATCGCCTGGGATGTCCGTCAACCGGGGAGTATACCGGTAGCGCTCAGACGCGCCTTCAAGGTGGCGAGTACCCCGCCGGGCGGACCGATATTTTTGGCTATCGCCACCTATGCGCAACGGGGTGAACCTGTCACGACCCAGATCATTGATCAACAGAGGTACGACGTGCCGATGCGACCGCGGCCGGATGAGAAAAAGATAGAGCAGGTCGCCCGTAAGCTCATCGAAGGGAACCAGCCGTTGTTCCTCACCGGCCTGGATCTCGGTCGTAGCGACGCGGTAGAAAAAGCCGTCGAACTGGTTGAACTGCTGGGGATTCCTATTGTGGATTCCAGGGGCGGGAGTTTTATGAACAGCGGTTTCCCGACACAGCACGCACTTTACTGGGATGGCAAGATCTTCGGCAGCGACGAAGGTAATCCGTATGACCAGTTCGATGTGGTTGTTGGTCTCGGTGCAGAAAACATCGCATCCGGTTTCGGAAGGGGCGGTGCACCGGAGCAGATAAGCCGTGCGCAACACGCCTGGAAAGCCGTTATCGGCGTGGATATCGACAAGATGGGACGAACCGCGCCGTTCGAGCTTTCCGTGGTAGCGGATCCGAAAGCGGCTATCGAAGACCTACTGGAGTCGGTTAAGAGCCTGGCTACAAAAGAACGACTGGCTAAGATACGATCAGAACGTTCTGATCGTATCATACCTCAAATCGCCGCTGCCAGAAAGGCCGTCGAACAGGAAGTCATGGCTGAATTTGGGAAGGCCAAGATGCATCCGTATGAACTGTCCATGACCCTCGAGAAGACGATCGACCGCGACGCCGTGGTGGTCAATGAAGTCCTCAGCCACGATCTCGGCATGAAATCGTATCCGCTGCAGAGATACGGCGGCAACGAAAAGAAGCGTATCGCAACGTTCGGCGGCGGTCTCGGATGGGGGGTAGGCGCGGCGATCGGCGCGAAGATTGGCGAGCCGAACCGGCAGGTGATTCTCAACATCGGAGACGGCTCAGTGATGTACAGCGCCTCCGGTTTCTGGACCATGGCGCGCTACCAGACCCCGATTCTGGCGGTGGTATGGAACAATCATAACTACCAGACGGTACGCGGTGGCTTCGCCCGATTTGAAGGCAAGATGGCCCAAACCGGTCACTATCCCGGCATGCACCTTGGGGATCCGGATATCAATTTCACGAAACTGGCCGAAAGCCAGGGGGTGGAAGGTGAAAAAGCGACCACGGCCAGTGAACTTGCCGCCGCCCTGCAGCGTGGTATAGCGGCGACACGCGCCGGCGATCCGTACTTGATCGACATGGAGGTCGATCAAGTCGGTCCGGGCGCCGGTTCCGACTGGCACCAGAAATTCAGCCTTGCCGAAAAACGGGTACGAGATGTTTGATCGTTGACTCATCCGACCGGTTACCTGAAGTATGGGCGCTGGATGTATTGATGGGGCCGAAATTTCTCGATTAATTCTATGTTCGGAAAATCCCCTGAAAGGTCAATTACAACAGGGCTTAAGGGCAATTTTGAAGTAACGTTGAGAAACGCAGGAGAAAGCTCAGGCGCTAAGACTGTTGGTGGTACCGGTGGGCACATGATCCGAATTACGGATTGGCCTTCCACAGCCGGTCTTCACGGGAGATCAGGTGGGAGCAGTGTTGCACGATGGCGGTGTGGGATTTTACCCGAGCTACGACGTAACGGTGGTTGGTCAGCGATTCGTGGTTGTTCGACCGGTAGGCGTACGCCTATTACTGTGACTCAGAACTGGTCGATGGAATTCGACGGTTGCGAGTGAGCATCCGAATTGTTGATTAAAAAGCGACATGACAGACCACACACCATCGCATCGGATTTCGCTACGCGTCATCGATAAATGGCCGTATCGTTAACCGGGAGAAAATATGGCCCCCCCCAATTTACGAATGAGAGTTCATTGCTGCAGGCAAAGTACAATATTACAGCCATGTTCTATGACATTTTGGATTACCCATGGGAGAGAATTCACGAGAAGTGGCGACCCGTCTTACTGGCAGATATTCGAGGACAAGTTCTTGAGGCAGGGGTCGGCACTGGAAGAAATCTGAGACGCTACCATCACACCGTGAAGCTAATGGGGTTGGATCTAAGCGATGCGATGTTAAGAAAAGCGAGAAAAAGAGTAAAGACATCCCCGTGCAAAACGAAATTGATACATGAAGATGCCACCATCATGAAGTCCGTGGATGCAAATCAATTTGACTGGGTATTTTCTACCTTCATGTGTTGCGTGATGCCTGATAACCTTCAAGAACTGGCGATTGAACAATTCGGCAGGGCGTTTAAGCCAAGCCGGGCGGACGATTTCGGTTTCTTGAACTGGTGTATTCAAAGAATAAGAGTATAAGAATGCGCCAGGACTTCTTTGCGCCTTTTGTCGAAAAGGTCTACAGTGCGAGATTCGATAGAAATACCCTTCGTTATCTTGAGCAATCCTCAAGACTGAAAGTAACAAACACATCCTTCTTAAAAGACGATGTTTACTTGCTGATTGAAGGCATTCGTCAAGAGTAATAGGCAACAAGACGGCTACCAACCCCGCCGCCATCCGCAGGTCGCCGTCAGATTCCACGCGAGTAGCAGCACCGCCAGCCAGCCGAGGATGCTAGCCATACCGAAAGGCCAGGATGAGATGATGGGATTTTTCGCTATGACATCCGGCGGAATGAGCCTGGGTAATACCCGGAAAAGGACCGCTCCATTCCCCAGCCAGACCGTCATGGTCACCAGTCCGGGGAAAGCCGGTGCGCGCCGGTGCATAAATCCGGGGATCATCCGCGGTGCCATTCCGAGCAGCAGCAACATGATAAAACCTGCGAGGTAGATGTGCCGGATGGTATCTTCGCCAATAGTTATTGATCCGAATCCGAGACTGGTGCACCCTGCCATCACATCGAGTAACGCCCCCACGGCCAGCCAACTGTAGGCGCTGTAAAGGAGCCATTCAAATCGACCGAATTCGCCATGATCAGGCAGGTGTGCCCTGGGCTGCTTCCGAACAGGGTGCCCCGGCGGCTCCGTGCGATCTTTGGTCCAGGACTTCTTTCGGCGTAGCAGGATATCCAATTCCCAGATAAACCCAAGCAGCGCCAGGCCTTTCAATACACGACCGGTCGCAGACAGGACCAGCAGCGTCTCCACATCAGGTAAGAGATCAAGGCGGATGCACAGGTCCGGTATGAGTTCCAGGCTGAAACCGAACAAATACGGCCAAATTACCAACCGTGCAGGCCGGCGTACGGCTGGAAGACGCAGGTATAAGGGAAAGGTCTGGATGGAGAAAATCATCGAGACAGGGAGCAATACCAACCCCAGATAGAGCTGTGCAGTTAGAAAGGCGCCGACCGGGTTGATGAAAGTCGCATTGATCAGAGCAGCATGCATCGTCAGGCCGCTCTTGAGCATCGTTGAGATCACCCAACCGCAAAGCACCGTAGCGAGATAGACGCGGAAAGTGTGTAAAACCCGCTGGTCTTTCATGGATCGGGACAACCGAATGGTCAGTACCATGATGGTGATATAACCCACCACGGCAACGAGTTCGGCAAGGGCAGCGTAACCGAGTCCGTATCGGAGAACGAGGTTCAGGCGGCCCTCACGAAAAGAGGCAATGAGAGGTTGGGTTATCGCGCGGATCAGGATGCCGGAAAACAGCAGGCCACAGATCCAGGGGGCCAGAAAAGGTGCTTTCAGCGGTACGCCCACCAGACGGGGGCCAAAATAGAGGCTGACGCCCATAATGAACAGGCCGGCCCAACCCCACAACTGCCCGTGGCCATGGGCCTGCAACAAGGGCAGCCACCATGCGCCTATCGGCTGACCGGCGCTGAACCGCAACGCCAGCACAATCGCATATCCGAAGCCGACCGTCAGGCCCAGGAACAGTGCGGCATATACAAATTCAAGCGGAAATGGGGCATGGCCACGAGAAGGTTGTGAAGTATGTAAAGCAGCACCTTCATTACTCACATGCTATCCTGTCGTTCAGCTGTCCTTGGGATTCAACATGGAATCGGACCGAAGGCTTCGATCCGTTCTTTAATGCGTTCCAGACGGGTGAGGTTCGCATCGGGCGGTACATTGTCGGAGACCCCGAGGATCAGGCGCTCACCCGTGCCGATGGAATCGAATAGATCATCAAGATAGGCGTCAAACGTCGGCTCATCCATGGATTCATCTAGCAGGGTGATAGCTGGAATCCCGCCCCATACCGTGGTTGTGGGCCCCATGCCGCGCATGACTTCCGCCAGCGTACACTTCGTCATCGGCCGGGTACATACCGATTCGCCCACATCAAAGCCGCAGGCGGAATAGAACGGCAGCAAGTCGTGATTTTCACCGTCCGTATGGGTAAGTAGGAGTTTTCCAGAGGAATGGAGGCCGTCGGCAACCCGCTTGAGCCAGGGAGATATTTCCTGTTCGAAAAACGGAGGCCAGGTTAGATTCTGGTCATAATTTCCACCCCAGAAGACCACTTCTGCGCTACAGGCGAGCACCGCTTCAAGCATGGCCTCAAAGAAGGGTTCCATCCGATCGCAGAGCCGGTACATGTCATCCCGCACATCCGCGTACAGATAGAAAAACTGGTCCATAGGTGTGAGTTCATGTAGAATCAGGTGCATGGGCGACGCGGCAATCGGGCCGCTGGCCACCGCCAGACCCCTATCGCCGATTCGCTGCTGATATCTTGCATAGTTATCCGGCGCTGGGACGACACGCACGTGGTCGAAAATGTGAGCTACTGCCTCAAAATCGGCAGGGAACTTTATGGCATAAGATTTAACAAACGGCAGCGAGATCCCTTCGCGCGTCATCTCTCTGGTCTGTTGCAGATGAAGGGTCACTTCTCCGGCCGGCGTGTTGATGACCGTATGAAGATTATCCTCGTCATAGGTGAATCTGGCTTGCAGGCCTTCTAATTTTGCCCGGTAAGGATAATCGGGATGGTTGTCGATGCCGAGGCCCCGCAGTATCAGATCGTTGGGGTCTCGAGGTTGGGTATAGTCGGCACGGTTCGAATGGCAGGCAACCTCCAGGGTTTCTGCGATTTCCACGGTGTTCAGTCCGACAAACCGTTCAGGCAGCGTGTTGCGGGCTCTTAAGGCAATGCACCACAAATCCATGCGCGGCGCCCAAGGCAGCCTATCCGTCGGCTCTCCCCGGATGGTCGCCAACATACGTTCACGGTGGGTCATGGTTTTACTCCATTAACGTGGTGTGTTGAACATTCGGCTACATAAACACAAGCTGCTTTGGTTGCTTCAGAGGACGCACATTTCCAATAACCCGCGCACCGTCTATCCCGCCATCATGCAGGGCGTTAAGCAGGGCGTCACCCAGCGACGCCGAAACAGAAACCAGGAGACCGCCGCTGGTCTGAGGGTCCACACACAATTCCTGCATGGACGTGGAGAGCGCCTGATCAAATTGCACGGCTTGTTCGACCATCGCCCGGTTGGCTGTATTGACGCCGGTTGTCATCCCTTTTTCATACATGGCCAGTGCTTCATCCATCGTAGGTATGTCAGTCGTGCTGATCTCCAGGGTTACTGCGGAAGCCTGCGCCATTTCGAAGGCGTGACCGGCCAATCCGTAGCCGGTGATATCCGTTGCCGCGTGGATCTCGACGCCCATGAAAATTTCAGCGGCTGTTTTGTTCAGCGTCGTGATCGTTTGTATGCACCGATCCAGCGCCCAATCCGACACCCACCCTTTTAAATTGGCATTAAACAGGACGCCGCTGCCGATCGGTTTGGTCAGGATCAACACATCGCCCGGTTGGGCGCCTGCATTGCGCCAGTATTTCTCCGGATGTACGATGCCGGTGACGGACAGTCCGAACTTGGGCTCATCATCATCTGTCGTATGTCCGCCTGCCAGGACGGCGCCCGCTTCCGTAATCTTACTCAACGCCCCCTCAACGATCCCATGCAGAATCTCGGGGACCAGTTCGCTCGCCGGAAAGCCCACCAGATTCAGACACGTCAGCGGTCGCCCACCCATGGCGTAGATATCGCTGATCGAATTCGCCGCTCCAATCTGACCGAAAAGGAACGGATCATCGACCGGCGGTGTGATGAAGTCGGCGGTATGCACCAACGCGGTTTCGTCGTTAAGACGGTAAATCGCTGCATCATCGCTGGTCTCGAATCCGACCAGCAGATTCGGATCGAGGTTTCGCGGCAGTTTGTTAAGCAGTTCTCCCAGCCCTGCCGGGCTGACTTTAGCCGCTCACCCACAGGTTTTTGCCAGACTCGTCAGTGTTTTTTTACTTTGAAAACTATTGCGGTTCATAAAGGGTTCCTTGCGATCTCTTTCTCATGGCCTCAGGTATTTAAATATAGGCTGGTTTGTCAGATAGGGCAAGCTCTCGGCTTTCTTCGCTGTGATAGAATTCCTTTTTCCGCGCAAAAATCGGAGAAAATTGCGACTGCCGTACCATGCCGCGCTTTCTCGATCAGCTGTAGGTCGCCAACAGGAGGGCCACCGAAGAAAATTCCCCTTTCTGGGGTGGCACCACACGAATGCGGTCATAGAACTCTTTGAGCTCGTCCCCCAGCCACTCAACCATTTCCTTCTCGGTCTTGACCAGATACGCCAGGTCCAGGACCAACCTGTCTTCTGTCTCCTTAAGGGCTGTGCGTAAATCGGCAACCAGTTTTCCTGATTCTTCAAGAAGGAGCTGCCCTTCCACCTTGACCCACACGATTGATTCCGGGCGAAGCTCGACAGAGACCTGATAGTCCGCTTTGTCGGTGCTCTTCAGGGATCGCCATACGCGGGCAGGAAGAGATTCTTCCGGAAATCTGTACGTGTGACGGATCAGGCGGGGATGTTGAAACAGGTTGAGTTTCAACGTCAACCCGGTCCAGACGGCAAAACCCAACGCCCCAACCGAGCGCACACGATCATTGACAGTAGGATTTCCGAAAGTCTGATGTATCCGCTTCTGAAGTTCCCCGATCCACCGGCGAGCAACAGGGGAGGGGCCCAGCAGCTTTCCAGAGAGAAAAACCGGATAGACTTCAAGGATCTTCGATGCGAAGGCGTTCGCTTTTCTGCGAAGGAAAAGGCTGGGATGGTCTTTCAGCTTGAGATACCCCAGCAGCCAGGTCTCGATCGATCGAAATATAGAGGGTCCCAGCCGATTGAAATCTTCATGGAAGCATCGCTCCTGGGCTGCTTCAATCGCTTCACTGCTCATCTCGGGATGCTTGACCATTGACGTAAAACCCGTGCAATTTTTAAAGTAATGTTCACGATCGTCCACCAGATCCTCGTGCATGAGATTTTCCTCCATCACGCGATCGTGAAAAGGGGTGCCGTACATCGGACCGTATATCAGGAACTGGGTGAAATCGGGTTTGAGCGCCAGCAGTCCCGTAAGCTCTTCTTCGATTATTTTTGGGGTCTGGTAAGGGAATCCGACGATCATCGAAGCCAAAACACCGATGCCATGTTCACGGAGTTCCGTGAAGAGTTCTTCGACGGGGCGCCCCTTCTGCTTGCCGAATCCAGATCGGGTTCCCTCGTAACCGACCCAGAATCCATCGAGGCCCATCTCCAGGAGGTCTGTTACCGAGTACATGCTGAGAGCCCGAACGCTTGCAAAGGCGAAAATCGACAGGGTTCGTCCCCCTTCCTGCACACAATCCCGAAACTCAAGCGCCCGCTTTTTGTTGAGCAGAAAATCCTCATCCATGATGGTAATCGACATACCGGGCTCAATATCATCGTATCTTTCAATAACCCGATAAATATCTCTTCCCGTCGGCAACAGTCTGATATGCTTGCGCTTGAAAAAGTGCGAAGTACAGCAGAAGTCGCAACCATTAGGGCACCCGAGTCCGGCAAACACCATCCCGGTGCGTGAGACCTCGCGTCCGAACACTTTCAACCGGCTGATGATAGTCGGATGGCGATACGGCATGGCGAGTTCCGTCTCTCCAAGCAGGTTGCGCATGAAAGCCACCCCCTCTTCGCGACAGATGTAATCCGAAAAGGGTTTCAATATATCGTCCGAAAGAACAGACCCGTAACCACCCAGAATAATCCGGGAGGCAGGGGCATGTTTTCGGATCATGGCAACGGTTTCCTTCATTCGGTGAAACGTGGCCATGACAAAAGGCACGCCGACATAGTCATAGTTTTTCCGGAGTTCCCGGATCAATTCTCTTGGTGACGGATATTGCAGCACGGTCGTGGGTGCCTCCAGGTTCTCGGCAATATACTCCAGCGAGAACTGAATGTGATTGGCCCGTGGACTGAAGATACCCTGTACGCGGGTAATCTGGCCGTAAAGGAGTTCGTAGCCTACACTGGGACCGTCACCGTAACGCTCACCCAGTGGCCGGCAGATGCTTGTCAGCAAGATTTTTGCCATTGTATTTTTCCAATCGGCGATGACAGATTAACGCCAATGTCTGTATGATTTGTTATTGCAATAGCGTCATTCGATACGTGGCGGTGAATGCGCCTGCTCTGAATGCACACATTTATAGAATCATAATAGAACTGATCAGGTGATTCCATTTGTCCACATCTATTTAAGGTAAAATACTCTTTTATATTAAATAGGGAATAAAAAATAAATCTCCGACTGAAATGTCAAGTGGAAACTCGTGATCTAAGTGGTCGATTTCACAAACAAGGCGCCAGATATGGGATTCACAGATATTCCTGGCAACACCCTTTGCCCACCTGCCCTCTCCTTAGCGCCGAGGTTTTCACTTGATGTATTTGTAAAATATACCGCGTCCATCGTTTTGACCGTTGTGATACTCATGGCAGGTTGTGCAACTGCTGGAAAAGGACCGTTGCTTACCCCCGATGAGCGGCAACGGAATGTGGGGTCGTTCGAATACGCCTGGCGTAAAATCAACGACGAATACCGGGATTCAAAATTCGGCGACATTGACTGGCAGCCGGTTCACGACGAGTTGCGACCGAGGATCGCGTAAGCCGAAACCTTGGATGAAGCCCGTAAGACCGTGTACGACATGGTCTCACGACTGGGTGTGTCTCATTTTGGATTCTGTCCGGCGGCTGAATACGAGGACATGGAACAATCCTCGAACAGTGCAGTTCACAGAGGTGTCACCGACATCGATTTGCGCGTCATCGATGGACAGGCGATCGTTACATCGGTGGCGCACGGATCACCTGCCGAAGTCGCCGGTGTGCGGCGTTGCTGGAAGGCCGGGTTTTAGTGCGGGAGGTTGCTATCGATTGGATTCGAAGTCAGTAGGTAAGAGCACATCGTAAATTGCCAATAAGGCCCGGAGCGTCACAATGGGCCAGGCGTTGACCACAGAGCACGTCGAACATAATACCGATCTGTCTGTCGATCAGTTTACGTTGCCTGCGGATATCAGAACACTGATTGCCATGAAGTCCCGGTAGATCTTCAATCCCGTTGGCGGTGAGCTTGCAGCGGCTTGACGGATCATCTGAACC
>Ga0187827_10002162_pt1 | contig 27313 bp, 32 predicted proteins | sample ETNtaG_39_FD_167969 | JGI IMG/M metagenome (GOLD analysis project Ga0187827, IMG submission 167969) | Marine microbial and viral communities from oxygen minimum zone, Eastern Pacific Ocean - ETNP2014_SV_150_PacBio MetaG (Illumina Assembly) | ecosystem: Environmental > Aquatic > Marine > Hypoxic... | reverse complement strand
CCCATCGAAGGTACTGGATTTATTAGGGATACATCGTCATCAAATTTAGTAATTAATCCTACCCATATTAACACCGATGACAAATATAATTTTATATTAGCATATTCTTGTAAAAAATATCCAGATGTTGGCAATGATTTTAAATGTGGTTGCTCTGGTAAAAGAGGTCCTTGCGGTCAATGGATGATGCATTATTATAAAGCTGTCAAAAAAAATATTCCAGAAATTCCAAATGAACCAACTTTGCTTTGCCAAGATAGTGATGGGGGCAAGGATTTTTTCCTTTTAGGAGAGACGTATGGACCTAGTAATATTCCTGAAATGCATGAAACAAAGGTAATAGATTTCTGTTTAAACGATAATGAACTAAGGGAGTATTATTGTAATAAAGATGTAGTGGTTGATAATTTTGATACAACATGTGATAACGGATGCTCAGGGGGAGTTTGTATAGAACAACTTGGATGTACAGAAGGGGAAACAGTTTGTGATGGTTTATCAGTTAAAAAATGTTCAGGAGGGCAATTTAATAGTATAGAAGATTGTTCAAGTGCATGTACTAATGGTAAATGTACTATTTCTTCTTCTTGTAGTGAAGGGGAAATAAAATGTACTAGTGCTTTTGAATCTAGTACCTGTACCGACGGCGTTCTTATATCAGAAGACTGTAATAATGGTTTTTGCTTTCCTGGGGCAGGTTGTCAAGAATTAAGTTTTAATCCATAATACTTCTTTTTTAAGATAGAACATAAGGAATAATATTTAATTAACAATAAAAAAAGAAATTAAGCGGCTTCTGGTTCTTCCACAACACGTCTTTTAGGCAATGCCTTTTTGACAGCCATAGGAATGACATCTGCAGCTAATTCTAACTTAGCTATCTCAATAGGATTATACTTAATCTTCATCAAATCCTCTTCTGATAACTTTACTAGAATCGGAGCACCCATACTGAGTTGTAACGCCCTACTTCCTAGCAATCTTGCTTCCTCATACTTTGTTATTTTTTCCATATGATTTTTCACCCAAGTTTAGCTCTTATTTTCTCTGATGTTGTATGTGCAAGTTCAACCATTTTCCCAATAACATCAATAGTGATTGCTTCTTCGCCAGCTTTCTGCATAGCTACAATATCACCATTAGCAATATAGGCAACTGTTAATCGAGCATCATAGACTTTCATCTCATCAATAGTCGGATCAACAATCAGATGTTCACCGATTTTGTAGACAGTTACTTCGATAGGTTCCTGTTTCATAGGAATTCCTGTCTTAGATTTAGTCTTATAATCGACTTCAAAGTCCTTACTTACTTCTGGGAACTTTGCATTTTTGATAGCTGCAATAGCAGCAACACTTCCTACATCCAGAAGATTTCCTGCATCGTTAATAGGTAAAATATCCACCATAACGCTCCAGACTTTTTCTCCTGCTTTTAGACATAGTTTTTTAGTATCGATACTTTTACTCTCTCTAATCCCCCGATCAATAACTCGAGCCATCTCAATTGCTTGAATGCCTGGAGGTCCTGTTTCGAACTCTGGATTAGATAAAGGTAGTAACTCTGCATTTACCATTAGATTTCCATCTTCAGGTGAATCAGGGTACGGAGATTCAAGACCCATCTTGACTCCTGCGATAACTTCTGTCTCGCCCCAAGTTACCTTTGCAGATCCCTCTGCATTTTTAGTAACATCAAATTCAATTTTGATATCACGAATTTCATCTGCTTTTCTTCCATCAAGTCTCATTCCTTTGTCAAGACTGTTTAGGATGTGTGTTCGTAGTGCTTTACTCATTTTGATCACTTATATTTCTCCTTTAGTGCTTTTGTTTGCAATACATGGATCTCTTTCATTACTTTCTTTCCTAGTTCCAATGCTTGCATTAATTGTTCTTTCCCAATCTCGCCATCCATTTGCAACAGGCTCATTTTACCTGAAGCAGGTAACATAGCAAGAGGGATGTCCGCTACCGGACCATCTTCGTATGCTTCCTCATCGTAACATAGATCCGCTACAACTTTATCATCTACTCTTCCAACAGCAACAGCAGCAATTAAATCCTTCATAGGGATTCCTGCGTCAGCTAATGCCATAGCAGCTGCAGTAATACCTGCACATCTACTTCCAGCATCTGTTTGTGGAAATTCGATAAAGACATCAACTACTGCGTTGCTAAACTTTGATAAGTCTAAAACAGGTAGTAATGCATTCATAGTCACAAAACTAATTTCTTTTGATCTACGATTGCCTCCAGGTCGGATTCTGTCTCCAGATCCACTAAATGGCATCATGTTATAATGACATCGTAAAATTCCTTTTTGTGGGTTTTGCATAAATCTTGGGTACAATTCCCGAGGACCATATACAGCTGCATACGCTTCTGTATCTCCTATTTTGAACCAAGCAGACCCATCTGCTCGTTTGATGACGCCAACTTTGGCTTCCATCTTTCTAAGGTCCTCAAACTTTCTGCCATCAGGCCTCTTGGTGAACGCCATTGTTATCCCTCGCTTCTATTTTCTTCCCAGTCTCTTTTTCAAGATGGGCTTTTACTTTTTCAGTTAATCCTGATGTGTGAGCATTGTCTTCAATCATTTTGATTGTTTTCTCAGCAATTAACTCTTCTTTTGGTTCTCCTTGGAGCCAGATACGTCCGTTTTGACCAACCACAATTCTGCAACCTGTTGCATTCTTAATCATGCTGACCATACTTCCGCCTTTTCCAATAATTCTTGGAACCTTGTTAGTATTAACTGGTATAATTCTACCTGCACCTAATCTTTTCAGACCAGGTCCTTTCATGGTAAGGTCAATTAACTTTTCCTTAGTCACGTTGGTAATCTGAGCTAGGATATAATCTCCAATTGCATAAAATTGTGAAAGATCTTCTCCTTTCTTGATATATTCAGTAGTACCATTTGCAATACCTAATAGTGACATCCATGCACAATTTAACTCTACTCTCCATCCTGCACTTAAAATTTCAGTTACATGACCGATAATAGTGTCTCCTCGCTTAGGAAGATATTTTCCTGAAAGAGGAATAATCTTTATCACTTTGTTGTCTAATTGTACCAGACCTAATCTGGTTGAGATAATGTTATCTCCTTCTCTATATGTACCGTAACTTGGTAAAAAATCCATGCCTTCTGCAAGAATCTCTCCAGGAACAGCGATAGCTTTGTCTTCTGTTTTTAATTGACTCATAGTTTTCACCTATTTCTTCTTAATCTCCTTGTATACTTTTTCAATCTCTTCTTTGCTAATTTTTGTGAACTTTCTCTTATCAGCTGTAACCACAGCTGCATCAATTCTATCTGCAGAGAAATCTTTGTTCAAAAATGTAACTAATGCCTTGATACTCAGATGGAGTGCTTCTTGCACTGTCATCGTATCTTTGTATTCTTTGTGAAGAATTTCTTCAACTTGTTCTTCTCCTTCACCAATAGCAGTTGCCTTATATTTGAAATAAATTCCAGTTGGATCTGTCTCAAAAAGAGCAGGTCCTTCACTGTCAACACCTGCAACCAATAAACTCACACCGAAAGGTCGAAGACCTCCTGATTGAGTACATACTTGCTTGAGTGAGGCGATATCTTTTACAATACTTAAGACATCAATCTCACCATCAAAAGTCACTCTGTGTTGTTGAGCAGCTAATTGAGCACGCTCAATAAGCACTCTTGCATCAGATAAAATACCTGCTGCAGTTGCTCCAATATGATCATCTATCTGGAAAATCTTTTCAATAGCTTCCTTAACAATTAATTTATCGACAATTCTTTTGTCAGTTACTAAGAGAACACCGTCAGTACAAGTGATTCCGATTGCGGTTGATCCTTGCTTAACAGTTTTTTTAGCATATTCTACTTGAAGTAATCTTCCATCCGGAGAAAACATCGTAATTGCTCTATCATATCCCATTACTTGATGTGGCATTGGTTGTTGCATTTTTTAGTTCACCTCTGTGTACTTGGCTGCCTTATTTACAATTCCAGACATACCAAGACTTCTTACAATAGTATCTTGATTATTAATGGTATCCATAGTGCATAAAATTGCACGTAATTCTTCTGTGTATTTGTGATTCACTTTGATTAATCCTCTGTTATTTTTGTATGTGTCTGAGAGAAGCCAAAATCCAGCCTTACCAGCTCCTGCCTCTCCAACGAATTGGAGTGCTCGATTCCAAAAAGCTCTGCTAAAATCATCAAATGAGTGCATCTTCTGTTTAGAGATGACCTCAAAGGCTAAATAGCGCTTTTTTTCCTTCAAACTTGGTAATAAAGGCTTTAATTTCTTCATTTGTTCCCATAAGCCATTTTTAGGCTACTATATGGAGAAAAAAACGTGTTATATTCTCGTTTCTTCTTTCTCTCAAGTGTTTAAAGAACCAGTAATTGTTTATAAACGTTTTGGTTATTACAAAGGGATTCATACCTATTCCTGCCGGAATAAATGCTGCATTGTAGGATTCAAATTTTGTTTAAAAATGGGAACTGCAAATTGCTCTCCATCATACTTTCCAGATCGTTCATTATAGGCCTTTGTATATCCTTCAATTTCTATAGAAACCTTATTTTGATCAAAATAGGGTTTCCAATCCGGACCTAACAGGAATCTTGAGGGTTCTTCCATTCTGTTTCTTGAAATAATAGAATCAACTCTGAAGGGAATTTCCCCACCATCTCTACACATACTTATCATGAGTTCATCATACCCACTTAATTCTTGACGACCTAATTTACTAAACTGCAATTCAAAGATAAGATTCTCATTTACAGCCTCTATATCTATATGATATAATAATTTCCCTGTGGGAATGGATTCAAACTCCTTTATTCGTGCTTCTCCATTTTCAAAGTAGAGTCGAACAGGGTACTTCATGATTGGAGTGGTCATTAGAAAATTTGCCAGAGGTCCATCAGGGTATTCACTCCCATGAGGCAATGTAATGAATTGAGAATCAAATTTACTTTTTAATGCATAAAAACGAACAGGTTCACCATTTTCTTTAAGAGATTTTTCAACAAAGTCAAATCGGCCAGCATATAATTGTTTAGTCTTTTCCATTTCTGAATTAAATTTATCAGAATTGATTCCTCCTACAACCTCAACGGATGGCAAGTTCTGTAGCATCTTAAAAAAAGAATCTGTCCTTTGGTTCACTTCCTCTCTGGTGATCTCTCCAAATTCATACACATCTGATAATTTCAATGAGTGTGTCCTTCTAGAAGTAAGGAAAGAAGAAGATTTTTGAATTATCGGATTTGCAATAGTAATTTCTAGTGTAGATCCTCCTGATCCACTATTGCCAGAAGATGAACCCGTTGAATCTGTATTCATAGTTGCACGAGAGTTATATTGTTTCTCATACTCTTTTCCAGCTTTATAATTATGAAGGGATATAAATGTTGCACATACTAGTAAACCAATTGCAGCCAACCTGGCCCCGCCAAGAATATACCAAAACCTAGGATTTGCTTGCCTAGTGTGATGAGTAGTAATAGGATCAACCCTATGAATAGGTTTTGTTTTAACTTTGGTCTCCGGTTGTTTCTGAGGAAGATGAGGTCTGATCAGATTAACATAGGAATTTTGATGAGCATCAGGATTAAAAACAACTTCTTCAGAATCTAAATTATCTGGACTTGAAATTGAGTGAATATTCCAAGGGCTGAGTCTCTCTTCAATAACCAATTCAAGAGATCTATTCATAATATACGTTGCCGCTAAGATACAATTTTTCCCATAGTATGCAGCCTCTTGCATTTTAGGTAATGATGCATCATGTAATTCTTTACTCCTAGCACCATAAGATTTAGCATTCTTTAAAGCTTTTCTAGCACAAGGTAAACCTTGTTCAATTTCCTTTTGACGTTTTCTAAGTTTATCAGCATCTTGCTTTTGAATAGATGAACTTCCTAGTTTTGCCGCATTATCTTTAAATTCATATTCATATATTTTTATTTGAGTGATCAAAGTTTCAATTTCTTGAGGTTTTTTCTCACTACCCTTTCTTCGATCTTCTATTGCAGTAAATACAGCGTCATAGTTATTCAGGTGATGAGAGAGAGCATAGAAATCAAACAACTCAGGATATGCATCAATGATAGCTTCAGGGATTACATGATTACTCAATTCATCTCCTACAAATGATGTAAACTCTTCTACAATAAGTTCTTCCAGTCTATCCATCTAGGAAGAGAATTCATGTTCATTTTTAAGTATTTACTTAATTTAAAGAAAAAATGCTAACTCAGCCAACAAGCTAGATTCCTAGTGCTTTCGAGCTTGCCTCGATAGCACAAGATGAGCTTGTCGACCGAGCTTGCAGTCGACGGGCCTGACGAGATTTGAACTCGCGGCCTAATGGTTAAGAGCCATTCGCTCTGCCAGACTGAGCTACAGGCCCGTTTCGTATATAATACTAGACTCGTACTCCATTTATAAATTTATCTCCAGTATGATATTCGCACTCATGTATAATTCTGAATGGTTGTTTATTTAAACTATCAGATTTCCCACCACATATGGTGAAGGATAAAAACTTGGCAGATATCTTCAGAAGAAGTGAAAACCTTACCGAAGTAAAGGAAAGATATCTCCATCTTCACCCGGATAAAAACTGGGCATTAAGAAAAGATCACTATCTCTATCCACATCTACTCAAACAATGGAGATTAGAAAATAAAAATAAGATTGAAACTCTTGAACAGAAAATACCCAATCCTAATCAAGATCTTCCAAAAATAAAAGTGACTACAAAACAAGCTCAATTTGACATTTACCCCTTACCCCATGGAGGACTGAGAAATGGTGAAGATATTGGACCCATATTAAGATTTAAGATAGCATCCGCTGCAGAGCGATATGTTCCTAGACATAATGGGGTTTGTCTGGTAGAAGACTTGTTAGGACAAGTTATAGATGCAAATACTCTCATTGTCTCTGAAAGTGATATACTTGCGGAAATTGGACTGCGCAGGGCAGTAGTAAGTAGACTTAAAAAATTAACTCATAAAAAACTATATTATAAAGTAGGGCATCTTCATAAAGCTTTAGAAAACCCAGACTATATCAGAACTGGGCTAAAAATTTATGATTTATCGTATCGACTTCCTTCAAAATTTGAATTTGAAAATAAAACACAAGGATCCTTGGATTATGTAACAGCTTATGCAAAATGTTTTGCTGACAGAATGAAAAAAGATGTAGGAGAAAAGGGAATTCCCATAGCGGCAGGTTTTGTTGGTTTTGAACATGCAGATTTAGTTGTTGAATATCTTAAACGTTAAGCCTTTGCCTTTACTCTCTTCAATCTAAAGATATTCTCTCGTTCCATCTCTTCTAATCGTAATTTAATAAATGCTTTTACATCAAGCATTTTAGGAATAACAGAAAACTCCAAAGCATTCACCCTTCTTTTAGTTTTCTCAATCTCAGATAGTAATCTTTTAATGGCAGTCTCAATCTCTGCAACTTGTAAAATCTTATCCACTAATTTTTCATGAGCTAATATACTCTCATCAATTGCAGGAGTACTTCCAGCAACACCAATCCCTCTATCTTTCATGGCTTTCTCTATCTGCTCAGATTGTATTTTAGGAACACTCACTCCCATGATATTCTTAGTCTCCAAAGTAATCTTAGGAGATTCTTCAATAGCATACGCCAAAGAACGAAGCTTCAAATCTGAATACAAAGTTCGAGCAATATTTACTTTTTGCTGAGCACCTGTAAACAATTCAGCTAATTCAGCCCTCATTGATTTAGCATTCTTCAATATCTCAAAGAACTCTAAAATCAACCCATCTCTTTTCTTCTTAAGCAAACTATGCCCACTTTGAGCTAGCTTAATGCTTTTGTTGAGCTTGATAAGCTCACTTCGAGTAGGTTTTATGTCTGCCATCTAAAAAATCTGCTCCGTCTCTGGAATCTCTCCGCCACCTTTTACCTTCTTCATCACTATAAGTAAAAGTGGTGGTGCAATAAGTGTGGTTAACATTACTACAATAACTAATGCTGAATACAATTCAGCTTGCAATAATCCATAGGTTAATCCAAAGGATGCAAAGATAAGTCCTACCTCTCCTCGAGGGACCATACCAATACCAATTGCAAGTTTATTAACTCCTGCACCGATAGCTCCCCATCCAGCGATAAGTTTTCCAATAATTGCAATAACGGTTAAAGCTAAAACAATAGGAATAATTCCTGGCTGCATTAAAGCTCCCACATCAAGATATAATCCAGCAACTACAAAAAAGATAGGAACAAAGATATTTGCAACCGGTTGAATTCTTTCTTCATAGTGTTCTTTTTCTTCTAATCGTTCAAACACTAATCCTGCTGCAAAAGCTCCTACAATAGTCGCTAGTCCAATATAATCGGCGATAGCTGATAGGATCAGCATAAAGATAAATGAACTCACAACAAAAGTTCGTCCAATCTTCATCCTTTTTCCAATTTTATATATTAAAGGAGTATATTTGATTCCTACCCAGATGGATATAACCAAAAATAGAACTGAATATAATGTATTCAATCCAATGATGGACATTAATGATTGAGAACCATGAGTTCCGCCTTCAACGAGTCCTGCAATAACACTTAAGATAATCAAACCTAAAATATCATCGATAACAGCTGCTCCTAATATAATTTTACCTTCTTCAGTATTTGTCTTTTTCATATCAGACAATACTCTCATGGTAATCCCAACAGAGGTTGCTGCTAAAGTTGCTCCAATAAGTAAAGCAACATTAAAATCTGTGATTTTCATAAGACCCATAGCAAATCCAATTCCCATAAGGACAGGTGCTACAACTCCTATAATAGCTACAAGTGTACTCGTCATTCCTGATTTTAATAACTGGTAAATATTTGACTCTAGTCCTACTTGGAATAATAACAGTATTACTCCAATCTCACCTAAAAAGTGAATAATACTAAACAATAAGGTCGGTTCATACGGATTAATTAAATTAAACAAACTGGGACCCAATAATACTCCTGCAAGAAGTTCTCCGAGTACAGAAGGTTGTTTTAATTTCTCAGCCAACCATCCAAACAATTTGGCAGTTACTAAAATAATAATTATTTTAATTAAAATCTCACCGATTTTTAACTCAGACGACATCCCTATTCCTCCGTGCCTTTCCAGAACTTATTCTTAAGTTCAGGACTAATTCTCGTAAGCATTCTCTTTGGAATGTCCCCAAGTAATTTCCAATCCAGATCAAGACTCTTTCCAATATCTCTTTCCTCATTTTTACCTTGAGTAACAAATATCTCTTCAAAAGAAGCTGCAAAGTGTAATAATTTCTTATCACGATCACTTAAAGCTTCTTCACCAACAATGGCAACAAGACCTCTCAAATCACGACCTTCTGCATAGTTTGCATACGCTTGATCTGAAACTTCTTTATGATCTTCTCTTGTTTTTCCATCACCAATACCTAGATTCATAAGTCTAGATAATGAAGGCAGAACATCAATCGGTGGATAGATACCTTTTCTATGCAACTCTCGACTCAAAACAATTTGACCTTCAGTAATATATCCAGTCAAATCCGGAATCGGATGCGTAATATCATCTCCAACCATGGTAAGAATAGGAATCTGTGTTACAGATCCTTTTCGACCTTTAATTAATCCAGCTCGCTCATAAATCATGGCAAGATCTGTATACATGTACCCAGGATATCCTCGTCTTCCAGGAACTTCCTCTCGTGCAGCTCCAATTTCACGTAAAGATTCACAATAATTAGTCATATCTGTTAAAATAACCAATACGTGTGCATCATGTTCATACGCAAAGTATTCTGCAGCAGTTAAAGCCATCCTTGGAGTAACTAATCTCTCCACAGCTGGATCATCTGCAAGATTCAAAAAGACAATACTTCTTTGCAAAGCTCCTGTCTCCTCAAAATCTTTGATGAACTGTTGAGATTCCTCATTAGTAATTCCCATAGCTGCAAAAACAACTACGAAATTTTCCTTTTGACCAATCACTTTAGCTTGTCTTGCAATCTGCAAAGCAATTTCATTGTGTGGTAATCCACTTCCAGAAAAAATAGGAAGTTTCTGCCCACGAACTAATGTGTTCATGGCATCAATAGTACTCACACCAGTCTGAATGAAATCAGCAGGCTGACTTCTAGCGTAGGGATTAATAGCAGCTCCGATAATATCCTGTTTTTTCTCAGGAATAATTTCAGCTCCACCATCAATAGGTTTTCCTGCACCATCAAAAATCCTCCCCATCATATCTTTGGAAACTCCTAATTTGATCGTTTCCTTAAGGAAAGTAACCTTTGTATTAAGGTCAATACCAGAAGTTCCTTCAAATACTTGGACAACAACAATGTCGTCTGAAGTATCAAGAACCTGTCCAGCTAAAACCTGACCATCAGTTAATTGTAACTTTACAAGATTACCATATCCAACCGGTTCTGTTTTCTCAACAAAAACTAATGGACCTGCAATTTGATTTATTGTTTTATATGATTTTACTGTAGTACTCATTTGGAATCACCTCGTACAAGGCCTTCAAACTCTTTTTCCATCGCCTTTTGTACTTCATCTAATAGCTTTTCATAGTCTTTGGTGAATTTTGCTTCTCCAATCCTATCTTTTGCCTTAATCTCAATAATTTGTTTTACTCTTGCACCTTGTTCAAGTGCTGTGTCACCCAGTTCACCATATTTCAAGATAATTTTCATCATGTTATAGCTCTTTTTGGTGTCACAATAGGTATCAATATCATGGAAAGCGTTTTGCTGAAGCATAAACTCTCTAATCAATCGAGATACTTCTAGGATCAACTGTTGTTTCTCAGGAAGTGAGTCACTACCCACCAACTGAACAATTTCCAACAACTTATCTTCTTCTTGAAGAAAATTCATCATCGTACTTACTAGTTTTCTCCAATCTGATGCAACATGTTTTGCAAAATAAGGCTCTAGATTATCTAGATACAAACTGTAACTATTCAACCAATTAATAGACGGAAAGTGTCTCCTTTGAGCTAGTTTTGAATCAAGTGCCCAAAATGTTTTAGTAACACGAAGTGTATTTTGAGTAACGGGTTCTGAAAAGTCTCCACCAGCAGGACTCACAGCCCCAATAATGGATAAACTTCCTTTGCTCCCATCAAAATTCACAACAGGACCTGCTCGTTCATAGAACTCAGCTAATCTTGTAGCCAAATAAGCAGGATATCCTTCCTCTCCAGGCATCTCTTCAAGACGTGAAGAAATCTCTCTCATAGCTTCAGCCCATCGTGATGTACTATCGGCCATGATAGCTACCGAATATCCCATATCTCTGAAATATTCTGCAATAGTAACTCCTGTATAACAGCTCGCTTCTCGAGCAGCCACTGGCATGTTCGATGTATTTGCAATTAATACAGTTCTATTCATCAAAGGTTTTCCAGTTTTTGGATCTTTAAGATGAGGAAATTCACTTAATACTTCAGTCATCTCGTTTCCTCGTTCTCCGCAACCTACATAGACAATGACATCTGCATCGCACCATTTTGCTAGTTGTTGTTGTGCAACCGTCTTTCCAGCACCAAACGGTCCAGGAATAGCTGCAGTTCCACCCTTAGCAAGCGGGAAAAAAACGTCAAAGACTCTCTGTCCTGTAATAAGAGGTTCAGTAGGAGCCAATTTCTCTTTGGAAGGTCTTGGATTTCTAACAGGCCATCGTTGTTTCATGGCAATTTTTTCGCCACTTTTTAAAACACAGATAGGCTCATCTATCGTAAAACTTCCTGATTTGATATCTTTAATTTCACCTTCCATATGAGGAGGTACCATAATTTTATGGGTAAATCCTTCTGTCTCCTCAACTTCACCCAAAACATGTCCACCTTCAACTTTTTCTCCATTTTTTGCTGTTGGTTTAAACTCCCATTTTTTATCGGGGTCTAATCCTGGAGCATCAACACCACGAGCAATGAAATCACCCATTTGTTGTTGTAATACTTCCAGAGGTCGTTGAATTCCATCATAGATACTGGTTAACAATCCAGGACCTAATTCAACAGAGAGTTGTTCTCCTGTGTTTTCAACCGGTTCTCCTGGCTTGATTCCTGAAGTATCTTCATAGACTTGGATCGTAATTAACTCTCCTTCAATCTTGATAACTTCTCCCATAAGTCGTTCATTGCCCACACGCATGACATCATACATTCGAGCAGAAAGACCTTTTGCAACTACAACCGGTCCTGCGATCCTATAGAGTACTCCTTTTTCACTTTCCTTTGTTTTACTTTGTTTAGCTTTTGCCATTATAATCACCCTTCCTGCATCAGGTCAACCCCGATACTCCTTATAATCATATTTCTCAACTCGTCTTGCGGTTGATCGGACACAACAACAAATACTGGTTCATTGTTATTGGTCACTTCCTCTTTTTTGAAATCTGATAAACTATCAAAACTTTTCTGATCCATTATTACCACTCCTATTGTTTTATCTGCCATCATTGCGTTGGCATCTTTTTCATCTTTAAATTCAATTACTTTTTTGATACCGGTTAATCGAAAACCTAGTGTAAATTCACTTCCACCTAATACTCCTAATTCTTTCATTGTACAACCAACAGTTTTTCTAAATACTGTTCCTCCAATCCTAACATTTTTCCTTTAATTAACACCTTCAAATTTTTGACTTCAATCTCTTTTGCCAACATAAATCCTAAGATGACGCTTACCGTCAAAGGATGTTGATGCATCAAGAGTCGTTCTTTTTTTAACAAGGCCGTATCCAAATCAATCTCCAAGTCAGCAAGTTCAGGATTGTCACCTTCAATCACCACATGCTTTTCTTTTCTCAGTTTTGCAATGATACTAGCAATATCTTTTTCATCTACGAGTTCTAACATTTTTGTACTCGGTGAAATGAGATACTTTCGAATATCCTCATCTTCAAACTCTTCCTTTTTGAGTCGAAGAATCAATTTGATGTTCATATTGTCTAACTCAGCTTGTAAAAAAGCCCTCATAGGAGCTCCCTGTCCTCTGATTCTTTCAATCAGATGTGACAACTCTTCAAAGTGAGCTCGATCAAGTGCATTTTCAATGGCAAACAAATCATCTCCAGCAACTTCATAGGGAAGTGCTTTCAAAATCTGTTCGACATTATCCATTGCCAACAACTCATCAAAATACTCTAGGGTGTGGTTTATGCTAGGAACCAATAATGATCTCAGTTCATCAGATGCTACATGAGTCATCTTGCCACGTATAATCGTCTTGAAATTATCAAGATCATATCGTTTGACATAGACTTTGAGCACCTGCTGTACCTTTTCATCTGAAATTCTATGCAGTTTTGTTAACGTTCGCATAAAATTCTTGGTCAATGCCATCTCCAACTGGGTAAGATCCCTTTTCTCTACACCCAGGTCGTCAATCTCAGGTTTATACCCTGAATCTTGCATCCAACGCAGTAACTCATTAGGTCCCATCTTAAGCAGTTGAGCCCATTGCTCTTGCTTGATCAAAGCTCCCTTCATTACTGCAATCCTTGCATACGTGTAGGGATAAAATCCCAGTCGTAATTTACTCACCAAAGAGCACCTCACTCACTTCTTGTAGCTTCTCTGCCCGAATCTGCTCCAACATACTCTCCACACTTAAGTCTACCAAGATTTTACCATCAGCAGTTTCAGCAATGAGTCCTCCAGTAATGTCTCCAGTAATCTTTTTGATTCCTGCTTTTGAGACAGTCCTAAGGTCTTTTTTTGCCAAAATTACCTGTTTAACGGTAATCTCCTTGGAAGCTTCTTTGAGAAGAGCTTCATTGAGTTTTTTTCGTTTTGCAGGAGGAAGTTGTTCTAACATGTGTTGAACTTTTTCCATCGTCTGATCCACAAGTTCTTTTTTAGCATCTAACAGTAATTTCTTACCATCAAACTCAGCTTGAGCCAGCTCTTTTCGCTTATGCAAAGTGAGCATGTCTTCATTCTGTTTTTGCAGATGAGATTCATAGGTTTTGACCTCTTCCTCTATCTGTTTTGTAGATGCCTCTACCTGTGTGTCAGCTTCCGCCACAATTTTCTTTGCTTTAGCCTCAGCTTCACTAAGAAGCTGTTGCTTCACATCTTCTATTGCCATATTCTTACGCCATTCCAATTATTAGGATAGCTACAACTAGTCCAAAGATAACAATTGTCTCTGGAATAACGGTTAAGATAAGGCCTTTTCCGAATAATTTCTCATTCTCAGCCATTGCACCTACTGCTGCAACTCCAATCTTCTGCTCAGCCCAAGCTGCTGCAAAAGCAGTTGAAGCGATAGCCACCGATGCTGCTACTCCTATAATTCCTGTTTCAATTCCTGCCATTTTTTTATACCTCCGTATCGTTTAAGCCAAAAGGCTCATATTCTTGTCCTCCTCCAGAAAAAAATTTGGAGAAGAACTCCACATAGTGGAGCCTGATCCCGTGTAAAAACGGTCCAAGCACACCAAGGGCAATATTAATTAAATGCCCAATGATCATGACTGTTATTCCTAATAGTATCCAGACACCTCCTTTTGCCATTAATGGCAAAGCAAGTTCTTCGTTTACTACTAATGCTAATCCAAGACTAGCAAGTCCTACTGCTCCCAATCGCACATAACTTAACATATTTGAAAAGATTGCTGGAATTTCAATAATTCCTTGAGGACCTTCCCCAATGTAGAGCATTACTGCGCTTAAAAAAAATACTCCGGCTCCTACCCAGACCCTAATTCGAGTTACTCCAAGTAAACTGGTAATAATGAGAACAACTCCAGCTTGCATCACAAACCAACTAAATTTTTCAAAGATAGCATGTTTCAATCCATGTGCCTTTAATTTGTTAAAAAATCCAACTAAAAGTCCTATGTTTACATGCACAGCACCGATAAGAATACCTATAAAGAGTACACTCAAGAGGTCCATCCCACCTATACTGACACTATCATGACTTCTCTGTATCAATCGTGGAAAACTATAGACTATTTCTTCATGTCCGTGATGTTCTAAGAGTTCCTTATGAAAACAGATTCCTTTTTCACACCAAGCTTCTCCGGTAGCCTCCGAGACATACTCAAATCCGAGATACTCTCCGTAGACCCCTCCAAAGGCTATCGTCACCAATGAAGCAATCATTAAAACGTTCATGAATTGTCTCGTGTCTGGGAATTTTTTCTTAACTCCGTAAAAAATCATAAAAGTTGCAATTCCATATCCCACATCTCCAAGCATGTAGCCGAAGAAAAAAGGGAATGTAATAAACAGAAGGATACTCGGATCCATCTCTATATATTTAGGAAGTTCATATAATCTCATTAATACTTCAAAATTCTTAACAGGATTAGGATTGTTTAATTTAACAGGTACATCTTCATGGTGAAGATCGATGTCTAGTATTTCAACATCAACTGCACTATTGGTAGCTGCTTCCAACCCTTTTGTAACATTTTCTACCTCTTTTTTAGGAACAAATCCTGTAATGATAATAGATTGATCTGTTATGGAAAAGTCTAGGGGCAATTCAGCCTTTCGAATCTCCTCTTCTACAACCTTTTCATGTCGTACTAAAAATGATTTATTTTGAATTTTCAATTCTAGATAAGATTTATCAAATTGTTCTAATTGTTTTTTTAATTTTCCCACTTGAAGAACTACTTTTTGTTCAACAACATCTGCATAGTTAGCTAGATCAAGAGCAACAAAACCAATTCCAGATAATTGTTCTTCAATATCTGTATTGGCTGCACTTACTACGGCAATCAATTGTTCACCATTCAAAGTCACAACTTTATAACCATGATCTTGTAATCCTGAAAGATCAGCATCTGCTGGAATCATTCCCACATCAACCGAAGTAAGTGTTAATGAATCAAGAGACTTAACATCAACACCTAATTTACTCAATCCTTGAACAATGGAGAGTGTTTTTTGTTCTTTGACTAAATCTGCCTCTTTTTCTGCTATGTCTTTAGTAAGAGTAGTAGAAGAGGTATAGATTTCCTCTAATTTTTTAGTAAAGGAAGCTCTAGAAAAGGGAATCGGTTCAAAATCTTTCCTAGATTGTAAGTCGAAAGAAGTAAGTAAATTTCGTAGTTTAATTAATGAAGCTGATAACTCTTCAGCTGATTGAAGGGGAGCTCCCTGCTCTGTTCCTTTCAATTCTTTATATTTTTTGAGATGTAAAGCATGTAATTTGTACAAAGTATCGATAACTGCATAGCTCTTGCTCTTAGGAGCTACTACACGTATTTTGTTCATCTTTTCTACACTAATCATCGTTGTAACACGTTATCAAGAACCAGCTCAACTGCCTTATCCATTTTCTTTTCAGCTTTAGTCTGTATTTGCTGTATTTGGCCTGTATATTGTTGAGTTATCTTTGTTTTTTCTTCGTTAATATGATTCATCTCTTCTGCAACATGAGCATCTTGTGCTTCTTTTAGGCCCTTTTTTTGTGCAGTAATATCTGCTAAAGCTTTTTCTTTAGCATGAGAAATCTTCTTTTCTTTTTCTTTTTCGGCGTGAGAGATAATCTCCTTAGCCTTTTTCTCTGTAGTTAGTAGTTGATTTACAAATTCAGTAATTTCACTCCCTCCGGAAGTAGAGTATAGCACTCAGCTTAGAAACATCGACTGTATTCACTTTATTCATTGTATGTATGTTCTGTTTCATCTCTCTTCTTAGAGTAGGAAGATTTGTGGATTGTATTTAAAGTTTTCGGTGATAGATGTATTTTGTATAGAGAATTCGATGAAATAATACATTATAATGTAGCTAACTTCCCTGTAACTTTGTCAATCCTTTTTTCATCATCCGGGCCAATTCCTAAGCAGGTTACCGTCCCGGGAGCTAAGAAGGTCCTCCCTGCATCAGTGATTAAATCTGTAGGTAATTTAGCAGCATTCGCTTTTTTTAATAATGACTTTAATTCTGCTTCAGAATCAACTGCTAGAACTACTTTCTTCATCCCTTGCTGCATCCAGTTCTTTTGCTTCGCTTTATTTGCACGATTAATAGCTCCTACGGAAGCATGAGCAACCTGGGCTGCCAACTTCCCTTTAGGCATATCTAAATCCTGCCGTACAACGATTACTTGTTTCAGTTCCATACCGAATATATATTTTCGGTGTATATAAATATATTGCTGCCATTACTGATCTTAATTCCTAAAATACAAACATAATGCATTCAGCAACTGAATTTGGCTAAAATTTAAATGTAATGAGTTAATAATTATGAGTATGGCCCAATATTTTAGACTTAGGCAAGATACATTTGAACACTGGAGGAAACCTCTAATCAGCAGCCAGAGTCTAGAGAAAATTGGACGGAGTATTTCTGGTGGAAATGGATTCTGGATCCCCAAATCAGTTGCTTATATAGCAGTTGGATTAGTTGGATTTACATATGGACTTTCAGGACACAACAACAATGCTCCTCCCTCACTCGATAAAATTGCATACTGGATCCATGCCAGCCAGACAGCACTCTCAGTCATTGATGGACAGGTTCCTCAAGAAGTAAATGGACCATATAATACACAAGAAAAAATTAATCCTCCACAAAGGAATCGAGTAGTTAGATCTCTTAAAAATGGAGGTATTAGTCTTGGTTTCTCAGTCTATTGTACAATACTACATACTCTGTAGGAAATATTGTAAGGATGACATTTCCCTGAACAATAATTAACTTCTATACTGCAAATAATACATTCACCACCCAAGAGTAACTAAAACCATAAGGTTTATATAGGGTAATTCTAAGTATACATACATGAGAAGATTACTAACTACAGCTATGGCAGCATACTTCCTAACAGCTACAGCTTTTGGAGCTCCTTATACAGTAAAGGAAGGAGATAGTTTGAGTAAAATTGCCAATAGTAAAAAAGTCTCAGTAGAAGATATAGTTAATGAAGATCCTAAAATTACTCACGAAAACAAACACCTCATCTTTCCAGGTCAAGTTATACAAATACCTGAATCTAAAACGATAAAAAATCCAGCACCTAAAAAGGCACCTCCAAGAAGGCCAGAGCCTGTATGGAATTATACTGCTAATAAAGATAATCTATCAACAAGAGTTATTGATGCATCCAAAGGAGATGTGCCATTAATCTGGTATGATACACTTGGTGGAGATCATCCACATCATTCAAAATTTGCTAACTATAAAGATCAAAAAGGAAGTACAGGTAAAGGAAAACATGATGAATTTCACTATAATGGTACGGGAGCTGTACAAGTTGGAAAATACAATGGATTAAAAGTTCCCTCTGCTGCGAGATACTCTAAAGTTTTACCACAAACTAAACGATTCGCATTTGCATTAGCAGATTACTGCAGACAACAAAAGATTGGCGATGTCTGGCTAGAATTTAATGCAGGAAAAGGACATACTAAAAGCATAAAACATACTGATCACGTAAAGGGATTAGGTATCGATGTATTTTTAATGGATAAAGATGAAGAAAGAATTGTATTTAATCCAAAAAATAAGAGAAGTAAAACTATTTTTGATCAAATCATACAGTTTGCAAATAGAAATGCAGAAGAGTATGGTGTCAGAATGACGATAGGATACAAAGGTTGTAAATATTCAACCAAAGGAAATAATGCACACAACAATCACCCACATATTTCTTTGAATGGTACTAATTAACAATTATTTTTTAAATAATCTAACGATCTCTCAAGTGCATACTTAGGATTTCTAAATATTAATTCATTTTCAACAGACAACACAGGATCTAAGACAACAAAAGGTTCAAACTCTCGAACGTTTCTCATAATCTTAGAGTAAGGAACCTTTCCAAAACCTAATTGCATGTGGGGTCTTTCACCAAAGTCACTCAATCTAAACATAAATATATTATCTTTGAAAGCTTGCAATTGATCTCTGAATTCATTATACTCCATCCCACCCTGAAAGATATGACAGACGTCTAAACACATTTTTACTCCATCTTTTGCAAAATAATTCATATCTTCTGGAGTTTGAAACACACTATGACCATTCATAACAATAATATTGGCATTTGTTTTAGACTGTAACAACGTTAACTGTTTAGCAATGTCTACTTTAGCATCTTTCTCTGTAAAGTACGCTAGAGACTCTGGATGGATATTTACATAGTCAGCATTAAGCTCATTTGCAAAATTCAGTATAGTATCTTGCACTTCTTCAAAGCTTTTTCTCATCTTCCATCTGTCGTGCCATTGGATTGGAAAGTTAAGCCCTACTTTCAAATCTCGTTTAGCAACGTATTTCTTCAGTCGATGGATGTCATCCATTAAGTTTAAGGGCATAGGATATTGACATTGTATCTCAAAAAAATCTATTTTTTTAAACTTCTTAAGAAAGTTAACTAATTGTTTTGAATTCTTAATAATCCAACCTTCACCCATATCATGACGGATAGAAATACCTGTTTTCATACTCTTTTTAGAATCTAAGGGGTTTTAAAGATTGTGGTGGTGGAGAAGAAAGGCAAAAAAATGCCTTAAAATGAAAATCCTACATAACTTTATAAAAGACCTCAAACACCCTAAAAAAAGACCTCAAACACCCTAAAAAAAGACATCAAACACCCTAAAAAAAGACCTCAAACACCCTAAATTATGGATATCGATCTAAAAGCTGAATTAGGGAGACGAAATTTACTTCCCTATGAATGTGATGAAGAACTACAGATGACACTGGCAAGTATGGGAATCCCTAGTGAAAGCTTTGAAACTCTATATAGTCCAGAAACACCAGAAACAATAATCACATTAATAGACAGGATTGAAAATAATGTAAGAGAATTATTCCAAATGGAACAAGGATATGGGTCTAGCACTGAATATAATCATAGAGAATTACAAATATGGAATGATTTAGTACGTTTAGACTGTGCAACAGCGCACAGCTCAAATAGAGAAGTTCACGCTAGGAGCAATAATGAAGATTATATGCCTAGACATATTCGACCCCCACTACTCCATAAATAATCAACTCAAGAACTCCTTAACAACCTTCTCCAACACATGAGAAAACTGTTCTAACTCTTTAACAGAAATACTTTCATTAGGAACATGCATTTGATCATGATCTCCGCAACTCCAACCTACTGCAGGAATTCCTTTCAAAATAAATGCTTTAGCATCGGTTGCACCATTCAATCCAATACATTTAGGCTTAAACCCTAATTCTTTCTTTACAACTTTCTGAATGGTACTAATCAACGTATTATTCCCATTCAATTCAGTTGCTTCTAATTGATTAATCACTTCAACTTTAACATTGAGAGACTTATTCTTCACCTGAGAAATAATCTTTTCAACCTCTTCAATAATTCCAGCTGGAGTTTGAGATGGCAAATATCTAATATCTAAAACAGCAACACATGAACTCGGCACCATATTAGGAGCATTCCCCCCTTCAATCTGTCCAATATTCAGAGTACATTTACTCAACAGAGAATGCTTTTTCTGAGAGAAGGTATAATCTTTTACAACGGTTAACACTTCCATCAAATTGGTAATAGCATTGACCCCATCTTCTGGCCAAGAACCGTGGGCCACCTTTCCTTTGCTTACTAACCCTAATTGCAACACACCTTTCTCTGCAACATCAATAGATTTCATATTGTCGCCAATATCTGGCATGATAGCAAAATCAGCTTTCACTTTTCCAGAATTGACTAACCATTTTAATCCTAAATCGGAGCCTTTCTCTTCATCTGCAAAACAACCTACTACCAAAGTTCCTTTTAATTTCTTCTCATCATTCTTTATTGAAATAGCAGCTTTAACAAGTGCAGCAAGTGGTCCTTTATCATCAACAACACCCCTGCCATACACCCTGCCATTCTTCACCGTAGCAACAAAAGGATCACTATCCCAACCCTCTCCAGCGGGCACCGTATCAGCATGACAGGCAACTAGTAAACGTGGTTTACCAGAGCCAATTTCAGCCACAATATTCTCTCGACCTTTTTCTTTTGTATACTTCTTAAATGTAATATTATGTTTCGAAAACAGCTCAGAAAGATAGGCAACAACTTGATATTCATCCCCTGGAAGATTCTCAGTATTAAAAGAAATTAATTTCTTAAGAATTGTGAGTGGCATGAAGATTTTCCGATTTCAAAATATATAAAGGTATTCACAAGAGTTTATTAACTTTGAAAGATATCTTAAATTATGAAATCAAAATATGCATTGATTTTATTTGCGACTTCCTTTGCTATAGTGCTTACTACACTCACATACGTTGATCCAACATACAAAGAATTATGGCTTGCTTTGGAGATAATAATTCTACCAATTATTTACATTATTGGCTATGAGATGTTAATGGATAATCAGAGAAAATCTTTTTTGAAAACATTCCAGCATCTTAAGAGAAAATTAACCCGAATAGATAAACAAAAGCAGGAACTCGATGAAGTAATAGAAAGAATTAAATACAGCTAGCTCCAATACCCTATTAATATGAAAAATTCCGAGAACAAAAAAGTAAAAGAGAAATTAAAAGAGATTAGCAGAGAGAAGGCTAAATTGTTAAAAAGTATACATGAAGATCTTGATTCGTTAGAAAGGATGTTTGCTAAACTCTAATAATCTATTTTCTTCTTATCTAAATATATTCTAGGATTTTTATACACTTGGTCAAAATGCGAAATAGCATAGACTGTACCGCCAAACCAAGCGTTACTCCCAATACCTACGTGTGCAGTCCCTAACGTCTTCTCAGAAACAATCGTAACAGGGATTAAAGAGGCACCTTTATTGATTCCAATACCTATTTCACCAACACGACGAATACCCCAAGGATACTTAGCACGAGATTCAACTTCTTGAAAGGTTCGTTCCAATAACTTAGCTTCCTCTCCACCTTCAATCTTGATAACTTCTCCTTCCTTTACCGTAAGCACAACGGGTTTTTTAACTAATGTAGTTCCTTCTCTGTGCCTTATAGTTCCATCTAATACAATCTTACCCTCAACATGTTTCCCCCTAGGAGCTAAATAGACTTCCCCTGTAGGGATGTTTCCTCCTTTGATAGAATATTTCCCATCATTACTAATGGCCTGTTTCCCTTGTATATCAATTCGAAGATTAGTTCCAGCATCAGTGAGGATATGCATTTCATTTGCATAATCTATCTTTCTTTTGAGTTCCTTTCCTCTTCGTTTAATCTCTTCATAGTCTACATCTATACTCGCAACTAATTTCGCAAAATACTTAGTCTCTAAGTCACGTAATCCGGATGTAGATACAAATCTATGACTATTATCGGAAATATACTTACGAAAACTCTTACCTAAGTGTTTCATACTTCCTAATTTTCCACTCAAACACAAAATAAGAATATTACCACTAGGGTAGTTAAACATTTTATCAACTGTAATGTCATCCGCTTGCTCTCCAGCAAATTTCGGCGATTGTTTAACTAATTGAAACGTAATTCCCAATCGTTTCATGGCAAGGATATAACAGCCTGCTAGAATGGCAGAACATCTTCTTGTAGGATATCCTTCATCAAAGACTACCATAACGGTTTCTTTCTTCAATTTTAAACATTCTGAGAAGATCTTCTTAAATGCAGGGTAATATTTTTCTACATAAGGAAACAATCCTTGTGCCTTTAACCAATGCACAAAAGCTACGTCATTCATGCATGAAGCCTTATTACATTGTTTTTATGCTTTTCTATAGTTAAGAGTACATAGGAGATACTTTGATAAAGAACAATAAAATACCTCTATAAATGCACAACATATCAGCAGTACTTACCAAGCAAATTTTTCGAGAGGGTCGTGTTGGAGGTCGAACAGCAGAATCTGATGACAATAGCCAATTACTCCTTGGGTGGTACCAGATTGGCCAATCAGAAATCAATGAAACTGTCCCCTCATACACACCCCTGCCTGCACCTATAAAACATGCAAAATCTCAATTAACCTCTGGTTTACTTCTAGCCATGAAATCCTTTTCAGATTCAAGATCAATAGATGAGATTGCGAAAGAAGTGGCAGAAAAATTTGATGGCTCAGGTGGTTCCAGTGCAGCTGATGGGTGTTACAGAATTGTTGAATTTCCAACAAAAGTTCAAGATAGAATAATGGATCTGTACTTCAAATAAAATTCTTCTCTTTTACAATTCAACATACACTATCAATACATCAATATACAAATTTGTAAACTCAAAGAGCAAAGATATATAAATCAAAAAATGAACTAGTATACTATCGCAATCTTGTAGGAAAGATGGAGAGCTTGTTGGGGGTGTCTTTATTCAGCCAGTCAGAATTGATGTAATAAAACAAAACGAAAATCATTTTATTCACAGACAAGTTGAATTTAGGGATGGGTTAACTTTCGTCCGTGTAAAGAAACGGAAGTTGCCCCAAGCTATCTAATTCTGGGCAATATTTTTTTCAAATGAACATTAAAACTTCACATATAGAGCAACGTGATCTTATTAAAGCATGGTTAGCAATATCTGCAGCCTTTGCTATAGCTATGAATGGATTAGGGAAAGGTTTTCTCACTGCAGTGTTATTATCTGGGTTAACCGTTGGCGTAGGTTTTCTTCTCCATGAATTAGCACATAAGTTTGTAGCACAAAGATATGGCTGCTGGGCTGAATTTAGGGCAAACGATCAAATGTTATTCTTGGCAGTTTTATTATCATTCACAGGCATTATATTTGCTGCTCCAGGGGCTGTAATGATCTCAGGCCATGTAACCAAAGAAAGAAATGGAATAATTTCAGCCGCTGGTCCCATTACCAATTACATACTCGCTTTTCTGTTTCTATTAGTAAGCTTCGTAGCATTTACACCGTTTCTTCAAAGCCTTGCTAGATATGGATTACTAATCAATGGCTGGTTAGGATTGTTTAATATGATTCCTTTCGGTAACTTCGATGGAATAAAGATATTGAGATGGAATAGAACCTATTATGGTATTATGGTAGCTGTTGGTTTCTTTATATTGTTTTTTCAGTTCTAATTTCATACATTCTACCTAAAATAATACAAGAATATTTAAACAAAGTCAAAGTTGTCTATGTATGGCAATTGGACTCTCAATTATTCCGAGCAATGGTACTCATTTCAAAGATCTAGATGATCGATTAGAACAAGCAGAAACTACAGCCTGGACTGTAACAAAAGGAATTATAAGCAAAGATAGTACACTCCAAGAAAAAATAAGATCTCTCGAAATGAGAATTGAGGCTTTTAGTTTAGCATGGAGAATAGATCTTGCCATAGGCGATATGGAAGATATATTCCATTTGGGAGATACATCCCTCTATAATCATGCAATACTGGCAAATTTATATCTTCAATCTGAAAATTACCTTGCTGCAAATCAAGAGTATCAGGCAATCATTGCAGAAGATTTAGATTCTCCACGATTTACCCAACAAGACAAAATGAATATCCACTTGGATTACGCCAGATCATTAAAAGCAGTCCATAAATACAAATTAGCATTTGAGATGCTATCAGCAGGAAATAAATTGGCAGGAGAACCTGAAAGAGATGGCGAGAATTGTGTAATGGACATTTTCCATACTTTTTGTTTATATGCGAGATCACTTACCCAGCAAACTGAAACTTATGAAGTGGTAGGTGAATTGGAGGATATGTCTGATACAGGCATTATCCCATCATATGTGCATGAAACATTAGGAAATATGTACAACACATTAGGCAATACAAGTTTAGCGGTTAAACATTTTGAAGCAGCTCTTGAAGGAACTATAGATTCCCCCTACTCATTTCATATTTTAGATGTTGTGGGGGCAATTCGAAGCCGAAGGGAAATATCAAGAATTACCCGTCAAGAAAATAAAGGCAGCAACAATGAACTGGGTAATCTGATATTGGACAAAGGAGTATGCGTACCAGATGAATTAGAACTTTACATTAAACTTCTATAAACTTACTCGTTTTATAAATATCAGGTTTGTAAGATTCACATCGAATAACTTTCGTTTGTAATCCTCTTTTCTTAATTTCTTCTTCCAACGTATCTGTAAATGCAGTTTGGTCATATCCTAAACACACAAAGTCTGGCTTTTCATCATTCAACACTTTAAATTTATCTTCCTTATCTCCCACTATTACTTTAGAAGCAACTTTTGCCATCTCCAACTGTTTCTTTCTCTGTTCAGCAGTATGCATCGGTTCTTTCCCTTTGATAGACTGAACCGTATCACTTCTACCCACTAAAATAATTAACTCATCACCATACTTCTTAGCTTGATTAAAGAAATACAAATGTCCAGGATGGACGATGTCATATGTTCCTGTTACAAGTACTTTTGCCATACTAATGCTATTCACCTCGTATTATTAAGTGTTGCCTTAAAAACAACAAAACTTATACAAAGCAAACAAGTTTGCAAGTATAAAACTTCCCACGAAAGTTTTATAAATCCAAAATTCAAAAAACAGTATACATGAAACTTGTAGCAGGTTTGGCAATTCTCTGTTTTCTATTAGTAGCATGTAGTTCTGGAGTATCTCAAACTTCTATAACAGGAAGTTCTGTGGCAGTAGAAGCTGTTGAAGAAGCTCAAGAAGAAGTTGTTGCTGATACACCCACTCCATCTGGATCCACAACCTGTGATGCTTACAACAACCAAGTTACAGAATTAAATAATGCAAAAAATGATTTAACAAGCTTTAAATCAGATATGATTGGCAAATTGAATGCACATGAATCAGCATCTGGTGCTCAAAAAACAGAGTTAGAAACTCAAGTAGACGAATTAACCAAAAAAATGAATGTTGCAAAAGACACAATCACCCTTCTTCAAAAACAAGTAGATGCTTTAAGTGTTGAATGTAGTTAACAATAACCTTTAAATAACCCCTTCTCATCATATAAAGTATGTCAGATGAACTGTTTTGGGCGGATCAAATAGCATCTTCTATCATTAATAGAAAGAAATTCTTCTACACAGATGATAAAATAAAACAACCTAAAGAATACACCGTAAAAACATCAGCTTCACTAAGTGGAGTCCTCCATATAGGAAGATTATCAGACACCATCAGATCAGAATCTGTCTATAGAGCACTAAAAGACGCTGGAAAGAAAGCAAGACTCATCTGGGTAGCAGAAGATATGGATCCTTTTAGAAAAGTCCCTAAAGGCGTTCCAGCATCCTATAAAAAATACCTAGGAATGCCTGTAACAGATATTCCAGACCCAGAAGGGTGTCATAAATCCTATGCTGATCATCACAGAGAAGAATATCTTAAAGTGATCCATGACTTTGTCTCCACAAAGATGAAAGTCTACTCTACAAGAGAAGAATATCTTAAAGGAACGTTTAAACCCTTCATAAAAAAAATAGTCAAACAAACAGAATTAACAAGGGACATCCAGAATAAATTTAGAAAAGAAAAACAATTAGATTGGAGTCCTTGGAGACCGATTTGTGATAAGTGTGGAAAATTATCAACTACAAAGTTAACAGATGTCCAAGACGGATTGTTCCACTATGTATGCCAAGATTACAAATTTGAAACAACAACCGCAACAGGATGTGGTCACAAAGGTATTTCTGACCCTATGAAAGGAAACGGAAAACTGATGTGGAAATCTGAATGGGCTGCAGAGTGGGCCATGTGGAATGTGGTAGCTGAAGGTGCTGGAAAAGAATATCAAGTTCCTGGATCAGCATTCTGGATTAATGGAGAGATAGCTGAAAAAGTACTCAAATTTCCTCAACCAGAACCTATTTTTTATGAACATTTAATGATTGACAATGAAAAAATGTCAGCATCATTAGGGAATGTCATCTACCCTAAGGATTGGATCCAAGTTGCCCCTCCAGAAATGCTTAGAATGTTTTATAATAAAAAAATAATGAAAACACGGAGTTTTAGCTGGCAAGATCTTCCCAGAATGTATGATGAATTCGATGATATGGCAAGAATCCAAACCGGTGAGAAAAAACTTGACAACAAAAAAGAAATTGCACATCATAAAAGATTGTTTGCCGTTACTGCATTAGACAAACCCAGAGTGCCTTTAAAGATGAGTTTCTCACATGCTATGATGGTAGCACAAGTTTTCAAGAAAGAAAAAGATATCATTAACGTATTAGAAAAAACTAATCATTGGGAGAAAGAAAAGAAGAAGGAAATATTAGAACGAATAAAATATGCACAAAAGTATTTAGATACCTACGTCCCAGATAACCAAAAATTCTCTGTACAAGAGGAACTTCCTCCAAACTTACAATTAGAAGATAAACAAAAAGAAGCACTCCACAGAA
>Ga0187827_10002161_pt1 | contig 27313 bp, 22 predicted proteins | sample ETNtaG_39_FD_167969 | JGI IMG/M metagenome (GOLD analysis project Ga0187827, IMG submission 167969) | Marine microbial and viral communities from oxygen minimum zone, Eastern Pacific Ocean - ETNP2014_SV_150_PacBio MetaG (Illumina Assembly) | ecosystem: Environmental > Aquatic > Marine > Hypoxic... | reverse complement strand
ACATGCTCATTTGAAACTCCTCTGCTTCGGTTTAAATTAGCAGAAGTGTCTCTTAGCAAACAGGGCTAGGTGGTGCCATATGGGCTGACGTCACACAGAACATGGCCAGACCTGGCTACTTTCAACGCCCAAAATCCGGATGCTGCCCGACCAGCAGAAACGCAAGCCTTATCCGTTAGACTGGCCAGAGCAGCGTCGTCTTTTTGCTGCCTTACCCGACCACCTGGAACAGATGGCGCTGTTTGCCGTCAATACGGGTTGCCGGGATGGCGAGATCTGCCACCTTCGCTGGGAATGGGAAGTTAAGGTGCCGCAACTGGAGACCTCGGTCTTCATCATCCCGGCAGAGCAGGTCAAAAACGGCGACGAAAGGTTGGTGGTACTCAACCGAGTTGCGCTATCCGTCATTGATACGGTTCGCGGTCAGCATGCTACGCACGTGTTCTCCTTTCGGGGAAACCCGGTTCAACACATGCTGAATAGTGCCTGGCAACGCGTCAGGGTAGAAGTGGGACTTCCCCGGGTCAGGGTCCATGATCTGAAACATACCTTTGGAAGGCGACTGAGAGCCGCGGGGGTGGGCTTGGAGGATCGGCAGGATTTGCTCGGACATAAGTCTGGGAAAATTACCACGCATTACTCTGCAGCCGAACTGAGTCATCTGATCGGCGCCGCCAACAAGGTGTGTGAGGGTGAGGATAATCAGCCCGCGCTAGTGGTGTTAAGGCGCCTAAATGTGGGATAAATCGCGCGTAAATACGCGGTAAATCTCGCGCCAATGCGGGGCAGGGTCACGCAAAATTCACGCAAGCCAATTCAGAGGAGGACCCAGAAAACACGTAAGCCATTGATTTTATTGGTGGGCCTGGAAGGACTCGAACCTTCGACCAACGGATTATGAGTCCGGTGCTCTAACCAACTGAGCTACAAGCCCGTTAGATGTCTATGTTGACTCGTCCAGGAAGCTTCTAAGATGATCTGAGCGCGTTGGATGGCGCAGCTTTCGAAGGGCCTTGGCCTCGATCTGTCTGATGCGTTCGCGCGTGACGTCGAACTGTTTACCTACCTCTTCCAGCGTGTGATCGGTATTCATATCGATGCCGAAGCGCATACGCAGCACCTTGGCTTCCCTGGCGGTTAGACCCGTCAGCACATCCTTGGTTGCCTCTTTCAGTCCTTCGTCGGTGGCCGTGTCGATCGGTGAACCGACCGAGGAAGCATCCGTCAGGTTGGAGGCGGAGTCGAGGAAGTCACCCAGGTGGGAGTCTTCATCGTCGCCGACGGGGGTTTCCATGGAGATGGGTTCCTTGGCGATCTTTTGGACTTTGCGCACCTTGTCCTCGGGAATCTCCATGCGCGCACCCAGTTCCTCGGGGGTGGGTTCGCGGCCAATCTCTTGCAGCATCTGTCGCGAGACCCGGCTCAGTTTGTTGATGGTCTCGATCATGTGTACAGGAATTCTGATGGTGCGGGCCTGATCGGCGATCGAACGGGTTATGGCTTGCCTGATCCACCAGGTGGCGTAGGTGGAGAACTTGTAACCACGTCGATACTCGAATTTGTCCACCGCCTTCATCAAGCCGATGTTGCCTTCCTGGATCAGGTCCAGGAACTGCAGGCCCCTGTTGGTGTATTTCTTGGCGATGGAGATCACCAGGCGAAGGTTAGCTTCCACCATATCCTTTTTCGCCCTTCTGGCTTTGGCTTCGCCGATGGACATGCGGCGGTTGATATCCTTGATCTCGCTTACCGTAAGGCCGATGGCCTGGCAGGTCTGTTTGATCCTCTTCTGCGCTCGAATAACGTCGTCTGCAACCTTTTTAAGGCTGTCTGAGTAGTCGTGACGGGCTTCGATCTGCTTCTTTATCCAGTTGATATCGAGCTCATTGCCTGTGAATTCGTCCAGGAAGGTCGTCCTGGGCATTTTTGCACGACGAATACAGGCGTTCACGAGGTGCCGTTCCTGCCGGCGGATCTGCACGTGCACCTGTCTCGCTCGGGCCACGATCGCATCGTATTTTTTCGGTACCAGTTTGAAGAACTGGAACCGTTCTCCCAAAGCTTGTAACTCTCTTACGCCCTGCTTGCTGCTGCGCCCATATCGTTTGATGGCTCTGTCAGTTTTAGCCAACTGTTTCTTGAGCGCCGCGAATCTCTCTTTGGCCAGGACGGGGTCCGGACCTTTTGGTACCTCATCGTCCGTGTCATTGTCCTTTTTCACAGTTGCTGCGCCTGGAACAACCTGGGCAGCAGGAGGAACGTGTTCAGCGGGATCCAGAAAGCCCAACAGGATGTCGGTTAGATGGCCGTCGCCTTTCTGAGATTGCACATAGGCTTCCATCACAAAAGCAACAATATTGGGGAAATAAGCCACCGCTGCCAGAACGTCGCGGATACCCTCTTCGATCCGCTTGGCAATGACGATTTCTCCCTCACGGGTAAGCAGTTCGACCGTGCCCATCTCACGCATGTACATGCGTACCGGATCTGTGGTCCTGCCGGCTTCGTTTTCAACTGCGACGAGCACAGCGGCAGCCTCTTCGGCGGCCAGTTCGTCGGTGGCGTCACCCTCTACCAGTAGAGAGTCCGGTTCCGGCGCGACCTCATGGACCGCGATGCCCATGTCGTTGATCATACCGATGATGTCTTCAATCTGATCCGGGTCCGATATCTCATCGGGGAGGTGGTCGTTGACTTCTGCGTAGGTTAGATATCCTTGCTCTCTTCCACGGCTAATAAGATCCTTCAGCCGGGATTGCTGCTGTGCTAATCCACTTGTCATAGAGAACCTTTGTGCTGGCAATGCTGGGTTTTTTGGGGGACAAAAGACCGGACATTATAGCGGGTTAGGGGCCATCATTCTACGCTGAGCAGGGAAAACCGCATGATTTCCGGGGCTTTTTTGGGCTGGGATGCCGGTTGGTTGTAGCGCCTTTGAGTTCGCCTTGTGGGACTATCCCGAGCGGGTCGGCAAACGTGATTCCTGCTGCCGTCGAGCGCGGGCAATCATCATGGCACCGTGGACCGAATGCAGACCACCGAATGCGGACCACGACTGCGGACCGTCGAGCGCGAGCCACCAATCCCAGGTCGTCGACTTTCCGTCTGCAGGCTGCGCTACTCAGACTTGATGTGCTTGCGGGAGTTGATGGCATCCTGGATCTTCTGGCGTTCCTCGGGACTTAGATCGGCCATCGAGGTCTGATCGATTCGTCTCTTAAGCTGTTGAAAATCCTGAATTTTGATCTGCGAGAGGAGTTTCTGAATGATGCCTTTGTATTCTGCCGGCAGGTCCCCCGGCTGCAACAGGTGATCGCGCTCCGCCAGCCCTCTCAGTTTGTCAAAGTGAGGGCCGTCCTGCTGCTGACTGAGCAGCATCACGGCGGAAATACCGCTGTCAAGCTGGATCTTGCGGACCAATTCGAGCAGTAGCGTGCAGTTCTCGTCTTCAAGGGCTTGTAGCTGCTCATACTCGCCGTCACTGCATTCATGCACCAATTCCGGCTGTCTAAATAAGAGCGCGATCGCTGAATCGGCCAGAGAGAGTTGGGTTGATTCTCTCTGTCGTTGTGGTGGCGCCGGCGTCTTCTGTTGGAATGGTCTTGCCCTCTCCTTGGGCGTGGCTACGTTAACCAGACGATCCGCTGCCAGACCGGTCAACTTGGCCAGTTCATCGATCATCAGCTGTTTGAAGACGCCCTCGGGAATGGCCCCGATCAGGGGCATGGCCAGTTTACTCAGCTTGGCTTTGCCCTCCATGCTGTCCAGCTCCACCTGCCCGGACAGGTCTTGAAAGAAGAACTGTGGCAGGTGTTGGGCCGAATCAACACGTGAGATGAACCGGCTGTTACCCTCCTGCCGGATCATGCTGTCCGGGTCTTCCCCTTGCGGCAGGAACAGAAACTTGGCGGAGAGGCCATCTTTCATCAATGGCAGTGCTTCCTGCAGTGCCTTCCAGGCAGCTTTTTGACCGGCATCGTCGCCATCGAAACAGAACACAATTTCAGGAACCAGACGATACAGTCGTTCGAGATGTTCTCGACTGGTGGCCGTGCCGAGGGTGGCAACTGCATTTTTCACACCGTGCTGAGCCAGGGCAATGACGTCCATGTAGCCTTCCACGACTAAGACCCGTTCAATTCTGCGCGATGCTCGCATGGCTTCGTGCAGGCCATAGAGTTCACGACTCTTGTGGAATATCTGGGTTTCCGGCGAGTTCAGATACTTCGGTTTGTCGTCACCCAATACCCGGCCGCCGAAGGCGATGACCCGTCCCTGCCGGTCCCTGATGGGGAACATGATGCGGTTGCGGAAGCGATCGTAGACTTTGTCCTCCTCTTCCTTCTCCACAAGCATGCCGCTGTCGATCAAGAGTTGCCGGTCAGCGTTGGTGACTGCCAGTTTGCGGTAGACGTTGTCCCACCCGTCAGGTGCGAATCCGATGGCAAAGTCTCTGGCGATCTCGCCGGATAATCCTCGGCCCTTTAGATAATCGACGGCCCGGGATCGATGTTCATGTTCCCGGAGTTGGGTCTTGTAATAGGTGCAGACGTTTTGCAGAACCTCATAAAGAGATTTTCTCTTTTCCTGGCGCTGACTGGATTCGTTAGTGGTCTCCCGTGGCACTTCCATCCCGGCCATGGACGCCAGGCTTTCCACCGCCTGCACAAATTCCATGCGGTCGTGCTCCATGAGAAACTTGAGGGCATCACCGGATGCCTGACAGCCGAAGCAGTAGTAGAACTGCTTGACCTGGTTGACGCTGAATGAAGGAGTCTTCTCGTTGTGGAACGGGCACAGAGCCTGGTAGTTCTGGCCGGTTTTTTTGAGCTTAAGACGGGGCTCTATTACATCGACGATATCGATTCGTGCCAGTAGATCTTCGATAAATGCGTGGGGGATTGAGCCAGCCATTGATATTTGCCAAGTGCTCAGCCGTGCGGTCTGGCACGTGTTTTCAGGTCGAGAAGTCACTTGGAGCATGGCACCGGCGATCCAAGAAGGCAAGATGTGCCGGACGAATTGCTAAAATCTCCGGGCGCGGATTCAACTCAACCTGGCGGGGGTGGTCATGGCTGGATCGATGGCGGGTTGATTGCTATTCCACGGAATAGCCCGTCATGACAGGAAGCCATGAATTCATGTCATCGGATGGAGTCTGGTCTAGTAGAGGCGTTCCATTCGCCTTGATTCACGCTGGATCTTTTTGGCGTGACGTTTCACGGCTGCTGCAGCTTTCCGCTTCCGGACGGCAGTGGGTTTCTCATAATATTCTCTGCGACGTACTTCCGCGAGAATACCTGCTTTTTCGCAAGATCGTTTGAAGCGGCGCAATGCGATGTCGAACGGTTCATTATCTTTCAGTTTTACTGACGGCATTCAATTCCTTCCAGGCCAATGTGAGGTATAAAGGTAAGGTACACAAGTAACGGGGCCGGAATTCTAATGGGTATTACGCTCAAATGCAAAAGCTATCCGTTGCCTCCCGGTTGCGTCCCGGGCCTTCAAAAAAGCAGTATAGAGCGAGTTTCAAGCGTAACGGAAAGCCGGTGCTTTACGGTCGAAACTCAGGGATAATTGCGCCGACATTCAGTTCCATTGTGAGGGTTGGACCAGCTCTATGCGTGTGCTCGGAATCGAGACCTCCTGTGATGAGACCGGCGTTGCTATCTACGATGACCAGGCAGGCTTGTTGGTGGACCTGCTTTACAGCCAGGTATCGTTGCACGCGGAATACGGCGGGGTCGTGCCTGAATTGGCGTCCCGCGATCACATTCGCAAGACGCTGCCCATGATCAGCGACGCGATGCAGCAGAGCGATACAGCCACCCATGAGATAGATGGCATCGCCTATACATCGGGACCCGGTCTCGTTGGTGCACTGCTGGTGGGTGCTTCGATTTCGAAGGCGCTCGGGCTCGCCTGGAACGTACCTACTATCGGGGTGCATCACATGGAGGGACACCTGTTGGCTCCCATGTTGGAGAAGAGTCGCCCCACTTATCCCTTTGTTGCATTGCTGGTTTCCGGCGGACACACTCAACTCGTTAGCGTCGAGGGTTTGGGGCGCTATGAAGTGCTGGGTGAATCTGTCGACGATGCAGCCGGTGAAGCATTCGACAAAGCAGCAAAAATGCTGGCTCTCGGTTACCCCGGCGGACCCGCCGTTGCCGCGGCAGCACGATCCGGCGTTGCCGGGCGGTTCAAATTCCCGCGACCCATGACAGACAGGCCGGGTCTGGATTTCAGTTTCAGCGGATTAAAGACATTTACCATGAACACCACTCGTAATCTCTCTGCCCGGGCTGAGCTGACCGATCAGGATCGTGCCGACATTGCCCTGGCGTTTGAGCAGGCCGTGGTGGACACGCTGACGATAAAATGCCGTCGCGCCTTGGAACAAACTGGCCTCGATACCCTGGTAATCGCCGGTGGCGTAAGCGCCAACCTGGCCTTGCGTGAGTCCCTCCAATCCATGGCCGACGGCATGTCTGCACATCTGTTCTACCCCCGCCCTGAACTGTGTACTGACAACGGCGCCATGATCGCGTACGCCGGTTGCCAAAGACTCAAAGGCGGCCACAAGGAAGGGCTGGAAATACTCGCCCGCCCGCGCTGGCCGATGGATACGCTAACGCCCCTGTAAGCTCGGGAAACTTCCCAATCAGGTAGTGACAGATGGACATCATCTATATTCACGAACTTCAGGTTGAAACCGTAATCGGAATCTACGACTGGGAAAGGAACGTAAAACAGGTCGTCAGCCTGGACCTGGAGATGGCAGCGGATATTGAGAAAGCAGCCAAGACAGATCACATAGATGACACCCTTAACTACAAAGCTGTGGCCAAACGGTTGATCGCTTTCATCGAGGCCAGTGAATTCGAGCTGCTTGAAACCCTCGCCGAAAAGACCGCGTTGATCGTGCTGACTGAATTTGAGGTACCCTGGCTGAAACTGCGCCTGAGTAAACCTGGTGCAGTGAGGGGATCGAAAGACACCGGAATCATAATCGAGAGAGGAGTTCGACCCTCGTGACACCGGCAGACAATGGCCACGATGTTTATGTCAGTGTGGGCAGCAATATCGAACGTCATCGGCACGTCAGCAAAGCCCTCGATGCACTAAATGAGAGATACACAGTTCTGGCTATATCGTCCGTCTATGAGAGTGCCTCCATCGGCTTTGCTGGTGAGCCGTTTTTCAATCTCGTAGTGCAGTTTGGTACGACCGAATCCCTGATCGACCTCGTTAGATCCCTCAGAATGATTGAAGAAGAGAACGGCAGAAATCGCAGGGAACCGAAATTCTCCGACAGAACGCTGGATATCGATATCCTGCTCTACGATGATCGAGTGGGGGATTTCGAAAAGATACGCTTGCCACGACCCGAAATAACGGAGAACGCCTATGTTCTCTGGCCACTCGCGGAGATTGCCTGCGATCTAAAATTGCCGGGAAGCCATCGTCGTTTCGGTGATCTGTGGTCAGCCTATGACAAGACCAAGCAACAACTAACACCGATCCGGTTTTCCTGGCAAGGGAATGTCCTACCGATGGTGAGTATGGGTCATCCCGATCGTGGTAAGGGATCTCCTGACGAATAGCAGTCTCTCAATTTCGCCGTGCTAAGGCCTGACCCATCGACCCGACAGGCAGAAGTGGTAAGCGGTTCTGCAAGTATCCATTAGCTTGAGACATGGAATGGGGGTGCTGGGGGAGTGCTTTCGGAGCGCGGTGGAGCCGGAATTCAGAATTAGGTGAACTGTCCCCATAATTCCCCGAATTAAGTAAACTGTCCCCATAATTCCAATTCACGAATTAAGTAAACTGTCCCCATAATTCCTGGTTACACTCCGGTACTCAGTACTAAGTAAACCGTCCCCATAATTCGGAGCGTACCCCCAACGACTACCATAGTGAGCGGTGCGGAGAGGGGGCACTACTTCCTGGACCGTCCGGTGGCAGGGATGCCACCGCGAGCCTACATGGATGTACTTGTTGCGTGTCCTGGGAGTAGTGCCCCCTCTTCGCGCTGCGTGTTAAAACATCCAGGCCAGCAGACGACTGATATCCCCGGGTTGACAGGCTCTTGACGACTGTCAAGAAAGCGACCGCCCTCCATCGACAGCCAGAATCTGACCATTGATATAAGGGGCATCGGTGGCCAGAAAGAGCGCCGTTTTGGCAACGTCCGCAGGAGCGCCCTGACGCTTGAGGGGTATCTGCCGAATGATGTTTGCGCGCGTCTGATCGGTCAGTTCGGCTTTGTTTTCAGGCCAGAGAATGGCACCCGGTGCAATGCCATTCACTCTCACTTCGGGGGCCAGTTCCTTGGCGAGACTTCTGGTCAGCATGATCAGCCCCGCTTTGGCGACGCTGTACACGGAGTAGTTCTTGAGGGGACGGGCAGCGTGGATATCCACGATGTTGACGATGGTGCCGGCGTTCTCGCGCAGTGCCGGCGCCAACGCCTGACAGAGGAAGAATGGTGCTTTCAGATTGGTGCCGAGGAGGTCATCCCAATGTTGCTCTTCGATCTCGCCCAGCCGGGTGGGGTAGAAACTGGATGCGTTATTGACCAACACATCTAATCGCCCCCACTGGTCCTGGCAGAAGGCGACGACCTTGTCCCAATCGTTACAGCTGACAAGGTCCAATTGGAGCAGACGCACCGAATCCTCCCTGATGCTGCACAACTGGGTCTGCAATTCCCGGGCAGCTTGTTCGGAATCATTGTAATGCAGGATAATGTTGAAACCCTCACGGTGGAAAGTTCGCACCATCTCTGCACCGATGCGCAGCGCGCCTCCGGTAATTAACGCAACCTTGTCTTTCACGATCCGGCCTGACCTTCGATGATTTGTTGAATGACTGCCGCTCGGCGTCTTTGAATGGCTGCACCGACCGCTTTGCCCTGGAGCGTCTCATCTACATCTTCTGCGCTGACCTGCATCGCGGCCTGATGGTAATTGCGCAGCAAAGAAACGGGATCCGGAGCAGTTTCGCTCCCGCCGTCCGCGGCACACACGAGCAGGAAATCCTGGAATCGACGCGCCCGGCGGAAAGCATCCAGGTCCTCCAGCAGCGACAGAATCTTGCCGGCGCTTGCGTCAGGCAGATCGTGCACGCTGCCACAGTTCTCAATGGCCAACAATACCAGATCCTGGACTGCTTTCGGTACTTTCATTCTGCGGCAAAACTGTCCTGCAGATTTGGCGTCCAGGTGTCGCAAAAGAGAAGCACAGCGAACAGCCAGCGGTGCCTGCAGGTCTACCGCATTACGCAGTACATCCAGGCTCCGCTGCAGTAGCGCGCCATCAGCGAAAGGTGGGATCAGCTGTTCTAGACCTTTGCATTGCGACAAGACCGTAAAGAAAACCTGTGGCTGAGATTCACATAGTGCCCGACTGATCTCCTGCCACACTCTCTCTGGGACCAGTTCATCGAGCTCTTGCCGCGCAACCATGCTCCGCATCAAGTGCATGGTTTCGGCGGCGATCTGAAAGCCCAGATGACGGTATCTGGCAGCGAAACGGGCCACTCTGACAATTCTGAGCGGATCCTCTTCGAAGGCGGGCGACACATGCCGCAACAGCTTTGCTTCAATATCCTGTCTGCCCCCGTAGGGGTCGATGATGGCGCCTGAGTCGTCCTGCGCCATGGCGTTGATGGTCAGGTCCCTGCGTTTAAGATCCTCTTCCAGGCTGACATCCGCGCCGGCAAAGCACTCGAAGCCGGTATAGCCTTTGCCGGTTTTTCGCTCAGTTCGGGCTAGTGCATACTCCTCCTTGCTTTGGGGATGGAGAAATACCGGAAAATCCCTCCCCACCTGCTTAAAGCCCGCATCCAGCAGCTCCTGTGGCGACGCACCCACCACCACCCAGTCCTTTTCTGAAACCGGGAGGTTCAACAGACCATCGCGAACCGCACCACCAACCAGATAGATTTGCATAGAAGAGCGAACGTTGTGGACGATGAAAACACCTTACATGATCGGTGGAGATGTCTCCAGTATGGCTCTCGAGGAAAGGGACGGTCGGGACGCCGACGGTCCGGCAGCGACGTGGGACGAGTAGGCCGGCGGGCGTAACGGCCGAGCAACCTGCCGATGCCTTGATGACGGAAAGTGAGGCAGCTTCAGGCTGGCTTTCGAATCAGAAGACACCAGGGAAGAGCGGCGCCTCGCTCTTGGCACCATCCTTTTCCTCGGTAGGGGGACAGTGGATGGTATCGGTCAGATTGCCATCCTCGACCGATTCCAGGTGGACGTCAAAGTGCCATAGCCTGTGCAAGTGTCGCAGCACCTCATCCGCGCTGTCCATAAGCGGAATGCCGTTTCTCTTCTGGTGACGCAACAGCAGGGATCGATCACCCTTTATATTCACCTTGTGAACCTGGATGTCCGGTTCCTTGAAACTCAGGTTGTATTGAGCTGCCAGCAATTCTCTAATGGTGCGATAACCATTCTCGTTGTGGATGGCGGAAATCTCCACCTCATCTCTATTGAAATCATCGAGGACATCGAAGAGCTTCAAATCACGTATCACTTTGGGGGAAAGAAACTGCAGGATAAAACTTTCATCCTTGAAGTTTTTCATCGCGAAATGCAGCGTTTCCAACCAGTTGGCACCGGCAAAGTCGGGAAACCATTGACGGTCCTCTTCTGTAGGGTTCTCGCAGATACGGCGGATGTCCTGCATCAAAGAAAATCCGAGGGTGTACACGTTGATGCCTGAGTAGTGGGGACTGTCGAACGGTGGCTGATAGATGACGCCGGTGTGTGACTGCAAAAACTCCATCATAAAGCCGTCTGTTACCAGGCCACGGTCATAGAGCTCGTTCAGCAGCGTGTAATGCCAAAAGGTTGCCCAACCCTCGTTCATTACCTGCGTTTGCCGTTGTGGGTAAAAATACTGGGCGATCTTTCTTACGATGCGTACGATCTCTCTCTGCCATGATTCGAGATTCGGCGCATTCTTCTCGATGAAGTAGAGGATGTTCTCCTGTGGGTCCGGCGGGAAATTCTCTTCCTGGTCCGCATTTTCCTCTTCAGCGGAAGTGGGTATGGTGCGCCACAGAGCGTTAACCTGCTGTTGGGTAAATTCCTCCCGCTCCAATTGTGCGGCACGCTCCTTTTCGATCGAAACCGGGTAGGGGCGACGATAACGATCGACCCCGTAATTCATCAGGGCGTGGCAGGAATCCAATATCAGCTCTACCTCTTCGACACTGTGGCGTTCTTCGCACTTGGCGATATAGTTCTTGGCAAACAGCAGGTAGTCGATGATCGAACCGGCATCTGTCCACGCTTTAAAGAGATAGTTGCCCTTGAAAAATGAGTTGTGACCATAGGCGGCATGAGCGATCACCAGCGCCTGCATGGTCATGGTGTTCTCTTCCATCAGGTAAGAGATACAGGGATTGGAATTGATGACGATCTCGTAAGCCAATCCCATGGCGCCGCGCTTGTAGCTGCTTTCCACATTGAGAAAATGCTTGCCGTAGGACCAGTGGTTGTAGCCAAGGGGCATGCCGACGGACGCATAGGCATCCATCATCTGTTCAGAGCGAATGATCTCTATCTGATTGGGATAGGTGTCCAGTTCGAACTCTTCAGCCACTTCACCGATCTTGCCGTCGTACTTCTCGATCAGCTCGAAGGTCCACTCGGCGCTATCCGAAATATACTTCTTTCTCATGCTTCCTTTCTCTGGAACAGTTCTCTGAAGACCGGATAGATGTCGCTGACGGTTTCGATCTGTCGCAGCGCAAAATTCTCCGGGTAGAGGGGAACGATTTTCTCATATTCGCGCCACAGTGCCTGATGGCTTCTCGGCGTGATTTCGATGTAAGAAAAATAGCTCATCAAGGGCAACAACTGGTTGACCAATATCTGTTTGCAGAGGGGTGAGTCATCGTTCCAGTTATCGCCATCGGACGCCTGGGCCACATATATGTTCCAGTCCGCGATGGGATAGCGATCGTCTATGATCTCCTTGGTCAGCTTCAACGCGCTCGACACGATGGTGCCGCCGGTTTCCCTGGAGTAGAAGAATTCCTCCTCATCCACCTCTTTTGCACTGGTATGGTGACGGATAAACACCAATTCCGTTTTCTCATAATTTCGGCGCAGGAACAGATAGAGGAGAATAAAGAAGCGCTTGGCCATCTCCTTCGTGGCCTGATCCATGGAGCCGGATACATCCATGACACAGAACATCACCGCCTTGCTGCTGGGCAATGGTTCTTGCACATGCAGATTGAATTTAAGATCGAAATCGTCCAGGAAGGGCACGCTGCGGACCTTTTTGGTCAGCGCCTCTATCTCCAGCAGGATCTTATCCATCTCTTCGGCATCCTGCTCGGGGTCCGCCAGCATTTCCTGATACTGGCACTCCAACTGCTTGAGGCAGCGCCTGGATTTACCGGAAAGCGCAACCCGCCGTGCATGGGCGGCGCGCATGGTTCGTATGATATTGAGCTTGGCCGGTATTCCCACGTCTGTAAAACCAGCCCTGACAAATTTGAACGCATCGGTGCCGGCGAGCTGTTTCTTGACCAGGTTGGGAAGTTCCAGATCGTTGAACATGAAGTCGAGAAACTCCTCTTGGGTGATCTGGAATACGAAGTCATCCATTCCCTCTCCGGAATCGCTGGCGTCACCGCCGCCCGCACCACCGCCACCCGATTTGGGCCGCTTGATGGTATCTCCGGGAATGAACTCTCGATTGCCAGGATGGATGGCGTCGCGCACGCCGCCGCGGCCGTGGCCAAATACAGGTTCGGAAACATCCCTGCTTGGGATGGTGATCTGCTCGCCGCGCTCCAGATCGGTGATGCTGCGCTTGGTGACTGCCTCGTCGACAGCTTTCTTGATCTGCTCTTTATACCTGCGTAAGAATCGTTGTCGATTAACGGTGCTTTTGTTTCTTGAGTTGAGTCTGCGATCGACGATATAGTTCACAAGATGCACCCATGCTCAAAGATTGTGAGGGACCAGTACGACTCACTGAGATTTTCTTACCCGTAGATACCACTCGGAAAGTAAGCGAACTTGTTTTTCGGTATAACCTCTATCTACCATTCGACTAACGAAATCGGTATGTTTCTTGGCATCGGACTTGGACGCTTTGGCGTTGAATGAGATGACCGGCAGTAGATCTTCCGTGTTGGAGAACATCTTCTTCTCGATGACGACACGCAACTTTTCATAGCTGAGCCAGGAGGGGTTCTTGCCCTTGTTGTTGGCCCTGGCGCGTAGCACGAAATTAACGATCTCATTTCTGAAGTCTTTTGGATTGCTGATGCCGGCCGGCTTTTCTATCTTCTCCAGTTCCTCGTTGATGGCGGCCCGATCCAGAATATCACCGGTTTCTGGGTCCCTGAACTCCTGGTCCTGAATCCAGAGGTCTGCAAAGGTGACATAGCGGTCAAAGATGTTCTGACCGTATTCGGAATAGGATTCCAGGTAGGCGGTCTGAATCTCCTTGCCGATAAACTCCACATAATGGGGGGCAAGGAACTCCTTGATCTCGCCCAGGTAGCGTTCCTGTGTCTCCTTGTCGAACTGCTCCTGCTCGATCTGCTGTTCAATGACATAGAGCAGATGTACCGGGTTGGCGGCAATCTCACTATCGTCGAAATTGAACACCTTGGACAGTATCTTGTAGGCAAATCGGGTGGACAGGCCTTCCATGCCCTCGTTGACCCCCGCTGCATCCAGATACTCCTGCATCGATTTCGCCTTGGGGTCCGTGTCCTTCAGGTTTTCACCATCGTAGATGCGCATCTTGGAGTAGATGCTGGAGTTTTCCGGAATGTGCAGTCTGGACAGCACGGTAAACTGGGCCAGCATTCTGAGGGTGTCGGGAGCGCAGGGAGCATTTCCGAGGGAGCTGTTGTGGAGCAGCTTCTCGTAGATCTTAATCTCCTCGGACACCTGCAGGCAGTAGGGCACCTTGACGATGTAGACGCGATCGATGAAGGCTTCGTTGTTCTTGTTGTTCTTGAAATTCTGCCATTCGGATTCGTTGGAGTGGGCCAGTACGATGCCGTCAAAAGGCAGGCCGCCGGTCCCTTCTGTGCCGTTATAGTTGCCTTCCTAGGTTGCGGTCAAAAGGGGATGTAGCACCTTGATGGGCGCCTTGAACATCTCCACAAACTCCATCAGTCCCTGGTTGGCTTTGCACAAAGCGCCGGAATAGCTGTAGGCATCGGTATCGTCCTGGGCGAACTCCTCCAGCTTGCGGATATCGATCTTGCCCACCAGGGCCGAGATATCCTGATTGTTCTCGTCTCCGGGTTCAGTCTTGCAGATGGCGACCTGGTTGAGTGTTGAAGGATATTTCTTCACCACCTTGAACCTGGATATATCACCGTGGTACTCGTGCAATCGCTTCACCGCCCAGGGCGACATGACGGTCGTGACATAGCGGGGTGGAATGCCGTAGTCCTCTTCAAGAATGAGACTGTCCTCTTCCGGATCGAACAGACCCAGAGGGGATTCGTTCACGGGTGATCCCTGGATGGCGTAGAACGGGATCGACTCCATCACCCATTTAAGCTTCTCAGCCAGACTGGATTTACCCCCGCCCACGGGTCCGAGCAGATAGAGGAGCTGTTTCTTTTCCTCCAGCCCCTGGGCTGAATGGCGGAAGTAGGAGACGATCTGCTCGATACACTCCTCCATGCCGTAGAAATCTGTGAACGCGGCGTAACGTTTGATGATCTTGTTGGAGAATATTCGACTGAGGCGGGGATCTTTGGCGGTATCGACAATTTCCGGTTCGCCAATTGCCGCCAGCATTCGCTCCGATGCAGTGGCGTACGCCATCGGATCGGATTTGCATATCTCCAGATACTCCTGAAGAGTGTATTCCTCTTCTGCGGACTCTTCGTAACGGGACTGGTATTGGCTAAAGACGCTCATTGAAATCACCTCTCAACTCGACAAACTTGCGAGTAGTATTTGAAATATGCGGGGCGCCGTTCGATGGAATGCCCTGCTACTACATTTCGCAGCCTGTGTTTAGAGGGCTCACAATTCCGTGTCTGTGAGACCAATTCCTAACCGGGTTAAGTACCGGTTACCTGTAAACTTAGACCGAATATTAAGGAATTTATGACATCTATTTACAACCCGCTTTGGAATAACTGCTGTGGTTCATATATCCATGAGCTAGTGTCTAGCTTACCGTGTCTGGCTTCTAGCGGCTAGCTAATAGTCACTGGCTATCTGCCGCTGGTCGCTGCTTGCCAGCCACTAGTCGCTAATTCCCCGTGGTCACTGGCTGGGAACGCTGGTTCGCTTTTGGGTTTTGAGGTGCATGAGGGTCAGGCGCCGACCCCACACGCAACCGGTATCAAGGGCGAATACGTCTTTCACACCGGTTTTCCCATTGAGATAAGCCCAATGCCCAAATAGGATTCTCAATTCCCTCTGTTTGGATCGACGATGTCGAAACCAGGGTTGATATCCCTTTGGTACGATATTCTCCTTGTGGGTAAATTCCATGCGGCCATTGCTCTTGCAGTATCTGAGCCGGGTGAAATAGTTGGTAATCACGCGCAGCCTGTCGAAGCCTTCTAGATCATCGTTCCAGCAGTCCGGTTCGTCGCCGTACATATGGGCCAGAAAATCGACATAGTGTTTTCCGCACAGCTTTTTTTCCACCTCCCTTGCCAGTGACATGGCCGTTTTCAAGCTCCACTGGGGTGCCAGTCCCGCATGCACCAGGGTGTAGTTCCTCTTGGAGTCATGGTGTATCAGCGGTCGGTGTCTCAGCCAGTCGACCAGCTCTTCACAATCGGAGGCAGCCAACAGATCGTCGAACGTGTCCTTGCGCATCGGTCTGCGAATCCCGTGGTAGATTGCCAGGAAGTGAAGATCATGGTTACCGAGTACGACCACGGCCCTTCGACCCAGGCTTTTCACGAAACGCAGGGTAGGCAGATTCTTCGGTCCACGGTTGATCAGGTCTCCCACGAACCAGGCTTGGTCCTTGACGGGATCGAATGAGACTCGATCGAGCAGGTAGCGCATCTCGTCGTAGCAACCCTGTATATCGCCGATAACGTAGATACTCATCTAGGGGCCAGCAGGTCGCTCAGTTGAATGAATTGCTGCAGCGTGACATTCTCCGGTCGAAGCTCGGGATCGATGCCCAATGCAGTGATCGCATCCACTGCCAGCAAGGGCTTCAGTGCATTGCGTAGGATTTTCCTGCGTTGGCTGAATGCCTGAGTAACCAGTCGCCGCAACACCTCTACATTGTGCGCTTCAAACGGTAGCTTCTGGTGTGGGATGAGCCGGACCACCGCTGAGAAGACCTTTGGCTTGGGTCGAAAAGCAGTCGGCGGCACGTTGAAACACTTAATGATGTTACAGTAGTACTGCGCCATGATGCCCAGGCGACCATAGTCACGGGTGGATGGCACGGCAACCAGACGGTTCACCACTTCCCGTTGCAGCATCAAGTGCATATCTTTAATGCCGTGTGCATGTTCCAGCAACCTGAAGATCAGGGGTGTCGAGATATTATAAGGTAGATTTCCCACCACCCGCAGCGGACGCTTCTCCTTGAGTGAATCGAAATCGAAGCTGAGCGCATCACCCTGGTGGATGGTGAGCGACTGGTCCCGGTACCTGTCGCTCAGCAGGTCCACCAGATCGCGATCGATCTCGATGACATCCAACTCGGCGGAAGACTGTACCAAGTGATCGGTTAGAGCACCCCGGCCTGGTCCGATCTCCACCAGGTGATCTTGCGGTTGTGGAGCGACCGCGCTGATGATCTTGCTGATGATATTAGGGTCGGTGAGAAAATTCTGAGCATATCTCCTGCGTGCCCTGACTGCACTTTTCTTGCTGCGCAATTACGGTTCCCCTGCCTGTGCCGCCTCAGTTTGGACCCCGGTTTCAGCCCCGGGTTGGCCCCCGGTCTGGACCATGGAAAAGGCGTACCGGATTGCCGTGAGCAGGCTGCCCAAATCGGCAACTCCCTTGCCGGCCAAGTCGAGGGCCGTGCCATGATCAACGGAGGTGCGGATGAGCGGCAGTCCCAGGGTAATGTTGGCAGACGCACCGAAAGCCATCTGTTTGAGCACCGGTAAGCCCTGATCATGATACATGGCGAGAACCACATCGGCCGCCTCAAGTTGGTGTGGTGTGAACGCGGTATCGGCCGGTATCGGACCGGTCAGGTTCATACCTTCACCACGTAGCTGTTGCAGAGCCGGAGTGATAATCTCGATCTCCTCGCGTCCCAGGTAACCCCCTTCGCCGGCATGGGGATTGAGACCACAAACCAAAATCCGCGGCACTGAAATACCGAACCAGCGCCTGAGGTCGCTGTGCAGAATTCTCACCACCTGCAGCAGCAACTCTCTGGAAAGGGTTTGAGGTATCTGGCTCAAAGGCAGGTGCGTTGTGGCAAGCGCTACCCGCAGACCTTTGGTGACCAGCATCATCACAGGTTTGATGGGACGGGTGGTGGCCCCCGGTTTTGAGGCGAGTCTATCGGCCAGCCGGTTGGCGAACCATTCTGTATGGCCGGTGAAGGGGAAGCCGGCTGCGTTGAGAATTGCCTTGTGGACCGGTCCCGTCACCATGGCATCGAAGTGGCCGTCCAAGCATCCATCCAGTGCAGACTCAAGAGTCTTCATCACGTAAACGGCGTTTTCTTGATCGACGCTGCCGGGCTGACTCGCGCGCTGCAAAGGAACCGGCAGGATCTGAAGTCGGGGGCCACCGGCTGCGGACGCACCGCCTGCCGGATCGAACTCGGGCAGTTGAATCTCTGTGTCCAGCAGTTGCGCTCTGGACTTTAGCAGATCGGGATCGGCCACAACGATCAGTTCGAGGGGCAGGTCGCGCAACTGTTCGCTCCCGTGAAGAGCGATAACCAGATCGGGGCCAATGCCGGCCGGTTCACCTGCCGTCAGCGCAAGCCGGATCCTTCGCTTGGGCCGATCTGATCCGCGGGGCATCAGATTCGGATGTCAACGAAGGCTTCCTCACGAACTTCTCGCAGCCAACTGTCCAGTTCCTCATCGAACTTGCGATTGGTCAAATAGTTGGCAGCCTGAAGCATTCTGAATTCTTCGCTAAAGTCTTCTACTCTCCTTCCGGTCACCTGTATGAAGTGATAGCCATGTATGGTACTGAATACTTCACTCACCTCATCGACCGCCAGAGCGTCCATCACCATCTCAAATTCAGTCTCAAAGGTATCTGCGCGGTTCCAACCCAGCGCTCCACCGCTCAATGCTGAACCGGGATCTTCGGAGTAGAGCTTGGCCAACTCTTCAAAATCTCTGCCGGCCACCACTTCGTCACGGATTGACATGGCCAATTCGCGTGCCTCTTTATCGGTTCTGATCTCCGAGGGTTGAATCAGTATGTGCCTCAATTGAGTCTGGGGCACGTTGCCTTCTGCTTTTGCGCCTCTCTTCTGCTGTAGTTTGATCAGGTGAAAGCCACTGCCACTCTTAATGGGACCCGCCACTGCACCGGTTTCCAACTCCTGGACTTTGTCGGCAAATATTGAAGGCAGCTCGACCGTTTTGCGCCAGCCGAGGTCCCCTCCCTCCAGTGCTCTCTGTCCCGCTGAATGGGACACGGCCAACTGCCGGAAGTCGGCACCCTCTTCAATCTGCTTTAACAGCCCGTCCGCCTTTTGACGCACCACTCGAATTTCGTCTGCACTGGCATTTTCATCTATGGGCAGCAGGATGTGTGCGACCCGAAATTCATCGGCAGTTACCATCTCACCCATCTCCGACTCGAGGAAGCTCTTAATCTCCTGGTCGGTAATCTGGATGCGGGAATTCATCATGCCGCGCTGCATCCTGCTCATCACCAACTCGTCGCGAACCTGACGTCTGCTGTCCTCATAGGAGAGACCATCTTTCTTCAGCGCTTCCTGAAATTGCTGCAGGTTCATTCCATTCTGACGGGCGATCGTGTTCATGGTCTCATTCAGCTCATCGTCGCTGATTCGAATACCTACTTTTTCTGCTATTTGCAGCTGAATGCTCTCCAGGATCAGACGCTCCAGTACCTGCTGCTTGACCAAATCTGCATCGGGCAGAATGGTTTCCCGACTCTCCATCTGGCTGGTGATCATCTGCAGTCGCTCCTCCAGTTCCGACGTCAAAATCACATCTTCATCCACGATCGCCGCGATCCCGTCCAGGTCGATGGTGGCGCCCTCAACCATAGTCGTTGCCAACAGTGTCACTAGGGTGAGCACGCAGTGCAATGGCCTGTTTGTGTATTGTCTAAAACTCAAAGTGATCTTCACGTTCTCGGTATCCGGTAATTGCATCATCTAACAAGGAATCCAGTCTGCGACCCATTGTAGCAAGACCTTTCAACTGAAACTCAAAAAAAACGCCCGTGTCTGCGCGGTGGTCCAGGTAGGGTACCTGTCGCACGCCGGTTGGCGAGCCCGGATCATCTTCGAATAGGATTATGCTGCGCGGCTCCTTCAGGAACCTTCTGAACACCAATCTGGTCTTCCAGCAGCAATCGTTGTATTCAACCCCCACGAAGGACTCTATGGTTTGATCCTTATCCCAGCCAAAGTTCCACCTGCCGATGGCACTGAGCTTTCCTTTGATGGGCCAGATAAAAGTGATATCCGATTCCTCCACATTTTCATCGATGGTGGGTATCTGGATGTCCTCGCTGGTAAAACGGTAGGTGACATTCAGAATATGTAGAAAGTCCGGTGAGTATCTTATGGAGAGCGCGCCACGGTTGGTCAGGCCGTTGCTGGGATTCCACTCGAGGGACCCGTTGATTCGGAGCGTTTCCATTGGTGATACGCTGATCTGTCCGAACAGGGCTGAAGAGTGGGCCTCGTGATCACTCGGCATCAAAGAAACTTTACGATCTTTGAAAAAATAGGTCTGGCCGATGCTGGCCTTAAGGAATTGCACGCCGCTTTTGTCATCGATGAATCGGGTGGTAACCCCTGCGCTAAGCTGTCGGGCGTCACCGACCCGATCCTTGCCCGCAAAACGGGCATCCCTGAAAAGCTGACTGTAGCTTGGGGTCAGCTCGGCGCCATCGAACTTGGGCAGATTCCCCTGTTCCACTTCCTTTGCATAAAGATAGAATAATCTCGGTTCCAAGGTCTGCTGCAGATCCAGTTCGGCGAACGAAAAAAAACGGTCAAAAAAGAGTCCACCGTCCAGACTGAAGACCGGGACGGTCAATTCCGGACGGACATCCACTCCAGCGGCGGTGTCATTTAGATCATAGATCCGGTGTTTTAGAACTAACGATGGTTTCAGGAATCCCCACACCTGGCGTAGTGGTGTAGTGATGCGGGCATCGATAGCCAACCGGTTGCCGACAATCTTGTCGATACCTGCGAGCTCTTCGTTGTCTTTGTCGAAGTAGACAAATTCTGCGTTTAGCTTGTACTGCAGCTCTTTGCTACCCTTGGAATAGTTGAAGTGCAGACGTGGCAGTTGCTCATAATTGTCCGGCGTGTCCACGACGAGATTCTGAAAACCTCGCACCCCCAAGCCGGTGTCCCAGCTGTCGCCTCGGTAAGTGACTTCCGCTTGCCGATCCAGGGCGCCAGTTCGAATGTTACCGATACTGGAATCGATCTTGCTGAGGAACTGCTCGATGGCAACAGAATCCACGTCGCCACCTATATCATCGAGGTAGTCGAGATCACTGACGGCGCTGTAGCGCAAGGTCGTTTTCAGGCGGCCAGTCCAACCGCCCGTGTGTCTGACGTTTAGAAACCAGCGACTTTGCTGTTCGAACTCCTCGATGAAGCTATTGCCACCATCGGTACGATCCACCAGGATTCGATCATCGAAAATATCGTCGTGGTATAGATAGGCGGCATTGATCTCATTGGTGCTGGCGCCGGTCCTAAAGCGAAACTGCCCCTCGTTGAGCAGACCTCTCTTCCAGATGCTCCGGGGCACATAGGTGGCGTCAAAGTGCGGTGCGAGATTGAAGTAGTAGGGGACCGCAAGATCCACACCCCCATCGCTGTGGTAAGTTAAACTGGGTGACAGGAAACCGGTGTGCCGTTCATCATCGATGGGGAATCTCAAATAGGGCGTGTAGGCAATCGGTACGTCCTTAATTCGCAAGGTCAGATTTCTCGCAGTACCGAATCCCACCTGCGGTTCAAGATCGATCTCTTTACCCCGCATCTGCCACACGTTGCTGCCCGGTTCACAGCGCGTGAAGCGTCCATTCACAATGACGATGTGATCATCCGTCGTGTGCGAGAGGGTCTCTGCCTGTCCCCTGAGTCGTCCTTGATGTAACAGAAAGGTGGCCTGTTGCAGTTTACCTTCACCGGTTGAAAGCGTAGTGTCACCCCTTGTTCCGGTCATCAGCAGTCCGGGTTCTCGAATTTGCACATCCCCTTCGAACCAAGCTCTGTCCTCATGCTGATTGAGGCTGGCGATCTGCGCCTGCATATTGCGATAGCCCTGTTGGATCACCACATCTCCCACCATGGTGATCGTTTCCTCGGCATCCATATCTGCACGTACAGCGCTCGCTTGAATGTGAGAACTATCGGGATCGTCATTCCGCAACTCATCCAGCCAGACCGGCTCCAGGTAACGACCAGTGCAAAAAAAAGGGGGTTGACACACAGGATCGGACAATTGCTCGCAACTCGGGTTCTTGGAAAGATCAGCAGCAGGCACCCAGTCGATCAGGGAAGCAGACTCCTGCGCCTTGAGATTGCCGGCAAAGATCGACACCGCACATACTAGCAATGGTCTGTACAACCAGCATGCTAAAACTCGGTTTGCTTTCATCTGTGAATCTTGGGAAAGTTAAGCAGCGTGAATCGATCCGGGCCAGTGGGGTCGGCTTGATAAAGATAGTGGATAATAAAGCATTCGATACATGAGGTCAGGTAGTTTATGCACGACCGGCAGGAGCGTCTCCAGAATTGGGTCCGGCAGAGCCTCGCCGAAAAGGGCGTGGATGAATACCGGAATGTAACCCTGTTACAAGTTTCGGGAGACGCCAGTTTTCGCCGTTACTACCGAGTGGCGCCGGGGAGTTCGAGCTACATAGCTGTGGATGCGCCGCCGCAACAGGAGGACAGCCGCCCCTTTGTATCGATCGCAAAACTGCTGGTGCAACACGGTCTCAACGCGCCCGTGGTTTACGATGCCGATTTTGAGCAAGGCTTTATGCTACTGTCAGATCTGGGTGACGATCTGTATTCGGATGCACTGAAGGATGAGGCGCAGGCGGATCGACTATACTCTGATGCCTTCCGGAGTCTGCTTAAGATTCAGAAGATCGATCCCCCTGCCGGAACTGTTCCTCTGTACAACAGGGAAGCTCTGCTGGGTGAGATGATGCTTTTCCCCGACTGGTTCGTAACGCAGCAGCTGGGATTGGAGCTGACTCGATCGGAACAGATCTTCCTCGACACGGTATTCGAGTCGCTGGTAATGAATTCACTGAGCCAGACGCAGGTCCTGGTGCACAGAGACTATCACTCTCGAAACCTGCTGATTACACCATCTAACAGCCCCGGTATGGTTGATTTTCAGGACGCACTTATCGGTGCTGTGACCTATGATCTGGTATCTCTGCTGCGGGATTGTTATATCGCATGGGAGCCAGGCAGAGTTATTGAGTGGGCACTTGAATATGCAGAACTGGCACTTCAGGAAGGCATACTGACGGATCTTTCAGAGCCGGAATTTATCGGCTGGTTCGATCTAATGGGTATACAACGACATCTCAAAGTGGCGGGGATATTTTCGCGACTACACCTGCGCGACGGCAAACCGATCTATCTGAAGGACATCCCGCTGGTGATTCGCTACATAACACAGGTCTGTAAGAAGTATGCAGCTCTGTCCGATTTTCTCGACTGGATCGAGCGACGCATCCTCCCACCGATGGAGGCGAAAGCCGAACTGTTCGGCCCACTGATATGAAGGCAATCATCCTGGCAGCAGGGGAGGGGCGTCGACTGCTGCCGTTGTCTCTGGCCACTCCCAAGCCGCTCTTGAGTGTGGCCGGCAAGCCGCTGATTCAGCACCACATCGAAGCGCTGGTTAAAGCCAACATAAAAGAGTTGGTGATTAACCTGAATCACCTTGGCGAGCAGATTGAAAAGGCGTTATCTAACGGTTCCAAGTGGGGTGCGAGTATCGACTACTCTCACGAAGGTGAACTGTTGGAGACGGGCGGCGGCATACTGAACGCATTACATCTGCTCGGAGATGAGCCATTCGCGGTAGTGAACGGTGATATCTTTACCGACTACGATTTCTCGAAGCTGCCGGTTAGTCTGCCGGCAGATATTCTTGGTCATCTGGTGATGGTTGACAATCCTTTGGAGCATGCTGATGGTGACTATGGGTTCACTGGCGAGAAGATCGACAGACTTTCGGTACTGGGGCCCAGCCGAGACAACCGGCTTACCTACAGTGGCATCAGCGTGCTGCGCTCTGAACTATTGCTGCAGCGAGCGCCGGGGAGGTTCCCTCTGCGGGACTTGCTCAATCCTGCTGTTGAGTCGCGACAATTGAGCGGCGAACACTATAGGGGAGTTTGGACCGACGTGGGGACTGTGGACAGACTGGAAGCGTTGCGCGCGAGCTTGCAGTGAGCCATTCCCGGACGGCCACTTTCGGCATGGCGGCTTTCCGCATGACCGTTACCGATGACCGTTAACGTATCCGGTATGGTGGCTTTACGCATGACTGTTACCGATGGCCGTATCCCGAAATGCCGTATCCTGGTAGGCCGTACCCCGGAATGCCGTACCCCGGAATGCCGTACCACACCCACCATAACGTGCGTTGTGGAGGACAATTCAGTTAAGATACGCGCTGATTCCTCAGGGCCTCAATCATGAATTACATCATCGCGCCATCGATCCTGTCTGCAGATTTCGCCCGCCTCGGGGAGGAGGTGGACGAGGTATTGGAAGCGGGCGGCGATATGGTGCATTTCGACGTGATGGACAACCACTACGTGCCCAACCTGACCATTGGTCCAATGGTCTGCAGTGCCTTGCGTAAGCATGGCATCACGGCACCCATCGACGTCCACTTAATGGTCAAACCTGTGGACCGTATCATCGGGGACTTTGTCGAAGCGGGCGCGACTTACATCACGTTCCATCCTGAGAGCTCAGAATATATTGATCGATCTCTGCAACTGATCAGAGAAGGCGGCTGCAAATCCGGCCTGGTCCTCAACCCCAGCACCAATCTCAGCTGTCTCGATTATGTGCTGGACAAGATCGATATGCTGCTACTCATGTCCATCAACCCCGGATTCGCGGGTCAGAGCTTTATTCCTGCAACGCTCGATAAACTGAAACGGGCACGACAGATGATCGACGCCAGTAGCAGAGATATCCGCCTGGAAATAGATGGCGGCGTAAAGATCGACAACATTGCGGCAATTGCGACAGCCGGCGCCGACGCCTTCGTTGCCGGTTCCGCCATATTCGGTACCTCTGACTACAGGGACACCATCGCCAATATGAGACAGCAGTTGGCCACCGTCGACCCGCAATAGAAGACGCTCACGACCCGAGACTCAGATTCGAAAGCCACCCTTTCGATGCCAACTCCTCCTGCCCCACGCCAACGATGATTTGATTCATACGGCACGCTGCTATAACCTAGCTGCGTTGCTGCCCTTCGTTCTCGCTATTCGTTCCTGGTAGGAAGGCGAAGACAGCCTGATCATTCTGGAAATCGGCATGTTACAAAGTGTTAACAATGGAGTTTCGAGGGATGTCAATCGACTTGACTTCTCTTACCTGCCCTGGGCTTGGCGAAATTAAGAAATTGATTTCGGCCCCGTGCCATCCCCTCTCCATTAACGCACTTTAGGAAACGCCATGAACCCAGATTACATTGCTGAACTCGTCGAGCAGGGATACAACCACATTCCGGTGACGCGAGAAGTCCTCGCCGATTTGGATACACCCCTTTCAACCTACATGAAGCTTGCCGATGGCCCGTACTCCTATCTGTTGGAGTCGGCCCAGGGGGGAGAAAAATGGGGTCGCTATTCCATCGTGGGATTGCCCTGTCGCACCGTTCTAAAAGTGTACGGCACCCGTGTGATCGTCGAGGAGGATGGGGAGACCATCGAGTCGCTGCACTGCGATGATCCTCTCGAGTTCGTGGAACAATTTCAGCAGCGATATCGATCGCCACGGCTGACGGAATTGCCCATCTACACGGGCGGTCTGGTGGGCTACTTCGGTTACGATACGGTCCGCTTCGTGGAGCATCGGGTGCGCGATACGCAGCCGCCGGATACGATCGGCACGCCCGACATCCTGCTGATGGTATCTAACGACGTCATCGTGTTTGACGGCTTGCGCGGGAAGTTGCAGTTGATCTCCCATATCGATCCCGGCATCGAGGGCGCCTACGAAAATGCACTGGCCAAACTCGACGCGCTGGTGGATCGACTCGGAGAAGCGATTCCCCCGCACAAACGTCAGCCGCAGCCGGGTCCTCCCATCTATGAGGAGGACTTCAACTCCAGTTTCGGCAAAGAGAACTTCATGCAGGCAGTGGATCGGATCAAGGAGTACATCATAGCCGGTGATGTAATGCAGGTCGTGCTGTCACAGCGAATGTCCATCACGTTGGAATCGGAACCGCTCGACGTGTATAGAGCACTACGCTCCCTCAATCCTTCCCCTTACATGTACTTCATGAATCTGCAGGATTTTCACATCGTCAGCTCCTCGCCGGAAATCCTGGCGCGACTGAATGGAACCGAGGTCACCGTCAGACCTCTGGCTGGCACCCGACGCCGTGGCCATGATGAGAAGGAGGATCAGGCGCTGGAAGAGGAGCTGTTATCAGACCCCAAAGAAATCGCGGAGCACCTGATGTTGATCGACCTCGGCCGTAACGACATCGGTCGGGTGTGCGCTGTCGGCAGCGTCGAGGTCACTGAGATGATGGTGGTCGAGCGCTACTCCCACGTGATGCATATTGCGTCCCATGTACGCGGCAGGATAACAGAGAACAAAAACGCCCTCGACCTGCTGCGGGCAACCCTGCCCGTCGGCACCCTCAGCGGCGCACCAAAAATAAGAGCCATGGAGATCATCGACGAACTGGAAATCGAAAAAAGAGGCATTTTCGGTGGTGCCGTTGGCTACCTCGCCTGGAACGGCAATATGGACACCGCCATCGCCATTCGCACCGCCATCATCAAGGGAAACAAGCTGTACATCCAGGCCGGCGCAGGCGTGGTCGCAGATTCCATACCACGCCTCGAGTGGAAGGAAACGGTCAACAAGGCACGCGCCATGTTCAACGCCGCGGCCATGTCCGAGCGTGGCTTGACCGACCGTACCGGCGTGCTGGAAAATCCGAGGAGGACCGATAAGGATGCTGCCAGGCGTGTTGTAAGGGATTGATTCTGCCATAGTGGTCAGAGCTTTTGTCGACCCAACTCCGTCTGCGCTGTAAATGACCGAGAATCTGGGATCCAAATAATATGTGAGTGGCAATTCGAAGGGCCATGGATACAGTTTTGGATCCGGCGACTTCAGGCAATTCACATATATACTGATTGGTTTACAATGTTTCCTCCAGAACGGGACTGACTATCTGATGCTGTTTGAGATTCATCAACGGATGTCATGTAAGTCAAGACACGGCGGGAAAAGGAAAACAGTGTCGCAAACACAGACGATAAATCCTTCACAAGATCAGATCAATGCCTTGATCGATCTATATCAGTCAGCGCAGATGGCGAATGCAGAGCAGGCTTGTAGAGAATTGCTGCAGACCTATCCACAATCTCTAATTGTTATCAATGTTCTAGGGGCAGCACTCAACGGGCAAGGGAAGCTACGGGAAGCGATTCAAGCTTTCGACAAGGCGATCCAGCTCAAGCCTGATTATGCAGAGGCCTACAGTAACCGCGGCAATGCACTTAGAGACCTTGAACAGCTGGGGAAGGCTGTGGAGAGCTACGACAAGGCGATCCAGCTCAAGCCTGATTTTGCAGACGCTTACGTTAACCGGGGCAATGCCCTAAGAAGCCTTGGGCAGCTGGAGGAGGCTACGGAGAGCTATGACAAGGCAATTCAGCTCAAACCTGCCTACGCGGAGGCCTACTATAATCGTGGCAATGCACTTAAAGACCTCGAGCAGCTGGAGGAGGCTGGATTAAGCAACGTCTCTTCTGTAAATTCGTGATTACCCCTTCAAAAGCCTGTTAGTCAGAGAAGGTCAGATAGCGTTTGTTCGCCGTCTGCCAGTCTTCTGCAATCTCCATCACAATCGCGCTTAC
>Ga0187827_10002160_pt1 | contig 27314 bp, 16 predicted proteins | sample ETNtaG_39_FD_167969 | JGI IMG/M metagenome (GOLD analysis project Ga0187827, IMG submission 167969) | Marine microbial and viral communities from oxygen minimum zone, Eastern Pacific Ocean - ETNP2014_SV_150_PacBio MetaG (Illumina Assembly) | ecosystem: Environmental > Aquatic > Marine > Hypoxic... | reverse complement strand
GCGGCGCAATGACCTCCGTCGATGAAATCTCCTCGCCTGGCAGTGGCAGGTAGTAAAGCTTGCCCGCCCGCCTGTCGAGATACCATTCGCCGGGCGTATCGAGCGCCTCAAACACATTCTCCACGAAGTAGCGGGCGAATTGCCGCCATTCGTCTTTCAGGCTGCCGAGGCTTTTGGCCTGGAAATGGACGATGCGCCTGCGGGTGTCGAGCTTCTTGATGCGATGATGCGCCTCGAACCAGAGCTGCAGCGCGACCACCTTCACATCATCGATGTTGCGCCACCGGCGAATGTCCCCCGGCGAGTAACGCATTTCCTTGGGGCCGTTGTACCAATCCTGGCCGCTGTCGCGATCCCCGACCCAACCGGCGAAACGATGGTAGCCGGTCTTTGGCAGCCTCGGTCGCGGGCGACGGACCCCGTTGACGAACAATTGGGTGAAGTACCATTTGTCTGTGGCTACTTCCGGCAGCTCAGCCACCCAGCAAGGTTGGCCGTTGACTTTGCCATTGCGCCATTCAGTGATGCGCCGGCCCCCGCTGAGCACGACCGCTTCGCCCGGATGCGCAGCCAACACGACAGGTGATTTTGCGCTGCCAGAATCTTCCGGTCTGAAGACGAGCGTTCGGGCGAGCTCGTAGGTGCCGCCGCGCAGCAGCAGGCGGGCGCCGCCGGAGAGCTTTCCCTGGCGGCGGAGCCTGCGTATCGCGGCAAGTGCACCGTGTGGCGTGGCGAAGGGCTCTTCGGCCGTGCCGGCAGCGCGGTCCCTGCCGTCGGTCGATATGTGAAAAGTATCTGTTTTCTTCATGGCACTGCCTTTAGTAATCACGGTTCGAATTCATGTTCCTGTGGGACTGACGCGTCCAATAAGCAGGTCTTTCCTTTCCCTCATTTCTTCATCAATTCCTCGATCCTCCGAATCATGGCCGTTCGGGCTTTATTGAAGCGTTCTTCCGTCCACTTACCCGCGTCCTTTCTGTATCCTTCAACGTTCCACATTTTCAGAACGGGATCATTTGCCTGCGCAAGTTTTTCAAGAGTCAGACGGAGGCGAAGATCGAGCAGGCCTTCCCGATTACTCAGCCAGAGGGGTGTCTTCAGAACTCCTAGCTCGCTGTGGACCAGGAAGTTTGATTTAGAGGGCTCGCGGCCATCCAGGTTGTAGAAGGCAAAGCCCTGGGTGAAGAGACCGATCCATTCCATTCTACCTTCGGCGCCCAGCTTCATGCTGCGCCAGATTCGCAGTCCCATACCGAGCCTGCCTTTTCCATTGTTGTAGACCCAGGGATGCCGTCCCTTTGCCTTCAACTGCTGGAGGTTTTCGGCTGTGTGGATATTGAAGGCCGGCGCATAGGTGTTATCGGCGATCTGTGTCCAGAGGGGATCGTTCCCATGCCAACTGGTGAAGCCCATGGTGCGCAGGCCCGCCTTGGTGTAGCCCTGGAGATAACCGAGTACCCGCTTCTTTTCCGGCGCCGTGCTGGGCTCGTCATAGGCGTTGGCGAAGTGTGGAGGAAGCCGGTTGGCTTTTTCGTACGACATCCATGCATCGGTGTAGGCTTTGGGGTCGTAACGGGTATTCCGCATCCCTCCGAAGAAGCCGCCGTAAGCGACAACGGCTTTGACTGTCCCATATTTCTGAGCCATTCGGACGTATCGCAAGGCGGTGCCGTCCCTGAACTCCATCTTGCCGCCTTGATTGACCAACTGGTATTGGATTCCCGGACCGCCGCTGAGAGCGGTAAGCCCCGCCGCCATCTGTTCTTTGAGAAGACTCTCCTGAAGACGCCACCAGGTCTCGCTGTCCAGAAACTTCGGATCGACCGGGAGCGCATTCATGAACAGGCCGACGGGAATCGGAATCGTCTCGAGATCTGCGGGTACGATACGAGCTTTGATGGGAACAGTTACTTCCGATCCGCCGCCTCGGATCTGGATCTGTCCGCGATAGTTTCCTCCCTGCGCGTTTGACGGAACCTCGTATTCGACAAGGAGGCTTCGGCTCAGATTGGGGCCGATGAGGAACGACCTGCCCGGACGATAGTGATTGACCTCCAGCCAGACGGCGCCGACGCCATAGGGCCTCATGGGAAGGTACCGCCCGTGGGAAACTTCACTGGCCGGAAGTTCTTTCGGTCCGCTCAGGTCCGATACATCGACCTCAAGATCCATCACACGGTCCGAGTAGATCCCCAGATGCACGGAAATCTTCTGCCCGCGAACGGCAAGGTATTGCTCAGGCACTTTTCCTGCCGGCACGCTCGGCCAGTCTCTTGGGTACATCATGTGGCCGGGAGATAGAGGTTCTACAACGATCGACTTTGAAGGCGGGCGCCGGCCCTCTCTCCGGCCACGGTCCTGTCCGGTATAAGTCTGCTCAGCGACCTTTCTCTGGAACTGTTCGTGGGCGTCGATGAATCTCTTTCCTTCCGGCGTGTCCGGTGCAAGGATCAGGCCGGCGATGCGAAGGGGATACGCGGTCTGATCTTTGAGCCTGAGGGTGAAGGTGTTGCCACCTCTGGCCGCTTTGAATTTAAATCGGTGGACCGCGTGTGCCGGCCAGATCAGAGCATCGACCAGCTCGAACATGTAGGGCAGTTCGGTGTCCTGGAAGAAAAAGTCCGGTCCTGACGGAGCGAATTCATGGCGGTGAACGGTCGCGCCATTGACCTGTAGCTCCGCCGAACTATAGCCGCTGAACTCGTCCCCCCAGAAACCGCCCCGTTCAAAAGCGATCCATGCAATGTAATTGCCGCCTGACAGATTGACCCGGAATCCACCCGAGTTCAGGCCCAGACTGTCCCCGAACATGGGTGTCGGGAAGGACATGGCTTTGCCCAGCACAGAGGGCCTGGCGCCGACCATGCCGTACCCCTTCTGCGGGTTGTATTTCGTGTCATGAAAGACACCGGTCATCTGAGCCATGACCTTGGTGCCAGCCTTCCCAAAATCGAAAGCGAATCCACCTGTCGTCTGAATTCTTTCCACTTTGACCGCCACGATCTTATCGATGTAGATCGGCCCTTTGCCCTGGTTGGCGAAAGCAATCCGTGAGATCTGTGTCGTATTGATGGGCGTCTTAATCTTACCGCGGTAGGGACGATTTTCTTCTCCCCGCCAGAGCCCGGCAGAGATGTCCATCTCGATCACGTGGGTACCGGGCGCGAGCCCGAACGCATTCTGATGCCGTTCTCTGAAGGAGCGATGTTGGTCCTGGAGTTCGAAGCTGATGGTCGCGGTCTGCCCGGTCGGATTGTGGGCATGGATGCGGAGGACCGAAGCCCCTTTCCAGTTCTTGTTAATCAAGCGGCTGAATGCTGCCATGAGGCCAGGATCGATCCGCAGGGATTGATTCCCGTCCGCCTTCCATTCCGTGGAAAAAGTAATCGCCCCTGGCGTCTTCGGCGGCCACTTCGGCACCTCGAAAGGCTTCTCGAAATCCTGAACCAGTATCTGCTCGGCGCAGGAGAAAGCTGGCAGAAGTAGAAATGCAAATGCAGTCGTGGCCAAGGCGATCTTGTCATGTCTCACTGTAAAGTCCTCACCAGGAATCAAGGAAATCGCGTGTGTCTATAGTTTCTTCAATCGTCGCCACCTCGATGGCCCAGACCTCGCAGTCGAGATCGATAGCCATGGGCATCAACTGGTCCCACGGCAGCTCACCCCTACCCACCGCACAGTTGGTTGAGCCGTCGAAATCGTTGAACTGAAACGAGCGGACATAAGGTCTGACCAGGTCCAGATGGTCGGCCACGCTGCCCCTGCCCTCTTTGCAGAAAACGGAGCGGTGGGCGTGCGAGCAATCGAAAGTGATCCCGAGGCCCGGCACGGCCTCGCACGTTGCGATCAGCTCGTCCGGGTCGCCGTTGAAGCGAGAGCTGCCATTCTCCAGCAGAAGGCTGATGCCCAGGGGCTTCGCAGTCTCATTGAGTTCCCGGAGTGATTCCCTTGCGCGAATCCGTTCATCGGCTGTCTCCCCGCGCCCGCTGTGCAGGATGAACATGTTCCAGCCCATTTCGTGAACCCAGTCAAGCTCACGGTGCATCCGATCGAGATTGGCCAGGCGTAGGGATGAGTCCTCGGAACCAAATTGCTGGTTGAATCCCGGGCTGCAGTGCCATCGCGCGGAAAGCCCATTGTCCCTGAGAGCGGCCGCCAAGTCTGTCGCCGAATTCGCTTCATCGAACGGATCAAAATGACAGCCGGGAATCTCGACCATATGGAAGCCCCGGGTTTTCGCTTCCACCCACGGGTCGGTTCGGTTCAGGAAATCCGGATTCATATACGCAGCAATTGTTGGCAAGGCGTTGCTCCGATCGGATGAATGGTGCGAGCTCATTTAATCATCTCTGGCCGCGGATTCTCAATCGTTCTCTCTTACCAGAAAATAAGGCGAATTGAAGAGAGAAACTGAATCGTCATCTGAATCTTAATCTGCATCTGTCTGCATTCGGCGACCACGTGAGTGAAACGATTTTGGACCTGTTCCGTCCTCGTCATCGAGCCCTGATTCCAAGCCAAGGTCAATCTCGTGTGAACACGTTTTCCCTATGCCAGCGAACCGCATCTTGTCTTGGATAGTAAATGTCGTTCTCTGGCGCAAGGATGGGGTGGCCCGCGTACTTGGTCAAGGGCTTCCCACCAGGCACTTCCTCGACAAGGTTTTTGGACACCAGGAGGCAGAAGTTGTCGTCAATTGCGAACCAACCCCGGTCAAATGCCCAATGGTGGTTTTTGCAGAGGCAGATTCCGTTGTCGATTCTGTCATCGTAGAACTTTGAGAATGGCTTGATGTGCGCGCCATCCACGATTGGGCGTCCCAAATGGTCGATTGCCTTCATTTCGCATACCGCGCATCTGTTGTCATATATTGACGTTATTGTGCGACGAAATGCTGCATCCCTTACAAGCAGATTTCCGTCATCCTCAAACACGTCTGCTTTATATGTTTTGCCGCCGGCTTGTTTGTAGGAGGCTAACAGTGTTTGAAAGGACTCAATCTTGAAAAGGCTGGCAATCTGTTGTGCTCTGGTTGGAAACCACGTCGAGACCAGGACTCCAAGCAGACCATTTCGTGCGTCGTCATCACAGCAGAAGCGGAAAAGCTCTTCATCCAGGTAAGCATGGGCAACTGCATCCTGAAGCGCGGCAATAGTCTTCAGTTTTACGTTTGAGCTCAATACCGCTTCAAATCCCTGATTAGCTCGCAGATGCCAGAAGCCTTCGCTTCGTAGGTGAAAAAATGGCAAAGCAACATCCGGGTTGTGACAGTCAGACCCTACCTTTCCCCAATACTTCAGGAATGACGAAATAAGCTCAGGGGAGAGTTCAATCTTATTGGCCGCAATGACGCCTTGCTCAATGAGCTCAAAAACAGAAAGCAGCAGGATCGGCTTGTGAGGCGCGACTCCTCTTTTCCTGTTTCGGCTAACACGGAGCTTGGCAAATTTCCTGAGATAGCGATCGAGTTCTGTAGGCATGGACCGATTTTATTTCGTGTTAAATTGCGTGAGATTCAGCAATCTCTCTGGACCAGTTGTCGTCTGTTTGCAGGACTCGCGCGAGACACAGCCATTTCCAACACAGCGACATCTTAGCGGACCGTGAGGGAAAGATAGCGCAGCTTACGATGGGATGATGCTAGTTGTCCGCCTGGGGACAGGTCAAGAAAGGGTCTCGTCGCCTTGCCACCGCGTGGGAGTCAGTGAGGGCTCTCGTCAATCCGGCCTGAGGCACTCCTTGATGGCGGCCAGGCAGATTTCGACCACGGTGTCCGTGTCCATCACGAGTCCATGGACGTCGTCGCGGTTGCCGGACATCTCGATGAGGAAGGCCATGGGCACGCCGCGGCGGGCCGCGTAGTCGATGAGGAAAGGCTGTGGGCCTTTTGATTCGTACACCCGATTCATGTTGACCTGTTGATAGGGGCCGCCGTAGGGGCGTTGGCAGATGTAGCGGTTTTTCAGACGACGCCGGATTGCCTGCTGGATGGATTCGATCCTTTCGAGATCGCCCTTGTATGGGTGCAGCAGGACGTAATCGGCTGTGTGGAAATCGATCACACAGCGCGGGGCGAGGCGGTCGATGATGCCCTGGATGACCTGGGTCTCGCGTTCGGATGCGGGGCGGGAGCCCTTGTAGCTGAAATCCCACGGCAGGGGGACGTCCTGGTCGTCTTTCAGCTTGTTCCAACCGCTGTCAAAATTGCGATTGAGATCTACGCCCCGCGCATTCTGTCGGGTGAAATGATCGAATCCCCAGGGATTCTGTACCGGCATGATCTTGAAGTGCAGGCGGCTGGTATTCATGCCTTCGATCTTCGGATTCCCGCTGAGAACCTCTGCGAGCCTCAACAGACCGTATGAGTTTTCCCATTCCCAGCCGTGAACGGCCGCGCCCAGGTAGACGGTCGGGTTTGATTCGTCGCCGATGTTGAGAGACCACATGTCGCGACCATCGCTGCATGGGCCTTCGGGCTGTATGGAGAGCGCCGAATGTTCATCGGCAAGAGCCTTCATCGCTTCTACAAACTCATCATACGAAAGTCGCTTTGGGTAGTGCCTGCCATAGCGGACCGCTCCGTTAACGAGATTGCCCAGGAACAGAAACTTGTTGGTGCCGCCCGGTGAATTGTAGAACGGCCGATTCGGCGAAAGGAGGTCGAGCGCAACGATCCTTCCTTTGCCCACCTTTTCTTCAAGCATCACGGTACCGCCGTTGATATTCGAGGTGGCAAGAATGGATACCTCTTCCGTTTCATTCACTCCCGTCACCTGCCGCTGCAACATCTGATTCGAGTACAGATTATCTGCTGCCCCGGAAACAGTGCCGAACCAGCCCACCCTGTCGCCCACCGAATAACCGCGTGTAATGTCGTTCTCCACCTCGATGATCATTGCGGGCGAAACGCGGTCGCCCACGTGGGTCTTACTGAACTGAAGGCCGCGGTTGCTGGCATACTCGAACAGGCAGGACATCACCTGTCCGCCGCCGGCCGCGTAGGCGGTAACGGATTTGTAGTTGAGCCGTGAAAGATTTTCGTGGGAACACACCATCGTAATGACGTGCTTGAATTCTCTGAGCAGACGGAGGCTGAATTTCTCGGAAGTGATGTTCAGCTTCCTAACTCGCCCCGGATAGAGGATGTCGAGGTGCTCTCCGAGAAGAGCAGGTCTGTCACTTAACAGGAGTATTGTTTGTCTCTTTCGAGCCATGGTTCGGAATGGTTGATGGTTGATGGTTGATGGTTGCCAACGCGGGGCGCAGTGCTTAGCCCTGCCGGCTCTCGCCGGCTCGGTCGGGCAAAACGACCAGCCAACAAGGGATCTCAGCGAGCAGACAGTCTGGCAGAGCTACCAGACTGTCGCCACGAGCCCATTCTGGATCTTTTCAGAGAAATGGGAATCCGTCCCTGAAGTGTCAACGGTGACGATGAAGTGCCCGCTCAACAGCATCCGCCATCGCGTCAACCTTCAGCGACAGATCGAGGAAACCGGCCATTCGCGCTGCTTCCTGTGCTGGATGGTTGAGGACTTCATGGTATTCGATGTCCAGTGTCTTCATGTTGGGCTTTGTAGTCAGCCACTCTTCCACTTTCGATAGATGGTCACGAAAATAAGAAGCCATCGCCCGATCGTCCGGGCCTGGCTCTTCGTTTCTTCGCGTCAGCATGGCCGCCTGTGAAGCAAGAACCTCTTGGAAAGGACGCCGCATGAACAGGATGCGGTATTCGTGTTCTTCCGGCAGGTGTTGTAAGAGTGCCGATACGACTTTGATTACTTTCCCTTCCGCCAGTTCCAGCCAGGAAGCATCCTCAGCCAGGTTCTTCACTCTTTCGTATTCGTAATAGCCCCGCGGGTTGTCCTCATCCGGCGCGCGAAATCCATCACCGAGTGTCGGCAGTCCCCCCGCCTCGAGCATCTGCATGCACATGGATGTGCCGGAACGGGGTAGGCCGGAAACGATGGTGATCATGGATTGACCTGAATTAAGAGATTCAAAAGATGACAACCAACCAGATTGTAGAGACTCTTGCCCAAGATGGCGTCGTCATGGTCGAAAACCAGATCACGGACGAACAATGCAATCGCGCGCTCGCCGGCATCGAATGGGCCATGAAGAACAAAACCGGTCTGTATGAATTTCACCGGCAGCGGACCTATGAATGGTTCAAAGAGCATCCCATATTCGTCGAGTTGATCGAGCACCCGCTGGTCATCGAAGTCTGTGAGGCGATGTTTGGGGAGGATTACCATCTCATCTGCGCGGAGGTCACACGCAACCAGAAGGACAATCACTACCTGCCTGGCACAAAGAAACTGCATCAGGACACGTGCTTCTTTCCCAGGCAGCCTGAGCTTGCAGACGATATCTTCAATCAAATGTACGGCTTCACCGCGCAATGGGCTTGCCTGGACATCACTCCGGAAATCGGACCCACCGCGTTCATGACAGGAAAGCATCAGTCGAGGCAGACATTCACGAACAAGGATCTGAATTCGGGGAACGCCTTCACGAATTTCTTTGCGAAGGGCAGCCTGATCCTGTACGACCACCGCACATGGCATTGCAGCGCTGATAATCACACGGAAACGCCAAGGGACTTGCCACAGAATTGTTATGCCCGATTCGAAGTAGACAAGGTACAGATAAAGACCCCTATGCCGGACGAGACCGAGGAATACATTCTCTGTAAAGAGCTGATGGATGTGGCGAGCGATGAGATAAAGAAGCTTCTACAGCCAATTGGAATTCCATAGTCGCAGGCGCTGCATAGAAGACCTTCGCCTGCTTTCCCGCACAGCCGAGACCATTCATGCCCTCAGAAAGAATACGCCTTGCCATCCTTGGCGCCCGACGGGGCGGAGGAATCATTCACGACTGTCAAAAGACGCCTATTGAAGTAACCGCGGTCTGCGACATTAAGGCTGAACGGATTCAAAAACACCGTGAAGAGCATCCCGGGTTTCAGTACTTTTCCGATTACGATGAAATGCTTGCTGCCGATGCCTGCGATGCGGTTGCGATTGCTACTCCGCCGCCCGTTCATGCGGAGCAAGCGATCAAGGCGCTAAAGGCCGGTAAGCATGTCTACACCGAGGTCATCGCGGGTCTCACAGTCGATGAACTCTGGGAACTGGTGAGGACCGTCGAAGAAACCGGGCTCGTCTACACGATGGCGGAACAGGTGAATTTCCGGCGGCATGTTCTGATTATCAAAAACATGATCGAGCAAGGCGTTTTCGGTGAGGTGACCTATGCACAGTGCGGGTACATTCACGATATAAAGCGACTCTCTGTCATGACCGACGGCCCAGGCTCCTGGCGTTACGAATGGAATTTCAATCGCGTCGGAAACTACTACCCGACCCACGCCATCGGCCCAGTGTCAGAGTGGTTCGATTTGGGTAACAGCGACCGCATGACCTCCCTCGTGTCCATGAGCAGTCAACCCGTTTCGATGAGGGAATACATCCATTCGGAGAATGTCCCTGATGACCATCCTTCAAAAGAGGATGAGCGCCCGCAGACGCTCGGTGACGTCAACAAGACTCTCATCCAGACAGCGAAGGGCCGGCTCATCGATCTGTGGTTCGATGTGAATTCCAATCGTCCCATCCCCAGCACGACCCAGTTTGAAGTGCAGGGCTCGAAGGCCGCCTGGGATTACGACTACGCCCGCCACCAGCGCATCTATATCAAAGACCGGACAAATGGCTGGGCAGATTTCTGGATGTATGGCTCGGAATACGAACATCCTATCTGGAGGGAGCATCTCATCGATTGGTACCGGAACAGAACCGGATCTACCGGCCGATACATGCTCCAGGAATTCGCCCGCTCGATCCTGGAGGGGACGCCCCCGCCCATCGACGTGTACGATGCCGCCGACTGGAGCGTCATTATTCCTTTGAGCGAAGAATCAATCCGCGGAGGAAACAAGCCGGTGGAGTTCCCGAACTTCAGGGAAGGCTCAAAAACGTAGTCACAGGCTGCTGCAGCCTGTGAGCTTGCATAAATCTAACTTGGCTCACAGGCTGGGAGATTCGTTGGCAAAAAGTCCAATGGTCGTTTTGTAGTGCACGCTTTAGCGTGTTCTGCTGCAGCCGGAAACACGCTAAAGCGTGCACTACAAACAGTATTGCAGAACGTAGGGATTCCGAAGCGTAGAGCTTCACACGCGAGTTGTGGAGAAGAGGACTCTTTACAAACGAATCTGCCAGCCTGTGGCCACGATTGCCATCAGCATCCGTGGCAGCTGCCCACCTGGGAGCGATCAATCTTCAGATTCGTAACGCAGTGCCAAAAGCGAGAAACTCCTCGCTTTCCGCAGAGGGAATCTGTCGAGCCGGATGGATTGTCTGCCGGTCTCGCGCACTGGGTATCCGGTGTGGTAATCGCCGTTGTGAACTTTGACCAAGTTGCTGCATCCCGCGGGAATCGATGGCCACTTTGAAGGGCGGATCGCTTTCGGAATCAGGCGGTCGTCGCCGGCAACCGTCGCTCTTCCTTTCCACTGTGATGGACCGTTGCTGAAGCCGAAATCTTCGCCGGCGAAAGTCTCTGCACTGAGGGAGAGATTCCACGAGCAATCGCCGATGCATCGCACACCGAAGTGCCCTTTGAATCGGACACCTTCGACCTCTGCCTCACGATTGAACTCGGCAAAGACCAGGTATTCGCCCCAGCGAGAATTAATCTTCAGGGCAATCGCGTTCTTGCCAGCGCTGGCCGGTACATTGAGGAGCTCCACGGAATAGATCGGCATCCTGCCGCGCCTGCCACTCGGCTCGTGGATGGCGATGAAGGTGCTTTCGATATCGTCGCCTTCATCTCGACTGAGATTGATCACGTCTACGTAGCGCACCATCCGGCCCAGTTGCTCCCACGTCTGCTGGGCGGGGCCGAATGAAGCGGCAACGGCATCCGACTGCGAAAGCATCCAGAGACGGTACGAACGATTCTTCTGCTTCCAGATCGACTGCCAGGAAGCGGGAGGATCTGGGTCCGCGCGCGTCTCATAGAGATCCGGCGTTACGGGGTGAAGATGCGTCTCGGTCGACTTCTTCAGGCGCTTCTCGTTTTTGAGATTGAGTGAATTGAATTCTCGGGCGCCGTCGCTGCCTGCGTCGCTTGAACCGATTTCGCTGAACAGTCGCCAATCGTGCTTGCTGCCCCCGCGCACCTTGAAAATGTCCAGCGCGAATGTTTCTGCGTCCGGTCCTTTAAAAAGGGCAACGAGGCGGCGGTATTCGGTGCACTGTTCGTACACGTCGGACGATGCTTCCACGACAGACAGGTGCGGCGAGGTGGCCATCATGTGGAAGGCGGGCCTGCGTCGGCTATCGCTGCGGAAGGTCTGCAACTGGTCATCAACTATCACCAGGTTGTGACTGAACGTGCTCTTGATCCACTTCTGGATGGGGGCCTCGGCCAGGTAGCCGTGATCGCCAAGAATGGTTTCGCCCCGGTCTTCATAAAGAAGCGAAAGGTTATCGTAATGGCGATGGCCGCCAGCCGGGCTGAACGGCATCGCGAGCAGCGTCGAATGTGTGCCTTCGCCGTGACGCAGAATGGCGGTCATCCAATCCGGATAAAGAACTTCTGGCAGATTCAGTCCGTCGTCCTGTTTAGTCTCCGCAGCATCCAGATGGAAGATGGCGTATTCGCTCGGATCGCTGCGATAGATCGTTGGAGCCAGTCCTTTGAAGTATTCCGGAAAACGCTTCAGACCAATCTCGATGACTCCAGCGGAGGGCGCTGAGCCCTCTGTATTGATGGTGTCGGACATGGGGATAAAGCGTCCATCAGGGCGGAGCTGATCCACCACCGCTCGGAGCATGAGCTTCAGGCGCGGATCAGTCTTGTAGAGATTGATGCGGCCCGTTTCACCGCTCCCTTTCGGCCAGCGGAAACCATGCAACGTTTCCGGCACCGGGAGCAGTTCGGCGAGATACATACTGGTATAGGCAGGCGTCTCGTGGCTGAACCCGTCCGTGCCGAACGAACGACTGCAGACGGCATCAAAGCCACGCAACGCATTCTCCGCGTATTCGGTGATGCCTAGACATTTCGCAACCGCGGCCTGGGCACGATAGATGCGCGGTGCTTTGTTGTTCACGCTTTCTGCCTTCCCCGGCCCGCCCACGAACGGTTCGGCCTCGATGATCCATTCAAGGATCAGGTCACGTTCGATTCTGCTTCTCGATTCCGCATCCCAGACCGGCCGGCCGTTGGCCTTCGCATTGAGGGTAAGGTCGTAAGCCAGGCAGATGTCTTTGAGCACGCTGACGAATCCCGTGCTCGGATGCAGCCGGCCCGCTCCCCAGTAGCCCTGAAGCATGCTCGCCTTCTTCAGGCTGTCCTTTTCAAAAGCGGACGTGAAAAGATTTCGTTTCCATTCGATGGGAAGCTCCCCGTCATGCCAGGCCGCATAGAGTGGGTCACAGTCAGCCACCGTGTCCCAGTAGTCGTGATAGAGCCAGCGGCTGTTGCAGTGCGTCAATCGCAGAAGGATCTCCCTGACCTTTGCCGCACAGCCTGCATCACCGGTCAAGGCATGAAGAAGAGCAAGAGAATGTGCGCCGGCGATCATGAACTTCGCTTTCATCTCGCGAACAATGCCGGAGAAACAGACGTGCACCGGATAATTGGCCCAACGCCACGCATACTTACCGCTGCGATCTTCAGGATGCTGCCGTTCAGCATCGTTTAAATAGAACGTGAGCGTCTGCCCCGAACGCGGGCAGGAAAGCTCTCCGGTCTCCGGATACTTTCCGCTCGGATATTTCTGGCCGCACTTTTTACAGCCGATGTGATTCGGCCTTCGGTAATCCCAGTCGATGATGGTGTATTCCGCCCCTTCCTGCGATTTCACGCCAAAGCAGTTCGGGCAGATGAACGTGTAGCCGACCCACGGCGTTAATTCAGAAAGCATCTCTAAGACGTAATTCTCGTCCTGCTTCAGAATGTAGTTCGCTTTCTTTCGATGCTGCTGAAACCAGCGCCGCGCCCATTTAGCTGAATCAATATTTGCCCGTGCCTGCTCGAGATGCTGTTCAGTCAGCAGCGAAGGATGCCTGACCTTCGCAGCGGATGAGAGCATCTCGGTCTTTCTGTTTTCGACCTCTTCGCGGAAGTTGATTTCTTCTTCAGAGACTCCCGGTTTCTGCCAGGGCATAAGGCCTTCGCCACGAGTAACGGCTTCGATGTAGGCTGATTTGGAGCGGCGCATTTGAAGGAATCTGGATTTGGGATTCGGGATTCTGCACTGAGCTGTCGGTATGACGAAGAGCAATGAAGACTAATCTGCTCAGCCCGGTCAAACTGTTGTCAGTTTCATCCTCGTGCAGATCGAGATACCTTCAACTATTTGGACTCCAGCCTGCTGTCAATGAATCACCGACGCTTCGTGCTGCTCTATCTCTCCATTTGCATACTCATGACCGACGCAGAAACGCACCGCCAGAAAATTGGAAAAGAACTAGCCAGCCTGGATTCGCTGCCGCTCTGGGCGGATGACATTCCTGGTGCAAAGGAAAACGGCGGGCCTGAATCCATCCGGGAAAAGGGGACTTATTTCATTCGGAACATTCACGAGCCAAGGCTGTATGTGATGCTGCCTGAACAGGGAAAGGCGAACGGCACCGCAGTTGTCATCTGTCCTGGTGGAGGCTACTCCGGCCTGGCCATCGATCACGAGGGCTTGCGTGTCGGCGAATGGTTGAACACGCTCGGAGTGGCCGCGTTCGTGCTCAAGAACCGGTGCGCGCCATACCGGCATCCTTACCCGTTGTTGGATGCTCAGCGTGCCATCCGCATCGTTCGTCACCATGCGGCGAAGTGGAATGTAGCGAAAGACCGACTCGGCATCCTGGGCTTCTCAGCAGGCGGCCATCTGGCTTCGACCGCCTCTACGCATTTTGATGACGGGGATCAGGCATCAAAAGACCCAATAAAAAAAGAAGGATGCCGTCCGGACTTTTCCGTTCTCGGGTACCCGGTCATCACCTTTCAGAAGCCATTGGGGCACGCGGGTTCGCGAAACAATCTGATCGGCAAGGACGCTGCCCAGGAACTCGTCGACCTGCTCTCCAATGAAAAGCAGGTCAACGAAAGAACGCCTCCCGCTTTTTTCTTTCATTCAAAGGATGATCGGGGCGTGCGATGCAAAAACAGCGAGATGTATCACGAAGCACTTAAAAGACACGGCATCGCTACCGAGCTGATTCTCTTCAAATCCGGTGGACACGGCTACGGCCTGGGTCGCGGCGAATCAGCGGCGTGGCCAAAAGCCTGCGAAGAATGGTTGAGGAAGATGAAGCTTTTGTAGCTGACCGCGTAGCCACAGGCTGCCAGCCTGTGAACTTATATTAATCTGACTTGGCAGACAGGCTGGCAGCCCGTCGCCACGAAATCTGCCTCAGGCATCTGCAAATGAAAGTGATTCTTCCAGCCATGTATCGGCGCGCAAGACCGATTGGCGTTGGCGGTAGGTCTGGCGATGCGCCAGTGACTGGGCGAGCCGGATGAGCATTGCACTGGCGCCGGGGACGCCTTGAAGCATTCGGTTTCTGAATTGATTCAGAATCTTCTCGGAAATGAAACGGCGGACCAATTCGTCATCGAAGCTGGCGTAAGGTTGCGCTGTGCCCGGATCGCCCTGGCGTCCCGCACGGCCGTAAAGCTGGCGGTCGATGCGAGGGGATTCGTGGGGCTCGCACATGACGACGTGCAGGCCGCCGAGTTCGGCGACGCCTTCAGCAAGCTGGATGTCAGTGCCGCGGCCGGCCATGTTTGTGGCGATGGTGATATTGGAGCGCTCGCCCGCGCGGGAGATGATATCGGCTTCCGTTTCGTGGCGTACTGCGTTGAGCAGATGAAATTTCAATCCTTCCCCGCTGAGCCGTGCCGCGAGCCGCTCGCTGTCGGCGACACTTCGTGTGCCCACGAGGATGGGCCGTTCGGTGGCGTGGACTTCTCTGATCTCATCCACGATGGCGTTCCACTTGGAATCCTGATCCAGGAAAATGTGCAGCGATTTGTCCTGCCTGGCACAGGGGCGGTTGTGTGGGATGGTCACAACGGGCAGCCGATAGATGTGCCAGAACTCGTTGGCAGCTTCTGCCGCGGTACCCGTCATGCCTGAGAGTTTGGGATAGAGGCGAAAAAAGCGCTGGAAACTCATCCGTGCGAGCGTCGTCTGAGGTGGCGTGATTTCGATATCTTCCTTGGCCTGGATCGCCTGATGGAGACCGAGGCTCCAGGTCCGGTTGGGCATGATACGCCCGGTGAATTCGTCGACGATCGCTGCCTGACCGTCCTGGATGACGTAATGCTTATCCAGCTTGAAGAGCTCGCTTGCGCTGATGGCCTGCTTGATCAGCTCTTCGCTTCTGAGCTGTCCGCGCCACAGGCCTGGAAGGCGTTGGCATTGCGCCTTAATCTTCTCTTTGCCGGCCTCCGTGAGCTGGACCTCTTTGTAGCGAAGCTCGACCTTGAAGTCTTCATCCGCCACCAGGTTTGATGCGATGTTTCTGGCCGTGTTGTAAGCACTCTCGAGGGGAGCGTTCTCCTGAGGCGATGAAATGATGAGCGGCGTCACGGCCTCATCGATGAGGAGGCTGTCGGCTTCATCAATGATCGCTGTGTGCAGGCCCCGGAGAACAACCCGGTCCAGCATGCGCTTCTGGCGCGAATCATTCGGGCTTACGAGGTCACGGACAAGTCGGCGCGAAGGATTGCGGAACTTGCCGAGGAGCAGGCTGTCACGGAGGAAATCAGCACAGACCTCTTTGCTGGTGGTGTAGGTGATGTCGCGCGCGTAATTCATCTTGCGTGCCTCGGCATCCATCGCTCCGATGACATGTCCAACAGAAAGGCCGCAGAATTCGTAGAGCGGCTTCAGCCATTGGGCGTCGCGCTCGGCAAGGTAGTCATTGGCGGTAATCACATGACATGGCTTCCCTGTCCAACCGGCCAGGACCGCGGCCAGGCCGGCGACCAGGGTCTTGCCCTCGCCGGTCGCAATCTCTGCGAGGTAGCCCTGCCGGAGCGCGAGAGCTCCGGTGATCTGCACGGAAAAGGGACGCAGTTCCAGTTTGCGGGCCGAGATTTCACGAAGGATTGCCAGCGCTTCAGGAAGGTAGTCTTCGACTCTCTTCCCGCTCCGTAGAAAAATCTCCTTCATTTCGAGCATACGCTCGCGAAGCTCAGAAAAAGTAGCCTTCATCCAATAGTCTTCAAGCTTGTCGACTCCTCTGGTCTTTTCAGTGAGCTTTCTGAAAATCGAAGCGCGACGTTTGAAACGTCCGAGCTGTTTATCCACGAGAGCGTCGAGCCCCTTGGTTATCTCGCGGGGCTTCTGCACGTTTGAGATGCGGTGTTCTCGGGTGGGCGAAAAAGTCATGAAGTCTCCTAAAGCCAATCAGGCCCTGGCCGTAATTCCACGCCTCTGAAGAAGCTGCCTCAGTTTCCTGATCCACTGGTTTGCGAGCGGTTCGGCAGGCAGGTCAAAACGGATTCTTCCTGAGCGGCCGTGAAACAGCCTGGCTTCAGCGTCCCAGGGCAGACTGGCTTTCACCTCAAAAAATGATTCGGACGCACGGGCCCCGGAGGGGTCACTCATATCAACAGGTACGTCCCCGCCGCCGCTGTAACCAAGTGCGGCAGACGGCAACTGCGTATGTTCTCCAGGAATGACATTAATGCTCGAGGCAACCATTTCACGTCCAGCCTGTCCCTGAAGCCGAATTCGGCAATGTTCAATGCTCTCCTCGAACAGACGTGAGACTTCTGCCTGCGCGACGATGGCGACAAATTCAAAACTGGATTCATCCACGATTTGGCCGATACGCTGCCCACGCTCAACCCAGACGCCTTTCATTTTACCCACATCAGGCGCGATCCATGTGCCTGAAATCTCCGCTCGGATGGTGAGAGCGCTCAGTCTGCTTCGAAGCCTGTCCATGGCCTGGCGTACGGAAACAATATGAGCGAGTATGGATCTTAATTCGGCAGAGCCGCCCTCCCTGGCGCGCCTTGCCAGAATCTGAGCCTGTCGATACTGAGCCCTGGCCATTCTCAGCTGAATATCGAGCTCTTCGTTTTCAAGGATCAGTAATGGCTGTCCGGGCTGAACAATCTCGCCAGTCTGAACAAGAACGGTGGCCACATAACCGGATTCCTCAGGCGCTACCTGTGAAAACTCGTGCGCCCGAAGAATACCAGGAGCTTTGAAATGATTAGGGAACGGAAGAAGACCTATAAATGTGATCAGAATCCAGGCAATACACGCGGTCATACCGATTGCACGCCACCGGGTACGCTCGAGCTTCGGGCTGGTGGAGAGGTAGTGGAAGAGCTTGCCAAGCGGCACAATTACCCAGGAGACCAGGCAGAACAGCGCCATAATAGCTCCGACGAGTAAATACTCATTCATGACAAAAATAATGATGCTGAATGAAATGTAAACTCTGTATGCCTGGCTCAGGACTCCGAAGATACCGAGATTCCACGATTCAAACGTGTTGTTAGCGGGCGAGAGGGATTTGCTGTAGCCGAACACATACTTTTCAAACCAGTGTGAGAGCTGCCTGGACGAGCGCGGATGTAAATTGGGAATATCGAGCCCGTCCGAGAGAATGTAGTAACCGTCGAAACGGAGCAGCGGGTTCGCGTTAAATATGATCGTGGAGATCGAGGCCGTAAACATAACATTGTAGGCAAGGCTGTGGATCATCCCCGGCCCGGTGTTTGCCCAGACGAAAACAGCGATGGCGGCAATTAGTATTTCTACCATCATCCCCGCGGCGCCGACGTAAATCCGCTGCCACTTGTTTCGGAAGGACCATGCTGCTGTGGCATCGACAAAGGGCACGGGCGTAAATACTAAGAGCATAATGCCCATGGTATGCACTTCGCCGCCGTATCTCCGGCAGACGTAAGCGTGCCCTAGTTCATGAAATACTTTAGTGAAAGCAAAAGACAGGTAGAGGAGCGCCAGGTTGCCCGGGGCTAGAATGCCCTGGCGCTGATCCCAGAGCGCGCCAGCGTTCTCTATGGCCAGCTTGCCGGCCATAAAGACCAGCGCAATCCACACGAGTGCACCTAGAGGGCCGAAAAGGATGCGTCCAATTAGTTTTGTTCTTTTCAGGAACTCGTCAGGATCCCAGAGCGGGAGCCGGGCGAACATGATATTCAGGAACGATGAACTGATCTCCTTCTGTCTACGCTTCCGGTATCGCTCAAATAGTTGATTGGTATCACCGGTAGAGCGGTATTGCAGCAAACTGGTGTGATGGAGCTGCGACAGTATCTGCAGTACGTCTTCCTGTCCGGGCGCTTCATCCGGATTATGGGTAAGGGATTCCTTCCAAACTTCTTCGACCGTCCGATCTAATGTAAGTCGAGCCACGAAATCATATGCGGCCGGGCGTAGCCTAAAAAATTGATTACTAAACGGATCGTAAAGGACGAACCATTTCTCTCCGCGGAAGTACTGTCGCCGGGCCTTTACATGGGTACGAAGGCTGACCCGTTCGTCTGCGATTCGGTACCAGGATTCGCTGAATGTTCTATTATCGGACATGGCGTTGGAAGTTACAGGTTACAGACTACCACCACAGTAGGAGCCTCAAGTAATCGACAGTCTCGTGGGTGAATATCCAGAGGAGTGTTCTTTTCTCGGAATTCACTTTTGCGACGCCAGTCATACCTGGTCGCCACCAGTTTTCTGGTGGGCCGGAGACCCTGGCTTTAGTGTTGAAGGTATTGCCTTCCGGTTTGACGACTGCGATGGGGTCGATGCGGTCGAGTCTGATCGGAAACTCCAGGTCCGGCCGGCTGGTGAAGGCTATTTCTCCAATGGCGGTGTCCTTCAGCTCATGAATGTCCCGCTCTTCCACATTTATTTCGACGTAAAGAGATTTCGGGCTTGCTATGCGGAAAAGCATGTCACCTTTCTTCACTGGAGAGCCGAGCAGGTCCTTGAATTCGCCTTCTATGATGATCCCTTCCATGGGGGCCTGAATGACAGACTGAGCAAGGCGAAGCCTGATAAGGTCGAGCCCTGCCTGGGCCTGGTCTGCCATGGCCCTGGCTATCTGCATTTCAGATGGCCGCTTTTCGGCCCGGGCCTTTTCGGCTTCCTGGCGATAACGGACGAAATTCGCGATGGACGATGATTCTTCGAGTCGTAGGTCGCGTGTATCGAATACCAGGAGAGGGTCGCCTTTTTTGACGAGGTCGCCTTCTCTTACTGGAGTGGATTGTATGTAGCCTTCGAATGGGGCCGGGACGTACGCAACGTCGTCTGCACGCAGTGAGAATGGCGCTTCGACACGGTACGTTGTTCTGCAGAGGATGAGCGCTGCGAGCGCGATCGTGATGGTGAGGCCAAGGAGCTTCCACCATGTGTGTTCAACGCCGACGAGTTTGGCGCATTTTTCACGACTCCAGTTCGTGAAGCGCGCACCGAACCATCGGTCGAGGCGTTTCAGCGTGTCCAGTCGCCGCGCTGCCATGTCGCACGAGAGGTGCATGACCTTTATCTCTTCATCGGCGAATGCGTGCTCGGAGCGTTCGCAGGTGAGTATAGCGACCACTTCGTCATCCACGCGCAGGGGCAGGGAACAAAGATAAGCTGCATTCTGGCTTGAAGCGTACGCCTGGTGATCGCGAGTGATGAGGCCCGAGTCCGGCCGTGCCGGGCAGATGATCTCGGTGTCCTGTTCGAGGGCCTCTTCCATGACGGTTTCGAGGCGCTGGACGATTTCCATTTTCTTCTCGAATTTTTCTGTATGGCTTATCGCCTGCACACGCACCAGGTTGCGCTCCAACCAGCCGAGGCTGACGCGGTCACACTGGAATCTTGCGGCGAGCTCGTTGCAGAGGCACATGGCCGCTTCCATGAAACGTTTCTTTTCGTTGAGCAGCGCGAGGAGGTCGAGAATGGTGGCAAGCCGATCCAGGTCGACCTTTGCCGCGGCTTCCATTCTGCGTGCCTGATAGAGCGCGGGTGTGTCTTCCATGAGTTGGAGACGCGCGATGGCTTCGTCAGGATTGGACGCTGGATCCTTGATGAGAAATGCCGCAACACAGTGTTGCTGCGAAGGGCTGATGTCCATTGGTACAGCCACCAAATGCGTTTCGCCGAAGTCGTCAAAGTACTCGGTGACTACCACGCGAGCCGTACCATCTTCGATGCATTGGTTCGCCAGGCCAGCAAGGAAAGGCTCGATGACGCGTGCTTCGGCCCGAGCAGAGACATCGCCGGGCCAGATGGAGGAGCACTTCCAGGAAGTGTCGTCCGACTGGAGCAGCAAGAGCCCCAGTTCTGCGCCGGCCACACTTGCCATGGCTTCGAGGCACGTTGGCCAGAATTGGACCGGGGCCCCTGAGAACCCTCGGGCCTTTGTGACTTTTGAAAGTGAGCCGTTCAGTGGCGTTTGCAGGCGGGTAGTTGTTTCCATTCTTCAAGATTCAGCGTTACAGGATTCAGGATTTAAGATTCAGGATTCAGTGGTCAGGACGGGGTATTCAGGATTCAGGATTCAAGATTCAGGACTCCGGATTCAATGGTCAGGTCTGTTGAGACAGGGCAGGGTCCCCTTTCCTGAACTGAAACCTGAACACCTTGTTGCTCTATTGTTCTGTCCGATGCTTGCGAAAGTCGGCGGAAGAGCTGAACACTGGTACTTGGACGCTCTGCCCTCGTTACTTCTCAAGTCCAACAAGAACTTTCTTTTCGGCGAACATCCTTGCGGCTACCCCGGGGCGTATCTCGCCCTTGGAGTTATCGAACTTGACTTTGATTTCCTGGAGGCCGCTGGCAGCGTCGACCGTGGGGGAGACGAACGAAATCGTCCCTTCAAATACGGCTGGCTTGTCACCGGCCTCGACTTCGAGGCGGACCTCTTCGCCTTCTTTCAGGTTGCGTGCGTCACGGGCTTCAATGTGGCTGACGAACTGGCATGTCTTCGTATCCACGACACGAACGAGCGGCTGGCCAGGCTCTGCGATCTCACCAACGTGTCGGAAGAGCTTGGTGACCACTCCGTCGATGGGTGAGCGAATCTCACGAAGCAGAAGCTGCTCTTCCGCGATCTTGTATTCCAGTTCCTGAAGAATTTCAGAGACCTTCTGGCGCTCGAAGTCCGCGAGTGCGAGTTTGTATTCGAGCTCCTTCTCGAGCAGCTTTTCTTTGCTGATGGAGCGGGTCGAATGATAGAGGCGCCGCGTGGAATCGAGATCCTGCTTGACCGTATCGAGCCGGTCTTCAGCGGCTTTGAGCTCGAGCTTGCTTTCCCAGACGACCTTGCGGCGTGAGGTTTCAAGTGATTCGAGCTCTTTTCGCAGCTCCATGATGATGTCGCCCTTTTTTACTTCCTGGCCTTCCTTGACAAGGATGCTTCCGACAAGCCCGCGGACGACAGTACTGAGCTGTTCATCGACTTTGGGCTCAGTGACGCCTTCGGCCTGGAAGCCTTGCGCGTAGATGGGTACAGCGAGTGCCAGCAACAGAGCCGCGGCAACGAAACAGTCCGTGGACTTTGGTCTGTAGTGATTTCTCTGTTCATTTCTGCGTGATCCTTACTTTGCGGTTTTCGAGGATGGAGCCCTGCATGGCCTCCAGTAACACGAGACTTTTCTCATACGCGATAAGGCTGTTGAGCTCTTGAAGCCTGGCTTCGAACAAGCCTTCTTCGACCTCCAGCACTCGGCGACTGTCGCTCTTGCCTTCCTTGAAACTCTCGAGCTCGACATCGAGCAGGCGCTGGCTGTAGCTCGCGCGCATGCTGGCGCTCTCCACAAGAGTTTTTGAGTTCTTGATGCTGTTGATGACCGTATCTACGCTGTTGGTCAGCTCGACTTCAGCTCGTTTCATATTCAGCAGGGCCTGCTGCTTTCGGAGCTGCGCTGCCTTCTTTTCGTTGCGTTCGCGAATGCCGCCGCCAAGGGGTATCGAAAGCTCCAGGCCGACTGACCATGACTTGCTTTCATGATTGTTGATGTCCTGCCAACTGCCAGAGACCTTGTCGCCGAGCCCGTTGAGCCCGTAGCTGCCTTTGAGATCGATTTGCGGCAGGCGCTGGTTCTTTGCGATGGCGACGCGGATGTTTTCACGCTCCATCTCTCGAAGGCGCGCCAGGTATTCAGGGTTCTTCTCGAAGGCGCTGCGAATGGAAGCGACCCGGTCATGTTCGAGCTCTTTCACCGCAGGCTGTTCGGAAGCGACAAACGTAGTGTTGGAATTAATGAAGGTGTCGGCAAAGAGACTGCGGATCGAGTTGCGCAGCTCGACGAGCTGGCGATTTGCGGCGCTCTGCTCGGCCTTTCTTTCGGCGACACCGGCCTCCGCATCCATCAGTTCCAGGTCAGAGACTTTTCCATTGATTTTGCGCTCCTGGTAATCATTAAGGATCTTCTCGGCGATGCCGACGCTTGCGGTACGAAGCTCGTAGGCCTTTTGTGCGAAGGCAAGATCCCAGTAACCGGATTCAGCTCTGGCAACGGTGCCCATCATCTGCTGGCGCAGGGACTGGTAAGCTATCTGGACATCCTTCTTTGCCAGGCGCATGGGGCCCAGGTTTGCCTTGAACCAGCCGTTCTTTAGCAGGGGCTGAGTCAGATTGAGGCCGAGGAAGCTGGTGTATTCGCTGTCGAAGGGCTCTCGCTGCTGATTCAGAGCAGACTGCAATGAGTTCGAAATCCGATTGAGCTGGTAACCAAGCCGATAGGACGCGCCGGTCGGGGTACGGCCTTCCAACCCGGAATTCATACGGAGATTCTTTTCGATGAACCGATCCTGAAACTGGCTCAGCGTGTCTTCAATGGTGTTGTCGCGTTCGTTTGTTTCGCGAGTTACCTCGACGGCCAGTGCCGGTTCCCAGGCACCCCACTCGGCGCTCTTGCCGCGTTTTCGGATACTCCAATCGACTTTAGCAATCTCGATCTGTTGGTTGTGTTGCAGGAGCAGTTGCAGCATCTGCTCACGGGAAAGTCGCATCACGCTTTCTTCTGCGACCTTGGTCTCGGAATTCTCGAGACGTTCAGAAATGGTTGGCTCTGGGGCTCTCTTTTTCTGCGCCTTCAGGTCCACCGCGGACATCGGAAGCTGATCGCCATTCAGGGATATCCACGATGTCTGTGGCGAGAGCGCGGCAACTCTCGGCCTGTAATCTTTGAACTGAAGCACAGGAAGGTTGCTGTCGTGCAGTGAGAAGGGCGTCCCGGCGACCTCAGCGATTTCGACAAGCTCTTCGACGATGCCTTCCTCTACGTCAGGCTCGGAAGGGGGTGACGGCCTTCGGGCTTTGTCTGGCTCCGGCTTCGGTAATACCTCGTCGACAGGAGTCTCATCTTGAGTCTCGTTAAGCGTCTCATTCTCCTCCGGCTCCTCCTCTTTCGGCTCTTCGTTTGGGATTTCGTTCTTCGGTTCTTCATCGGGCCTTTTATCAGGAATCGGATCGTCAGATTTCGGGGTTTCCGGCGCCGGCCTTGTGCGCGCCCACGCCGGCGTAAATTCTTCGCCTTCGATGACGCGGGCCTGAATGACAGCCGCGTAGTTCACTTGCTCTTCATCGAGCGATTCCAGGTTCGCGTCTTCCCCATGAACACCGCTTAGCAGAAAGAGCAGGATGGGTGCTGTGAAAAGTTGGTTCGTTCTCATTTCGTGGCCGATTAGATAAAGGACGATTGGACTGATTGTCAGGTCAAACTACTTGCGGTCGCTTTGGGTTCTCCATGCACTGAAACGTGCCTGGTGCGCGTGTAAACGCGGGTCTGAGAGATTCAAAGCCTGGTTTGTCTGGCTTGGTTCACTAGGTGTTTCACGGTCTTTGCTGACGGCAAGCTTTCTGCTGAGGGTTGCTTTAGAGCAGAAGGTGTTCTTGTCGTCTTTGACTGTCAGGGTCACCGTGTAATTGCCCGACTTGAGATAGCGGTGGCTGGCCAGCCTTCCTGTACCGGTACTGCCGTCCCCGAAATCCCACGTGTATGTCAGGCGGTCGCCCGGCGTATCTTTGGACTTGCTGGCATCGAGTTTAATGAGCTCGCCTGCCTTGCACTCAGTTGGGAGTTCCATAAACGGGACGGGCCGAATGTTGGCCACGACAACCTGTGAGTACTGCTTCGTCTGCCCGTTTTTCAGATTCTGGACTTTGAGCATCACCCGGTACTGTCCCGGTTTGCTGTATGAGTGGCTCACCTTGATGCCCTGGTGTCGGCCGCCGTCACCAAGATCCCAAGCGAACGTGAGATCTTTTCGGTCGGGGAAAAAGCTGGAAGCATCGAGATTGAAGGTCAGATACGGGTCTGGTCGTTGTACGCTGCCGGTGGCTGTGCTGGTGTTTGTGGGTGGCGGGGGAAGAGACGGTCGGTTGGAAGTATGAGAGGGTGGTGAGGTGGTCTCCGTTGTATTGATATGATGGGGTGGTGGAGTTTTGGAGTTCTGGATTGGTGGAGTTTTGGAATGGCGGCGTGGGGGCTTGGAGTTTTGGAGTGCTGGAGTTTTGGAGTGCCGGAGTTTTGAAGCGCTGGAGTTCTGGTCTGATGGTCTGTGGTCTGCCGTTTGTGGTCTTTCAGTACTCTGTGGTCTGTGGTCTGTAGCTTGTGGCCTGCGATCTGAGACCGCTGCTCGACGATTCTGTTGTTGCCGAACAGGCGAAGCGGCTGTCCATTGTGATCGGTAAACGCAACGATCAGGCGTTTGCCGAAAGAATTGCCTTCCCCGAGCGCGCCGTTCATCCACTCGAGTGCCGGGCGGCGGTTACCGCTGGCAAGTTCATTGATGTGGTAACGGATCCATTTTTCGGTATTCGGGGCTTTGAGGCTGAGCGAGGTCTTTCTGTTCCGCAGGCGCAGACCCGCCGCGAATCCTGAGGTGATGCCGGTAATGGCGCTGCTGCCGATGTTGTCGAGATAGAGATGCGCTCTACCGAACTTTGTTCCGTCCATGTAGAGAGATGCGTTGAAGCAGAAGCTCTCAACCCGATCAGCGGGGGCTGCGGCTACACGGAAGGCTCGCAATCCGTTTCCTCTCTCCGCCGTGACCACCAGTTTAAAATGACCCCATCCATCGATTGCCTCCCCCTGCCTGCTCGAGAATGGGCCGAAGGACAACCGCTGCGATGTGTGTTCTGTCGAGAGCGGTTTCGAAACCAGTAATGTGCCGTGGTGATCAGACTCGGGATAGACCTGGTGCCCGCTTGAATCGGTGTATGCGCCCCGCCCGCCATACAGCCTTGCACGCGTGCCCGGCATCACATCGAAAGGAAGGTGAGTGCCTTCCAGCCTGAAATTGACCTCTTCTTTATATGTAAGGGGAACGCGGAAGAAGATGACCTGAACATCTCTTGGCTGTCCGTATTCGCTGCCGGCCTCCGGGCCCGCCACGTAGAAAGAGCAGTCCTCCGCCTGGGGCATCCATTCGTAGCTGACCCACGTCGGGGTCGCTGTCTCCACCTCGGCTTCATCGCCCACCAGTGCAGTTGCTGCAAAGATGATCGCAATCACCGCGAGAATGGTCACGAGGTAAAGGACATCCTGAAAGGCAGGACGATCCGTTATTTTCAAATTCCTGGAAGTCAAATCCCTCTCCTTGTGGGTAAAAGACTTCCCCGTGCCAGTTCGTCGGTCGATCGCTTGTTTGCGACCTTCGAATCAGTCCTCATATATCACAGCCGATGGCGTGACGCATGAAAACCGTGATTTTCAGACCTGCTTTATGAAAGAGTTCGTGCTGAGATGATTTCGGCTGCACTGTTGCCGACTGGATTCTGCCCGAAGGTCTCAAGAAGACCTTCCCCCGACAGATCCTTATCACCTATAGCTCTGGTATTATCGGCCAATACTCCAAGGGGTTAGCAGAAAAATTCGATTCCCCGCTTGGGGAGTCTACCGAACACCCTCAGTCTGCGCTGGGGCTCGGGCAACAGTCGACCGTTTGGGGATGCCAGCACTGCCGGGCTTGTGAAGTGGAATCAGAAGCTGATACTGTCAGGAGTCCACTGGCATGCCTATGCCACAATCACTTACGCCGGGGCTACTCCGTTCACCTTCAGCAGGCCGGGCTGCTGGAGCACAGCACGGAACAATCCCAGTTACAGCGCGGGACGAGGCCGATATGAAAGAGACGAACGAAACAGAAAGCGAGAAGCACAGACAGGCCGAGGGTGCATTGGCTGCAGGCGCAGCCGAGGTGGAGATCACGCCCGCGCCGGGCGTCCATATGGCCGGTGATATGTGCCGGCTTCGGCCGGTCGAGCGGATCCTCGACCCGCTCTGTGCCCGCGCTATCGTCTTCAGTAACCCGGGCGATCTCGCTGCCGCGCGCGTGTGCCTGCTGTCCCTCGACCTCTGCACGGTTGGCGATGACGCGGCCGACGATATTCGGGCACGTGTGTCGGAGAGGTTCGGCTTCCGCAAAGAGGAGGTAATGCTGCACCTGTTGCAGAACCACAGCGCCCCGGCCCTCGGCGGGCATCTGCTGATGACACCGGATTGCCCGCAGATAACACATGAGTTGTGGTGGACGTATCAGGGAGATCCAGGTTACTTCGATTACCTTGTGCCGCGATTGCTGGACGCCGTAAATCTGGCGCTCGAACGTGTGGAACCGGTAAGCATGGGCTGTGGTGGAATGGCGGACGGGCGTATCGCATTCAACCGCCGTTTCGTCATGCGGGACGGATGGGTGCAGACGCAGGCCAGGGACCTCACCGAGATCCTTCACCCGGAAGGCCCCGCCGACCCAGAGGTGGGCGTCGCCTGCTTCAAGAATCGGGACGGCGAGATCATTGCCGCGCTCCTCCACCATACGGCGCATCCGGTCAGCCATTTCGGCAAGCCGTGGGTCACTGCAAGTTGGCCCGGTCAATGGGCCCGGCAGATGAAGTCAATTTTGGGCGAAGGCTGCGTGCCGGTCGTGTTGAACGGTTGCTGCGGCAACGTCAATCGGCATTCTCCGATCCCGGCAGCACCTGCCGCGGACGACGAGCAGGCCGGCCAGTGGCTGACGGAAACGTCACAGAAAGTACTCTCGCAGATGACGTGGCAGGACGTTGCCGATGTTGGTGTGAAGTCACAGACCATCAGCATCCCCTACGGTCGCATCGAGGAGGTGATCGGTCCCGAGGCCGTCGAAGACAGCCACACCCTTGTGGGCCGGGAGCCTGAACCGCGGTGGCTGAACGCGGAACATACCGCAGTCGATATCGAATGGATGTTTGCTGTCGTTACGCTGGACGTTTGCAGACGCCTTGCCGGGGGAGCTTACGACTACGAGGTCCAGACCTTCCGCCTTGGAGATCTGG
>Ga0187827_10002157_pt1 | contig 27332 bp, 28 predicted proteins | sample ETNtaG_39_FD_167969 | JGI IMG/M metagenome (GOLD analysis project Ga0187827, IMG submission 167969) | Marine microbial and viral communities from oxygen minimum zone, Eastern Pacific Ocean - ETNP2014_SV_150_PacBio MetaG (Illumina Assembly) | ecosystem: Environmental > Aquatic > Marine > Hypoxic... | reverse complement strand
CCTCAAGCTCACTATTATCTGACAAGAATATCTCGGAAGCTACTGCAGGTTCGTCTATGGCTGATCTGTAACCTTTTCCAGTAGCTGTCAGGAAATTTCTTACCAAGTCAGAGTCGTTTTTTATGGTAACTTCATTGGCTATTATCAGGGGAGTATAAAAATCCAGCACCGGATCTACATCCTGAAGAAGCATAAAATCAAGATCAAATCCAATAAGTTCTGCTCTGATCCCGTCCCATCCGTAGAAGATCCAGGCAAAATCGACATCCCTTTCCACACTTGTAAAAAAGTCTGAAGCACCAATATTTACTATTTCCAGTTTTTCGTAATCTGCACCATATTTATGCATAAGGCCTTTTAGTAGGGCAACTTCGATGGGAGAGCCCCAGCCGCCGTATTTCTTTCCTTCAAAATCAGTCGGTGTTTTTATACCTCTGTCTTTGGGAGATGCAAAACCGGAGGTGTTTTCTTGTATAAGTGCTGCTATTGCTACTATAGGAAGAGGATCATCGGCCGTTCTGGCATATGTGACCTGTTCCTGGTAACTGATCCCAAAGTCACCTTTACCTGCAGCTATCAGATCAGCAGCTCCACCTTCAGTCGGCTGTATTATCTCCACTTCTAAACCCATTTCCTTATAAAAACCCATTTTCCGCGCAACATAAATACCAGTGTGGTTGGTGTTGGGTACCCAATCCAGTATTACAGTTATTTTTCTCAATTCTATAGTACTTCCGGGTTTGCAGGAAATAATACCCGTTAAAAGAAGCAGTAGAACAGCTAGAAAGAAAAGCACTTTTACCACAATTGTCCTCATCGAGATCTCCTTTTATATTTATTATCCGTTATTAACATATTCTTCATTTGTTCTGACAGTCCAGAGCATGCTTTTTTTCTCAATAAGTTCTATAAGTCTTAAAAGCAGTATGCTCAATACCGTTATCACCACAATTGCGGCAAATACCTTGTCAGTGGAAAATGACTGCTTGGCTCTTATCATATAAACTCCTAAGCCGTTCTTGCCACCGACCCATTCACCTATGGTTGCTCCCATTACACTGTAGGTGGCAGCTATCTTGAGTCCAGAAAAGAATCCGGGCATAGAAGCCGGAAGCTTTACATATTTATATACCTGAAACTTTTTGGCACCCATTGATCTCATCAGGTCTACAAGTTCACTGTCCACGCCAGAAAGCGAGTGAAGCAAGCTTATGGTCACTGGGAAAAAACAGATTAGGATCACTATTACGAGCTTTGGAGTATATCCGTAACCAAACCAGATAACAAACAGGGGAGCCAGGATTATTATTGGGATAGTTTGTGATATTATCAGCACAGGATAAAAAGTTTTTTTAAAACCGGAAATGGAATCCATAAGTATGGCGAAAATAAAGGATAGCACAATCGCTATTAAAAACCCTACAAATGCCTCATATAAAGTCACCAGTATGTGAAACTGCATAGAGCTAAAATCCGTAGCTAGGCTTACAATAATACTACTGGGGGCAGGCAGGATAAAAGGCGGAAAGACTCTAGTCCTTGAAAGGATCTCCCAGATCAGTAGCATCCCCGTAAAAAACAATAAAGGGAAATACCTGCTACCTATTCTTGGCGAACGTCTTTTTATCATTACAGCTCCTTTATAATAAGCAGTCTTCCATCTTTGAAATCAAGCAAGGCTTTATCAGCAGTAAAATTATTGCTGAGGCCCCTTACCGGACTTAGATAGAGTTTTTCATCTTTCAGTTCATACTTTAGGCCTTCAGTTCTGACAAATGTGGTGCAAGGTGTGAGAGAAAAAATAGATATCAGTTTACCTGGTACACCTTTTATAGTGCACGACTTGTCTGACGAAAAAATTTCACTGGTCTCTGTCAATATCCTGATGGCTACACCGTCCAGACCTGGAGAAGCCAGCAGCATGATATTGGCAAAAGTATGGTCCAGCCTTCCTCCTGTAGCTCCTGTTATTATTATATCCTCTATGCCCATCCAAGCAGCATGCTCAACGGCCAACCTAGTATCACTTTCATCTTTCTCCAGACTGGCTGAGATCAACTCTGTGCCAGAAAAGTCTTCCCCGTATCCCGTCATTTCCTGCAGACTGATACTGTCCATGTCTCCGATAATTATGTCGGGCTTAAACCCAAGTTTGAGTGTATTATGAAGACCCCCATCCGCACTAATAATGAGAGTGTTTTCCCTGCATGAGGAGATTATCATCGTCTTTAACTTTGCATGGTCTTTTATCTCACCATTGCCCACGATGACTACAGTTTTATTGGTTTTTTTTACATTTTCTATAGTATGTCCCTATACTTTTAAGAAAAACCGTAAAGGCATGGCAAATAAAAAAGACCACTGTCCTGAAAAAGACGGTAGTCATATAAAATATTGCTATCTTATTTCCCTACGCTAGCATTATCTAGTTCAGGTTAGAGGGTCGACAAGAATTATCCTGTCCTCTCAGCCTATGTAGGCTCCCCAAAGAAATAATTTTATTTAATTTTCAAAGAATTTTTTTTATAATATGTTTTTATTGCAATATTATTAAACGATTGAATACTAGCATAAAAAAAATAAGTAAGCAATAAAAAAATATTGCAAAGGTTAAATGATGTTATGAAGCTGACTAACAGGAAAAAACAAATACTTGAGGGAGTAGTTATCAGATTTATAAAAAATGCTGAACCCGTTTCTTCCTACCGGGTAGCTTCCGATCTTGACCTAGGCATAAGTACTGCCACCATAAGAAAAGAGATGAATAAGCTGGAAAAGATGGGTTATCTCACCCATCCTCATACTTCTGCGGGACGCATACCAACAGATCTGGGATACCGATTTTATGTTGATAGAATAACAGATGAAGGAATAAGGCCCAAGGTGAAAGAAAAGGAAAAACTTCCGGATATCAGGTCGTTCATATCAAAAAGCATGGAGATTGATAGCATTCTGAAGCAGTCTGTAGAAATGCTGGCTAGGGTTACTAATTATCTTTCCATGATTGTAGCGCCCAGTATCTACCATAGTAGGTTTAAACACATGGAACTCCTTAACTTTGAGGGTCAGGAGTACTTTATGGTTCTTATCACTGATACAGGGAGAGTCTACAAGAGAAGCTTTCCCATCGAGGGTAGCTACAATTACCTAGACCTCCAGAGTGCTTCCAGAGTACTGAATTTAAAATTAAGGGATAAAAGTTTCTCAGACATAGCTGCAATAGACTTGGAAGAATTTAGTGCAGACACTCACTTGGTAGTATTGATAAACCGAATACTAGATATAATAAAGAAGTGTATGGAAGAAAGCCTCCAGTATAACCATGTATTTGTCCACGGGGCATCTGTTATCTTGCAACAGCCTGAATTTATAGATATAAAAAACATCTATCAGATCCTCAGTTTTGTGGAGAATGAATACCTTCTTATGAAGGTACTGATGGATTTTGTAGATAATAAAAGATTTATGGTAAAAATAGGTGCGGAACTTTTTAATGAAGATTCAAACAATCTGAGCCTGGTTGCTTCAAAATATCAGATAAAAGGTAATGCTTCCGGTACCATCGGCATACTTGGTCCCAAACGGATGGATTATTTAAGAGTCATCGATATCCTTGATTTTTTCAGAAAAAACCTTTCAGACGTATTTTATCAAGATCAGGTACAATAAAATGGAGGGATGATAGGCCGGTAAATGGTATAACTGGAAAAAAAATTTGAAATGGGTTATCATTTTTGCGCCTAAACAACTATGGGTGGTTTAGTAAATATAGTATTTATAAGGTGGTATTAATTGTCAAAGACTAAAAGAGATTATTATGAAGTCCTGGGAGTGCCAAGGACGTGCACAGTAACAGAGATAAAAAAGGCTTACCGAAAGCTGGCACGGGAATATCATCCCGATGTAAATAACGGCAATCCTGATTTTGAGGAGAGGTTCAAAGAGATATCAGAGGCTTATGCTGTCCTTTCTGATGATGAAAAAAGGGATCAGTATGACAAGTTCGGTTTCTCCAGGAACTTATTCAGTGAAGCTGATCTGGGGGATATATTCTCAGAATTTGGCTTTGGTAATATTTTCAGCTCATTTTTCGAATCGGGTTTCGGAGGTAGCAGGAGAAGGGCCAGGAGCAGGGGTTCAGATATAGAGATAGCTGCTGAAATAAGCTTTAAGGAGTCTGCATTTGGTATAAAAAAAGAAATAGAATATGAAGTAGATAAAATATGCCTGGAATGTGACGGAAGCGGAGCCAGTGAAGAAGGAAGTATTGAGGTCTGTGAGGTCTGTAGTGGTACCGGACAGGTCAGGGTGACTAGGCAGACACTTATTGGTAATGTCATAACTGCTTCTACCTGCGAAAAGTGTAGTGGATCTGGGAAGGTAATAAAAGACCAATGTAAAAAATGTCATGGTCAAGGGTACTGTAATGTAAAAAAGAAGATAAAAGTTGATGTTCCTGCAGGCATACATAATGGAGACAGAATGAGGGTAACTGGCAAGGGGAACTCCTTGGGAAGGGACTCCATGGCCGGTGACTTATATATAACTGTAAGGGTCCTGCAGCATCCTGAGTTCAAAAGGGACAATGACGATGTGATTTCTGAACTAAAGATATCATTTGCTCAGGCAGCTCTGGGATTTAATACGGAAGTAAATACCCTGGACGGGATTGAAAAAGTGAGGGTCAAGCCTGGGACCCAACCGGAGACGAAGATATTAATGAGGTCCAGGGGATTTGTGCAATTAAACGGCTACAGAAGAGGAAATCATATAATAAATATAAAAGTTGAGATACCTACTAGACTGAGGAGAAAAGAAAAAGAGCTGTTGGCTGATTATGCAAAGATAAAAAAAGAAAAGATCGGCTGATATTTAAAGGTTTTATAGAGATGAGTATCCCCCATTTATTTATTGACTTCGGACAAGTCGGCAGCAAGATAATAACCATAGATGATGCTGATGACGTCAGGCATCTTCAAGGATCCTTGAGAGCAAGGCCTGGAGATATTACTTATATTTCAGATAACAGGAACAATAGGTACACAACTGTTATAAAAAGTATAGATAGAAAAAAGGCTATTTTTGAGGTCCTGGGAAGAAAGGCCATAAAAAAAATCATTCCCCAGATCACTTTGTTTCAATGTATTTTAAAAAAGAATGCTATGAAGTTTGCTATACAGAAAACAACAGAGATGGGGGTATCCGGCATAATCCCTGTGACAAGCAAGAGAACGGTATCTAATATTTCAGGAAAAGGTGAAAAGATTCAAAAGTGGCAGAAGATATCAGACGAGGCATCAAAGCAGAGTAAAAGGGATTTTAAATGTTGTATAGAAAAGTCGATTGGTCTTGAAGAGATAGATACTGGAAGATTTGCATATTTCTTTTTTCCATATGAAGAAGCTGAAAACGGTCTGGAAGGAATGACCTGTTACTTAAAAGATCTTTCAAATGTCCGATCTGCTGCATATCTTATCGGACCGGAAGGCGGACTGACTCCGGAAGAAGCCGGACTTCTTAAACAGAAAGGTGCACTGGAAGTAAATCTGGGAAAAAATATATTGAGAGCTGAGACTGCTTCCATATATTTTTTTTCAGTTATGGACCTTTATATAAAATTATCAGGACGACCACTTAAAAGGTCAGAGAATAATCAGACAGGATAATGAGATTTTCCATAAATACCTTAGGATGTAAAGTAAACCTTTATGAATCAGAAGAGATATCAAGACTTCTTGCTGGTTCTGGGTTCAGAAGAGTGGATTACAGAAGCGGTAAGCCTCACTTATGCATAATCAACACTTGTACTGTTACCTCAAAGAGTGATCGGAAAGTCAGACAACTTATAAGAAAGTTAAAAAAGATAAACAATAGTGCCCTGCTTGCCGTAACTGGTTGCTTTATAGAGAATAACCGTGATTTTTTGAAAGAAAATAATGTAGACTTTGTCCTGGAAAATGATAGGAAAGATGATATCCCGACAATGGTCAAAGAGATTCTAGCATTGATGGAAACAGAGGATACTATGTCTGAATATGATACCGGTCCATACTCTGATACTCCCTTAAATCATTCTAGACCAATGATAAAAGTGCAGGATGGATGTGAGCAGCATTGCACATATTGTATTATCCCTATCGTCAGAGGAGGCTACAAAAGTATGCAAGCAAAAGGTATACTAAGAAATATACAGAGTCTTGTCCAGAAAGGTTTTGAGGAAGTAGTGCTGACCGGAATACATATAGGAAAATACGGCATAGAAGCCGTAGGGGATAACTTGCTTTACAGTCTTCTAGGGGAAATCTTGTCAAAAACATATATCAGGAGGATTAGGATAAGTTCACTTGAGATAAATGAAATAGACAGTCTTCTCCTGAAAGTACTAAAAGGTAACAAAGACAGAATAGCACCACACCTGCATATACCCCTTCAGAGCGGTAGCGATGCTATCCTAGAGAAGATGGGGAGACCATATGATTCAGGGTATTTTAGGGACGGTATCCGAAAAATAAAGAGTATACTACCCGGGACTGCTTTTACAACTGATGTCATGGTAGGATTTCCCGGGGAGACAGAGAAGGATTTTACAAAGACCATGGAAATAGTGACAGATATAGGATTCAGCAAGCTACACGTATTCAGGTATTCTCCTAGGCCAGGAACTAGAGCCTTCCTGTTCAAAGATATGGTGTCGGGAGAGATAAAAAATAGAAGAAGCAGAGTACTTCTAAAACAAGGAGATAAGATGAGGAGAATGTTTATTGAGCGTAATATCGGAAAAGTGCTTGAAGTAGCTGTAGAAAAAAGAGATACCAATGGCACACTATTATCAGGTATTTCTGGAGACTATATAAAAGTCTATTTTGATGCTTGGCCTAAACCGGAGAAGATGTCCGGGAAGATTATTAGGATAAAAGCTGAAAAGACATTTGAAGATGGACTTGTGGGCGTAGTAATTGATATGATTTAGGTATTTTTGAAAAATAGATTATAACCATGGAATAAAAATTTTCTGTAAAAATAATAAAAATTGTAAAATATATAAAAAAGAGTATAATTACCGATTCAGGTAAAATCAAAAAGGATTTAATTTATAAATCAGATTTCGCTTGTATTTATGTAAGATAAAGAGATACAAAATTGAAAGATTGCCTTTTTTGTAAGATTATAAATAAAGAGATAGATAGTGAGATTGTCTTTGAGAATGAGTATATAATTGGTATCAGAGATATTTCACCAGTTGCTCCTGTGCATCTTCTTGTTATACCGAAGAAGCATGTCAGATCCATAATGGAAATCGATAACTTTGACGATCTTGAAATAAAGGAGATAATGGAAACCATCAAGTCACTGGCTGATGACCTTAAGCTCGATAAAAATGGTTTCAGGGTAGTGACTAATATGGGGCCTGACGGAGGTCAGTCTGTTGAGCATCTTCATTTTCACTTGATGGGCCAAAGAAAGTTCACCTGGCCGCCAGGATAGGACTGCATGTGTCTAATGGCAGACATTATATTTTCGAGGAGGAAAATTGTCTCCAACCAAACATAAGATTAATCTTGAATTCACTGGTGAGCACTCTATTGCTGAACTTATAGGTGACCGTGATGAACTCATCAAGATGATTGAGAGAAAGTACAATGTAGATGTATTTATACTGGGTAATGACTTGGAGATTTCTGGAAAGACGAAAAATGTCAAGGAAGTCACCAGGCTAATAAAGGAACTTGCACTCCAGATCAACCTGGGACATACAATAAATAGGGAAAAAGTCAGTGATTCTATAAAAATAATCGAAAGTAGCCCGGAATATAAGCCTCACCAGATATTTAAAGAAAGCATACTCGTAAACAATGGCAAGAAAATAAAACCTAGAACTGCTGGTCAAAAAAAATACATTGATTCTATAAAGGATAATACTATTATCTTTGGTGTCGGTCCGGCAGGTACCGGAAAGACTTATCTTGCCTTAGCCACAGCTGTGGAAGCATTAAAAGAAAATAGGATCGCAAGGATAATTTTGGTAAAACCTGTTGTAGAAGCTGGCGAGAAACTTGGTTTTCTTCCAGGTGATATATATGATAAGGTAAGTCCCTACCTGAGACCGCTTTATGATGCCCTCTATGAAATGCTAAATATTGAAAAATTCCAGAAGTACCGAGATATGGGAATAATAGAAGTAGTTCCACTTGCCTATATGAGGGGAAGGACTCTTAATGATTCTTTTATCTTACTGGATGAAGCCCAGAACGCTTCTCCCGAGCAGATGAAGATGTTTTTGACAAGGCTTGGATTTGGTTCCAAAATGGTGATAACTGGTGATATAACCCAAGTAGACCTGCCAGGAGATAAACAGTCCGGCCTGATTCTGATGAGGAGCATTTTTGATGATATTGAGGGAATTGATTTTGTGTATCTTACCTCAAAAGATGTAATAAGACATGAACTGGTCAAGAAGATAGTAGATGCTTATAAAGAATTTGAAGACAGGGCAAAAAGGTAATCTTTAAATAATATGTTAATAAATAATAAGACAAAAAAAATTGAGACAGACAATCCGGATAAAAGACCTGAAGGTTTTTTGGGAGGATTTTTTTCATTAGGAAGCAGTGCTGCCAAGAGAATTTATATTTTTATTATCAGCCTGAGCTTGGTAGTAGTTATCCTGTCTTATGTTTATGCACCTGACATCGGCATCGAACTGGATAATCCTAGTCCCAGAACTATAAAAGCAAACAAAGGTATTGAATTCGAAGATGTGCAGAAGACGGAAGAGGATCGTAATACCAATGAAGCCGAAGTAGAGGATAAGTATGTCTATAACCTTGAAGTATTAAGCGGAGAGGAGGGTTCTTTATACCAAATAAGATATTTTTATCTTCTCACCTCTGTAGTGCAAAAAAAAGAAGGAATGACTGTAGAGGAAAAAGTCGATTATCTTACAAACCTATTAGGAAATGAGTATCCAGAGTCTATAGTGGCAGCAGCTCTAAACCTTTCTGTGGATGAATTGAATACCTTACTGGAAAAAACCAAGGATGCGGTCAGGGAGACCATGAAGGAAGAGATTAAGCCTACTGAACTTGACTTTGCCAAGAGCAGTGCTGTAGACATGGTAGAAGCTGATTCTGACATTCCCAACCAGAATCTTCCCATAGTGATAGCGGTCCTCCAAAAGAATATCCAACCTACTGCTCTTTTTGATCCAATTGGGACTGAAAAGGCAAGAGAAGAAGCAAGGCTTAATACCGCTCCCCACATGGTGACTATTGCAGAAGGCCAGACCATAGTAGTTGAAGGTGATGTTGTAAAAGAGACTGATATAATGATACTAACCCAGCTTGGCCTTATGCAGAAGGACTTTAATTGGCAAAGGTTTTTGTATATATTGTTTATCTGTGCCGTCACATTATTCTTGCTGGGATTCTACCTATACAGGTTTGAACTCAGCGTATATAAAAGCGTAAAAAAACTTGTGATAAGTGGCCTTTTAATAGTAATTTTCACAGCACTTATAAAAGCATTGACCGTACTGTCCTCTATACATCTGAATTTCTGGAACTACCTTTTTCCTATAATAACCGTATCCCTTATCTGCACAATATTGTTCAACGTTAGAATCGGTATAATGCTTACACTGTGCCTGGGTATTTTTGCCGGTATAGCCACCAATTTTGATTTCTCTATTGCAATAACTTATATACTCGGGGGTATTTTGTCAACCTATCTTGTCTCTAAGGTATCACAGAGGTCAGAAGTCATGAGGGCAGGTTTTATAAGTTCACTTGTACTGGGTTTCCTCTTCCTGACTGTCAACCTTGTAGGGGGAGAACTCAGGACAATAGCATTATATACTGTAATGGGAATACTCAACGGTATCATATCTGCCATATTGGCAATAGGCCTTCTCCCTTTTATCGAATCCACTTTCAATGTAGTGACAGCTATGGGGCTTCTGGAGCTTTCACATACAGACCAACCGCTTCTAAAGAAACTTCTCATAGCTGCTCCCGGTACATATAATCATAGCCTCTTAGTGGGACATCTTTCTGAAAGTGCTGCTAAGGTTATAAAAGTAGATTCACTTCTAGTAAAAGTGGCAGCGCTTTATCACGATCTTGGAAAACTTAAGAGGCCGGAATATTTCTATGAAAACCAGGGAGATATTGAAAATATACATGACAAGCTTAATCCATCGATGAGCAGGAATATTATAGCCAATCACATAAAAGATGGTCTGGAAGTGGCAAGAAAGAATAAAATACCCCAGAGAGTGTTGAATATAATATCCCAGCATCACGGTAGTTCTCTCATTACATATTTTTATGAAAAACAGAAAGATAAGTCAGAGACTGGAAATGGAAGCGCAAACGGACTGAGAGGGCATTTCAGATATCCAGCAATGAAACCACAAAGTAAGGAAGCGGCTATACTTATGCTGGCCGACTCAGCCGAAGCTTCGGTACGTTCTATTGGGAATATGACTCCTAAAAAAATAGAGCAGATGGTCAATGATATTATCGAAGACCGTATCAAAGATGGTCAGCTGACACAGGCTTCTATTACACTGAAAGAGATTGAGAAGGTGAAGAAGACTTTGGTCGACGGCCTTATATCTATATATCATTCCAGGATATCCTACCAAGATAATCGGGAGATCTCCTATACTGAAAGAAATATATAAAATTGCCAGCAACTATTATTGACCTCATTTATGCAGATAGAATTAATCAATAACCAGAGAAAGACAGAATTAGACCTCAAGTCAATTGAGAAAGCTACCTCCTATATCGCTGATAAATTTGATCCTGACACCGGTAAATCCCTTAATATAATCTTTGTAAACGATAAAGAGGTAAAAATGTTAAATAAAAATCATAGAGACATTGATAGGGTAACTGATGTACTTTCTTTTTCATACCTTGATGGTTTAATAGAAAAGGACAAAGATGCATATCCTTCTATTATCGGGGAGGTCTATATTTCTCCTGCGATTGCACTAAAAAACGCCTTAGAACAGGGTGAAGGATGGAGTCTAGAGCTCGAGATAATCCTGCTTATTGTCCACGGCATACTTCATATCTACGGCTATGACCATGAAGACAATGAGAGCAGGGCTGTTATGTATAATATCCAGAATAGCCTTATCTTTGATATCCGAAATAGAAATAGGGACTCCACTTGACAAATATTGTAAAATCAATAATAGGTAATTCTTTTGCTAATAGAACTTATCCAAGAACTGGATCCAGGTTTGCAGTCTGATATTTTAAAAAGTGTAAGGCTTGAGGAAGAAGTGATTAGCTAGTCGATGATGAATAAAATTGCTATAAGGCATATTGATGATTTTAGTCCTGGACTCATCAGGGAACTTTGTGCACTTGAAATCGAGAATCTTGGGGAAGAAATATCTGTCAACCAATGGGTGATTCCTGTGCTTATAAGGTATGGACTTTTTACTGTAGCTGAAAAACACCCAAAAAAAGAAATAGCAGGAGTGTGTCAGGTGTTAAGGTCCTATAAGGATCTTTCATCAGCTTTTATACATACCTTTTATGTGAGGCTGCATCTAAGAGGGGAAAAAATAGGTAAAATACTGCTGGAGGAAGTGCTGAAAAAAATAAAGTCGGATAGATTTGTTAAAGTCCAGCTTACAGTAGATTCAGCAAACACCGCTGCAATATCCCTTTATGAATCAGCAGGCTTTAAAAAATTGGCGGTCTTAGAAGACGAATACGGAGAAGGAGTGGACAGGGCATTATATAGCCTTAAATTGTAATGTATGAGAATAATATCAAGTCGGGTTTTGTAGGGCTGTTAGGCCGCACAAATGTTGGAAAATCGACATTGATAAATAAAATAATTAAAAAGAAGATACTTATAACATCGGACAAGGTACAGACTACCAGAAGCCGTATTAACTGTATCCTTAATACTAAAAGCAGTCAGTTTATATTCGTGGACAGCCCGGGTTTCTTTAAGCCGAGAAACCTTCTCCAAGAGAGGCTCAAAAACACAGCTTCAGGTGTAACTGATGATGTTGATATTATTGTTGTGGTAGTCGATGTTGCTAGTGGCATTGGCAAGGGCGACTGGTTCGTATTTGAGCAGATAAAAAAAAGCAAACTGCCAAAGATATTGCTGGCAAACAAAGTAGACCTGGTGGTAGTAGAGAGATACAGGAAGGATATTGTCGGGATAGAGAAAGAAGGCTTATTTGATAATATAATAGAAGTATCGGCAAAAACTGGTGAGAACCTAGACACTTTCATCAGCTTATTGGAAGACTACCTTCCGATCGGGCCCAGATATTATGATGAAGATATGATATGTGACCAACCCATGGAAAACATAATTGGCGAGATCGTGCGCGAAAAACTTTTTGAGAACCTCTCACAGGAAATACCCCACAGTGTTACCGTGGAAGTCGAAAGCATAAAAAAATCAAAGACTAAATCAGGAAAAGAGCTCAATACAATTGAATGCTCAATATATACTGAAAGGAGTTCACAAAAAGCCATAATAATAGGTTATTCCGGGAAAATGTTAAAGAAGATAGGAAGTCTGGCTAGGGATGAACTGGAGAAGCTTATAGGGACTAAAGTATTTCTGCAGCTGTGGGTGAAAGTAAAGTATAATTGGACTAAGGAAAATGTATATCTGGACAGGTTCGGTTATTAATATATATGTGATCAAAGTTTTACATAAAGTAAGGTGATTCAAATATTAACTAGGGAGCAATTAGCAAAGACAATCGACCAGACATTACTAAACCCTGTAGCAACACCTAAGGACATAAATAAACTGTGTATGAATGCCAAAGAAGAGCATTTTGCTGCTGTTGTGATAAATCCTACAAATGTGGTGCAGGCAGTAAAAATACTGGGATCTACAGATGTAAAAATATGTGCTGTCATCGGGTATCCCTTGGGTGCCAACACCATAGAGACTAAGATTTTTGAATCCAGGGACTGCATAAATAAGGGAGTAGGAGAGTTGGATGTTGTCATTAATCTGGGGGCCGTAAAGAGCGGTAATTACGAGTATGTCGAGAGGGAGTTAAGCGTACTTGTTAGTGTCATAAGACGGGAACAGATTGCTGAATATAACCGTCATATAAGTATAAAAGTTATTATTGAGACAGGTATACTGTCCAAAGATGAAGTGAAAGAAGTTAGTTCAATAATCGAGAGGTCTGGAGCAGACTTTATCAAGACTTCCACCGGTTTTGGCGTAAAAGGTGTAGAGCTTGATGATGTTCGCCTTATTAGGGGAGTGGTGACAAGGAATATCGGTGTAAAAGCTTCCGGAGGGATCAGGACATTTAAAGATGCTCAGGCACTAATAGATGCTGGCGCTACTAGGATCGGAACCAGCAGTGGAATAAATATAATAAAAGAATACATCACTATTTTTGGAAAATAACTGTTCCTTCAAGTATCAAATAAGATGAACTGTCTTTTATGCCTACTTTTAAAGCCAGAGCTATAATACTCAGGTCACACAAACTGGGAGAAGCTGATAAGATAATCAGGATGTATTCCAAAGAGGGCTATATGATCTCTGCAGTAGCCAAAAGTTCCAGAAAGATGAAATCCAGATTAAGGGGGCGCCTAGAGCTTTTTAATATGGCTGACTTGGAACTGACCAGAGGAAAGGACTTAGATATTATCAACCAGGCGGAGATCATTCATAATTTTTTAAATATTTCTCAGAATTTTTATAAATTTGTATTTGCTGGGATAATCTCCAATATAATATTGAAGACCCAGATATCTGGAGATGAAAATCCACAGCTGTTCAAGCTACTGTATGTTTGCCTTAATGAAATAGACTTCACAGAAGAGGAGGATGAACTTGCTCTCAAAAAGATATTGTGCTTTTTTGATTCAAAGTTCCTACAGCTTACAGGGTATGAACCCATGATGGGTGCTTGCAGCCGGTGCAATAAGGATCCTGGAGATCTTTATGTGATGCAAAAATATGATGTATATTTTTCAATCAGCTATGGTGGCGTTCTTTGCAGAGATTGTGCAGGGAACACTGGTGCCAAGACAAAATTGAATACCTCTACTTTCAGGCTGCTCTCAGACCTGTACAAGTTAAAAATAGAAGAACTGAGAGATATAGAGCTGGACTCAAACAATCTTAAAAAAGCATATAAACTCTTGGAAGCTTATCTTGTATTCCATACTAACTGTACATTGGACAGTTTTAAATATCTGAAGAAGATCAACCTCTGAACACATCTTATCCAACTATTATTTTACGCTAAGTGTCTCAAAAACTTATCAGCAAATAAACAATAAAATTTTGCCGGATTTTTACAGCATACCATATAAAATACTTGACATAAGGGGGAAAAATAATATAATTCTTATAATACTTATAAGATTAATAAGAATTATGGAGGTGACAAATGAAAATTAAAGTTAATGGAAAAATTAAAGAATTCGAAAAATCTGTCAATATCCAGGAACTTCTGTCCCAAAATAAGGTCGAGAGGCCTGAAACTGTTTCAGTACAACTCAATGGTAGATTTGTAAAAAAGGAAGATTTTCAGACAACTTTTGTAAAAGAAAACGATGAACTTGATTTTCTTTACTTCATGGGCGGAGGAAGAGCATAATGGCAGGATTCACCACAAGGGCAATTCATGCAAAATATCTAAAAAGGGATTCTCATAATTCACTTCATTTTCCTGTCTATGACAGTGTTTCTTTTGAATTTGATAGTGCAGAGGATATTGAAAAAGCCTTTCTTGGCCAAAAACCTAGTCACATGTATTCCAGGATAACAAATCCGACTGTTGAAAACTTTGAACAAAAAGTCAAGATTATTACTAATGGCTTTGCGGTAGTAGCTCTTTCATCAGGAATGGCTGCCATTGCTAACTTGATCTTTACTGTTGCTTCAAGAGGTGACAATATAATCACTACTAAATATCTTTTTGGGAATACTTATTCTTTATTCGAGAAAACTTTAAAACCTTGGGGCTTAGATATCATTTACACGAATCTGACACAGGCTGAGAAGGTCGAAAGTATTATTAATAGCAAGACAAGGATAATTTTTTTTGAGACAATTACCAACCCCCAGTTGGAAATAGTCGACATAAAAACTTTGGCCTGGATAGCTAAAAAGAATAATATCCTCTTGATTGCTGATACTACTATTACTCCGCCCTATCTCTTTGATTCCGGTAAATTTGGGGTAGATATTGAAGTACTTTCAAGTACCAAATATATTTCAGGCGGAGCAACCTCTGTTGGAGGATTGATAATTGATAACGGTAGTTACGATTGGAATGCAATTCCGAAATTAAATATAGATGCAAAAGAATATGGGCCTTTTACTCTAGTGACTAAGTTGAAAAGAGAAGTCTTACGGAATCTGGGAGCATGTCTGTCTCCACATAATGCTTATCTTCAAAGTGTTGGGTTAGAGACTCTTCCACTAAGAGCTGATAAATCTTGTTCCAATACACTTGAAATAGCTAAATTTCTGGAAAATCAATCTAGCGTCAAAAGAGTAAACTATCCAGGCTTAGAATCATCAAAATATTATGACGTTGCCAAAATTCAATTTCCAAAAGGAGCTGGTGCACTTTTGACTTTCGAACTGGGTAGTAAAAAAGAATGTTTCAAATTCATGAATCAACTGAAGATAATCCGAAGAGCAACAAATCTAAATGATAACAAGACATTGATTATCCATCCGGCATCCACTCTTTTCTGTGAGTATCCGGGTAAGTTAAAAAAAGAAATGGGTGTCACTGAGGAAATGATCAGGCTAGCAGTAGGGATAGAAGATATTAAAGACATTATAAATGATATTAAACAGGCTCTGGAGGCACTGAGATGAGTTTTACAGACAAACAGGTCGAAAGATATAGCAGACATATTATCCTGGAGGACGTAGGGGTTGAGGGGCAACAGAAGATCATGGACGCAAAAGTATTGATTATTGGTGCCGGTGGTCTAGGTTCTCCGGCGGCTTTATACTTGGCTGCTGCCGGAGTAGGTACAATCGGAATTGCCGATAACGATAGGGTAGATCTGACAAACCTGCAAAGACAGATTATTCATTTTACTCCAGATCTTGCTAAGCCAAAAGTGGAATCAGCAAAAGAAAAGATAAAGCTAATGAACCCTGATGTGGATGTGAGGACTCATCAAGAGATGGTCTTGGCTGAAAATATTGTGGATCTGATCAAAGATTATGACTTCATGATCGACGGAACTGATAATTTTCCTGCTAAGTTTCTTATCAATGATGCTTGCGTCATATCAAATAAACCGTTTTCTCATGGAGGGATACTGAGATTTGAAGGACAGACAACTACTTACGTACCTGGAAATACATGTTATCGGTGCATCTTCAATGAGTTACCACCAAAAAATGCAATACCAAGCTGTGTGCAGGCAGGAGTCCTGGGAGCCATAGCAGGTATATTAGGGGCAATCCAGGCAACAGAGGCTTTAAAATATTTTATCGGGAAAGGAGATCTTCTGATAAATCGATTATTGACTTTTGATGCACTCGGTCTTGATTTCCAAACAGTTAATTTAACAAAAAATAATAACTGTAAAGTATGTGGCGATAATCCTTCAATAATTGAATTAAAAGATTACGAACAACCGGTATGTGATACAAAAAATGGAAATTTCTAAAAATATAATAAATAAATTGTTCGATTACGGTAAGAAAGAAGAGCCTATTGAAGCTTGCGGCTATCTGGCAGGAAAAAACGATAAAATTGTAAAATTCTATCCAATGCAGAACCAGGATAAAAGTAGAGAACACTTTACTTTTGACCCACAGGAACAGTTTGATGTTATGAAAAAGATAAGGACAGAAGGATTGGAAATATTGGCTGTATATCACACTCATCCAAGTTCACCAGCGAGACCTTCCAGGGAAGATATTAAATTGGCTTATGATCCGGAAGTTATCCAAGTAATAGCTTCATTATTTAAAAATAATAAATGCATAAGAGCTTTTAAGATTATTAACGAGATTGTAAACGAAGAAGAATTGATTATTAAGGGGTAAGTAGCGATGAGCCAAAGATTTGGTCTAATTGCAATGGAAAGCGGGCAAGATTCAGCTATATTAGAAAGAATTTTTGTTCTGTGATTCAGGGTAGCTGTAGGATATCTTAATCCCGATAAAGAAGGGCTTTGTCATCCAACTTACAGGATTAGTGAAGAAAATGTTAAAAAGGAAGTTTTTATAGAGGTGATCAAAGAACAGTAAAAAAGAAATTAAAAACTTTTTTTGTGAGTATCTAACGGTATCTACAGGAGTAGGAGTATGAATAATGAATAAAAATAAAATATATGATTATCAAAAATTATTAGGAACTAAAAACTCCCAGGAAGTAATTATCTGGGCTATTGATTATTTTGGAAAAAAAAATATAGTTCTTTCATCAAGTATGGGTGCTGAAGACCAAGTACTGACTGATATGGTGATTAGAATCGAACCAGGGGTAGAAATATTTACCCTTGATACAGGAAGACTCCCAGAAGAGACCTATAATACTATTGAAGAAACTGAAAGACATTATAATAAAAAAATTGAGATTATTTTTCCTGAGAGAAGATACATTGAAGAGTTAGTCAATAGATATAGTCCTAATCTTTTTTATGAATCTATAGCTAGAAGGAAGTTATGCTGTCAGGCAAGAAAAGTAAAACCGCTGAAAAGAAAGTTGTCTTCTCTGAAGGCATGGATTTGTGGCCTTAGAAGAGAACAAGCGCTTACTAGGACCGGCGCAGAGGTCATAGAATGGGATGAAAATTTTGAGCTTATAAAAATCAATCCATTAATTAAATGGACCGAGAAGGATACTTGGGATTATATTTATAAAAACAGGGTGCCGTATAACAAATTATATGATAAGAATTTCTCTAGTATTGGATGTGAACCCTGTACCAGGGCAATTAAGAATGGTGAAAATACCCGTTCAGGGCGTTGGTGGTGGGAAGATTCTGAACAGAAAGAATGTGGGTTACATCTGCAAAAGAGTAGTGTTACAAAGAGGACTTAATCGATATGGATAATCTACTAAGATTAGAAGCCCAGAGTATTTATATTTTTAGGGAAGCCTACCGTGAGTTTAAAAATCTGGCCATGCTATGGTCTGTTGGGAAAGATAGCACGGTACTTCTGTGGCTGGTAAGAAAGGCTTTTTTTGGCCATGTACCTATCCCACTTGTTCATATTGATACCGGGTTTAAGATTCCTGAAATGATAGAATATAGGGACATCCTGACCCTTAAATGGAAACTGAATATGATTTATGGTGAAAACAGGGGAGCCATAGAAAATAAGCAAACCTTTCCAGACGGTAGTGTCAACCGTTTGACTTGTTGCAAATATCTTAAAAGTGAAGCCTTAAAACATACTCTTTCAGGCGAGTGGCCCCGCTATCAGATGGATCACAAAAAGAAGAAATACGTATTGGACCATAACAGGGAACCTTTCACAGGGGTGATTGTTGGCGTAAGGGCAGATGAAGAGGGGAGCCGCTCAAAGGAACGGTATTTCTCCCCTAGAGACAAAGACAATGATTGGGACGTGGGCGACCAGCCTCCAGAATTTTGGAACCAATACAAAACTGATTTCGCACCAGGTACCCATGTCCGTATTCATCCTTTGCTTGACTGGACAGAATTAAATGTCTGGGAATATATCGAACGCGAAAAAATACCAATTGTTTCATTATATCTTGACAGAGGAGATGGAAAACGCTATCGCTCCTTGGGTTGCTATCCCTGCACCAGTCCTGTGATGTCAGAGGCAAAAAATGTTAAACAAATCGTCAGTGAACTAAAAAGTGGAAAATTTGTAAATGTTGCCGAACGTTCAGGCCGTGAGCAGGACAAAGAGGATGCAGGTGGTCTTGAAAGCCTGAGGCGTGATGGTTATATGTAGGGTTTAAGATGAGTAGAGAACAAATGAGGATAGTCATAGCTGGGCATGTAGATCATGGTAAAAGCACTGTTATTGGCAGGCTTCTGGCTGATACCAATTCTTTGCCTAATGGAAAACTGCAACAGGTGAGGGTATTATGTAAAAAGAATTCCAAACCTTTTGAATATTCATTTTTGCTTGATGCATTAAAGGATGAACAATCTCAAGGAATAACTATTGACACAGCTAGGTGTTTTTTTAAAACTAAAAAAAGAGATTATATAATACTGGACGCACCAGGGCATATAGAATTTTTAAAAAATATGGTGACTGGAGCATCACATGCTGAAGCTGCTCTTTTAGTTATAGATGCAGAAGAAGGAATTCAGGAAAACTCAAAAAAACATGGTCAGATGGTCTCAATGTTGGGGATTGACCAAATAGCTGTTCTAGTCAATAAAATGGATTTGGTAAACTATGACAGGGCTATTTTCGAAAAAATAAAAACAGAGTATTCAGATTTTTTAAAAAAGATTAATGTGAGGCCAGTAAATTTCATACCAATCAGTGCAAAAGAGGGAGAGAATATTGTCATATTCTCTGATAAAATGAAATGGTATAAAAAGAATATACTTTTAAATCAGGTAGATGAATTCAAGAAAAGCCCTTCTTTGGCGGAGTCATCTTTCAGAATGCCGGTTCAGGATATCTATAAATTCACACAATTTAAAGACCATCGACGGATAATTGCGGGTACAGTTGTATCAGGTTCCATAAAAGTTGGTGATGAAGTAGCATTTCTGCCCTCAATGAAAGTTTCTGTTATTAAGACTATTGAAAACTTTAATACTGAAAAGTGTACGACTTCTAGGGCTGGTGAAACGGCAGGGCTTACATTGGAAACCCAAATATATATCCGCCCGGGGGAATTAATGGTTAAGAAAATAGAAAAACAGCCAAATGTAAGCGCAAGGTTTAGGACCAATATATTTTGGGTCGGAAAAGCACCGCTGATAAGAGACAGATCATATAAATTAAAACTTGCTTCTTTCCGGACATCTGTCAAATTAGTTGAAGTGAAAAAAGTACTTGACGCTAATGATCTCAGTTCTAATCTAAATAAGTTGCAAGTCGATCGCCATGATGTAGCAGAGTGTATTCTGGAAACTGTAAAACCATTGGCTTATGATACTATGCAGGATGTGGAACAGACTGGTAGGTTTGTAATAGTAGATGGTTATGAGATTGCCGGGGGTGGGATAATCATGGAAAGTCTGGATAGTGATGATAGTATTTTGAAAGAATATATTAAGGAGCGTGAGAATATCTGGGAAAAAGGTTCCATATCTTCGCTTCAGAGAGCTGATGCCTATGACCATAACTCTAAATTTGTTGTTATCACTGGACCACGTGCGGTAGATAAAAGAGCTATTGCAAAAGCCATCGAACAAAGACTTTTTGAAAATGATTTTAAGGCATATTATCTGGGAATGAAAAATTTCGAACACGGCCTCTACTTTGATAAAATTAACAGAAATGATATTTTTGATGAAAGGATTAGAAGACTGGGTGAATTGGCAAGAATCATAACTGACAGCGGCCAAATATTTATCACTACAATAGATGAAGTTGATGATTATGATATTGAGAAATTGAAACTCTTGAATGAACCAAATGAAATATTAGTCATTAATATCGGAGATAGTAATTTGAATAATTTCCCAGCAAACCTGTTTCTTGAAGCTAATGTAAAAATTGAAAAAGCTGTAGAAAAAATATTCCAATTACTAAAAGAAAAAGAAATAATCTTAGAGTATTACTTATGATGTTCTTACCGGTTTGTATTGAGGTATCAAGAAGAAATATATTAGTAGTAGGGGGAGGGAGAGTAGCCCTGAGGAAGATTGAATTATTAGAAAATTTCACTACCAATATTACTGTCTTATCACCTAAGATATCAAAAGAAATTAAGTCTAAAAATATTTCATTTATTGAGAAAAAGTACAGTAAAAAAATGCTAAAGAATTTTTTTCTGGTATATGTCTGCACAAATGATAGAAAATTAAATAGACAGATAAAAACAGATACTCAAAAGGTAAATATTATGACTAATGTTGTTGATGATCCAGTAGAAAGTGATTTTATCTCACCTGCAATTTTTAAACATGAAAATATGTCAGTTGCGGTAAGTTCTGGGGGCCAAAATGTAAAAAAAGCTATTGATTGGCGTAACAAATTAAAGAAATTTTTAAAAAATGATAAGACTTCATATTAAGGATTTTAAACATTTTCTGTCAGACCAAGAAAATTATATTTTAATCTTAAAAGATTACCTGAAAATATGTTTTTTACAGACCTGTAATCGTGTTGAGTTGTATTTTAGGGAAGGAGAGGTCGACCGTATGATTACAAATCATCTTTTTAGAGTAGTGTCAGGTCTCGAATCAGCTTTAGTAGGAGAAACGGCAATCCAGAAACAACTTAAGCGAGCATATCTTAAGTTAATAAAAAGAAAAAAAATTTTCGTAGACCTACATCAACCTTTTCAAAATGCTTTGAGAGTGGTTAAAAGTCAGGACCGAAACAAAGATTTCTCATGGTGCTATGTCTTACAGTCAGACTGTTGCTTGGATAATAAATCAGGCAGACCGACCTTTCGGTGGCTAAGATAATGATCATAGGGTTAAATAATATCAATATTGGTATTATTAATTATTTAATAAAAAATAGTAAGTAAAATCATACTTATGACTAACAGAACCTATAGCAAAACCCTTGCATTAAGTGAAAAACTTAACTGCTTGGCTATGATATTGGATAAACTATATGGTAGTATCATGGGAATAAATATTGTATTTGCTGCAACTACTACTCTCCATACTAAAATAAAAAAAAATTTGTAACTGATAAAAAAATTATAATTTTTGATCTGTCCGTTCCTAGAGATGTGGATGCTGAAATTGGGAAAAATGAAAATGTAATTCTCTATAATATTAAGGATATCGAAAAAAGAATAAATTTTAACAAAGAAGCGAGAAATAAAGAAATGGAAATTGCTGAAAGGATCATTAAAGAAGAAATAAAAAAAAATCATGGATAAGAAAAAGTTAAAGGTAGTGGCCCGACAAAGTAATTTAGCTTTAGCCCAAGTTAATGAATTTTTCTCATATTATCCTGAAATTGTATACGATTTAATAAAAGTAAAAAGTATAGGAGATAAGAATAAAGATATTTCGCTAATGTCAAAGGTCCCTGCTGATCTTTTTACCAGAGAACTTGATCAATTTATATTGTCCGGTAAAGGGGATGTTGCAATTCATTCTGCTAAAGATCTTCCGTACCCGCTTACTTCGGGCTTGAATGTTATAACATTAACTCGGGCTTTTGATAAAAGAGATGCTTTAGTATCTAGAAAAAACCTAAACTTGAAAGAATTACCTGCTGGATCCAGGATAGGTAGCAGCTCAAGAAACAGAGAAGAACAGGTAATTAAAGCCAGACCTGATTTGACAATAATACCGATCAGGGGTTCGATAGAAGAACGCTTGTCTCAAATAACTTCTGGGAAGATAGATGCTTTGATTGTTGCTATTTGTGCCCTAAAACGTCTTGGTCTTGAGGAAAAGATTTCCGATTTTCTACCGTTCAAAACACATCCACTCCAAGGTCATCTAGCTGTGATTACAAAATTAGATCGTGCAGATTTAAAAGTTATTTTCAGTCCCTCTGACATTCGTCTAAATTACGGGAAAGTATTTTTATTGGGGCTAGATAATGGTGAACCTGGACTTCTTACTTTTAAAGCTAATGAGATTCTGGAACATACTGATATTATTTTTTATGATGACCTGATAGATAAAAATATTCTAGAAGATTATAGTGCAAAAAAGGTCTTTGTGGGCAAACGCAAAGGTAAACATTCAATTTCGCAAAATGAAATAAATGAGATGCTTTACAAGGCAGCAATAAAAGGAGTTAATGTTACCCGTTTAAAGGGCGGAGATCCTTTTATATTCGGCCGCGGTGGTGAGGAATTACATTTTCTTCAAGAAAGAATGATCTCAGTTGAAGTTGTACCGGGGATTAATTCAGCATCTTTGTCAGCGTCTTCTTCAGGAATTCCATTGACGATGAGGGGTGTTAGTAATAAAGTATCATTTATCTCAGGACATAATTTAGGCAATTCGGGAAAAACACAGGTTTTTTTTATGGGAGCGTCAAAATTAAAGGAGATCAAAAACAAAATTATAAATGAAGGTAATAAATTAGATACACCAGTAGCGCTAATTCAAGATGCGGGTAAGATTTACGAAAAGTTAACAATTACTGATATAAAAAATATGAATAATGTTAATGCCAAATCACCTCTGATCATAATAATCGGGGATGTCGTCAAACAGTACCAATCAATTCCTAATATTCTATTTACAGGATTGAATCCATATAGCTGCAAGGTTCAGGGAAAAATAATTCATTATCCCTTAATAGATGTAGAAATAATATCTGTCAATCTTAAGAATCTGAGTAAATACTCCGCAATAATGTTCACAAGCAGGACAGCAGTAAAAGCTTTTTGTAAGAGTAATGAAATATTGAAAAAACAAAAGGTTATTTCCATTGGTCCTTATACAAAGAAAGAATTACAATATTATGGGTACAAAGTTGATTATATGCCGCGAAATGCTGATTCAAATGAACTTTTTTCTCTCATAAAGAGATTAAGATTTAAAAAGATATTGTACCCTTGCTCGAATATTTCAGAAAATATGCTGCATAAACTAGGGAATGTGAGAAGCATAGTATTATATAAAACAAAACTCAAGGTATTAAAAAAAATAGATTTAAATCGATTTTCAGGAATTGTTTTTAGTAGCAGTTCTACAGTAGACGCGTTCTTTACTATTTATAATAATATTCCTAGACACATTGTTATTTATGTATATGGAAAACACAGTGCTAAAAAATTGAAAGATAAGGGATATGATAAAACCGTTCAAACGCTTCAGATTTCGAAGAATTCATGAATCTGCAAGGAGGAAATATCGGGAGACTTCTTTAAATATTAAAGATTTAATTTGGCCTGTTTTTTTAGTTAATGGTAAAAATATTTTTAGAGAAATTCCTTTAATGTCTGGTGTGTATCACTACTCTATTGATACGTTAATAAAAAAATTAGAGTTCTATACAAAAAAGGGATTGAAATCTGTCCTACTTTTCAGTGTACCGGATATAAAAGATGTAAGGCATGCTTATTCGAAAGATGGTATTATACAAAAGTCAGTCCCAGTAATTAAAAAGGAATTTCCAGACCTGGAAGTCATTACAGATGTCTGTATCTGTTCCTATACCGAGGATGGGCATTGCCATATTGGAGATAATGATAAGACTTGTGATCTATTAGCTGACATTGCTGTCAGTCATGCCGTGGAGGGAGCAGATATTGTTGCACCTTCGGATATGATGGATGGGAGAGTTTATTGTATCAAACAAAAATTTAAAAAAAATAATTATAAAAATACTCAAATACTATCATATTCTGCAAAATATGCTTCAAGATTCTACGGTCCGTTCAGAGAAGCTGCCAATTGTTCCCCTCAGATTGGAGACCGTCGCTCTTATCAAATGGATTATTGTAATTCGATCGAAGCAATGGAAGAGATTGCGGCAGACATAAATGAAGGAGCAGACCAGGTCATGATTAAGCCTGCGATGTGTTATTTGGACATTGTTAACAAAGCCAAAAATAGATTTAAAGTACCTATAGTTGTATATAATGTCTCAGGAGAATATCTGATGATTAAAAGTTCTATAGATAAAGGAATAAATCCCCCTGATATAATATTAGAAGTTTTAACATCTATTAAACGGGCAGGTGCAGATAGGATTATTACCTATTTTGTCCCAAATATGTTGAAGGTCTTAAATGATTAATAAGGATAAATCAATAGAAGCTTTTTCAGAGGCAAAAAGGTATATCCCGGGTGGTGTCAATTCTCCGGTAAGATCTTTCAAGACAGTCGGGGGTAATCCATTATTTATAGATAAGGGGTCCGGACCATATATATATGATATTGATAATAATAAATACCTGGATTTTTGTATGTCATGGGGTTCAATGATTCTGGGGCATACCCATCCAGATGTAACAAGAGTTGTAATAAGTAATGTAAAAAAAGGAACCTCGTATGGTGCACCGACAAGGTTGGAGACAACTCTGGCAAAAATGATAATAGATTCTATTCCCTCTATAGAAAAAGTACGTTTTGTAAATTCAGGAACTGAAGCAGTTATGTCGACTATCCGCCTGGCCAGGGCATACACAGGGAAGGATATGATAATAAAATTTAATGGCTGTTACCACGGTCATCTAGATAATCTTTTAGTTTCAGCTGGCTCAGGAGTATCAGAGCTTAAAAGGTCAACTTCAGAAGGGATACCGGATGAAGCTATTTGTAAAACAGTAAGTATTCCTTTTAATAAAAAAGATTCTCTTGAAAAGATAATTAAAAAATATTCTGGTGAAATTGCAGCAATAATTGTTGAACCAGTACCAGCTAATATGGGGGTCATTATACCTAAAAAAGGATTTTTAGAATTTATGCGGGAAATAACGAAGAAAAATAATATATTATTGATTTTTGATGAAGTAATCACGGGCTTCAGATTAGGTTTAGGTGGGGCACAGGGATATTTTAATATAATTCCAGATCTGACATGCCTTGGTAAAATAATAGGTGGAGGATTTCCAGTTGGAGCTTTTGGAGGCAGGCAGGAAATAATAGATTTACTTGCACCTGACGGGGCTGTTTACCAGGCGGGAACTCTATCAGGTAATCCGGTTGCTATGATTGCCGGGATTATGACTTTAGAGATTTTAAAGACAGGTGATTTTTATTTTAAACTAAATAGAAAAACAAGTAAATTTATTAAAAGTCTTGGTCAAATATCCAAAAATAGTAATATTCAGATTAATGCAGTTGAATCGATTTTCACAATCTTTTTTAATGATAAACCTGTGAATAATTATAAGGCTGTTATGAAATGTGAATTTAAAAAGTTTGCAAAGTTTTTTAATTATTTATTAGACGAAGGTATTTATTTATCTCCCTCACAGTATGAAACAAATTTCATTTCCAGTTCTCATACGACTTGTGAGCTTGATAATGCAGTTAAGTCAATTGAAAGAGTAGTAAAAAAGGTTTAAAAATAATCTGTCATTTTCTTTCTCTAGAAATAGTAAAACATTGGGCAAGACTTGTTAATGTTGTAAAACATCAGAATTGAAAATAAGATTATTATAATTTATATAATATCAATTTTATATAACTGGTAGAATAATATTCAGGAGTAATTAAAAAATGAAAAGAATAATATTGGTTTTTGCCATATTTATACTGGTGGGAGTATTTTCATTTATTAGTTGTCAACAAACATCCCCATGGAAAAATGTTCCGAAAGAGCAAAAAAGCTTTTCAGAAACTGGAGTAAAAGTAGAGCAGAATATGGAAGAAACCGGAGAGGAAATAATTATTGAGGATGAAGAAGACGAAAACCAAGAATCAGATGTCGGAGAGATCACTGAAGATCTTGAGACTGAAGAAGAACATTTGAGTGAAGATAAAGAGATAAGTTCTGAAGAACAGACAGTTTCAAATGATAATTAAGAGGAAAAAATCGAGTATGCCAATGACGTTACACTAATTGATATTGACGGGAATAAAGTCTCACTATCAGATTTTCAGGGGAAGGTCATAGTATTCAATTTCTGGGCGACTTGGTGTCCTCCATGTAGAGAAGAAATACCTGATTTTATCGACATAAATAATATTTATAAAGATAAAAATGTACAGGTTATTGGAATTTCAATAGATACAGATATAAAAACACTAAAGGATTTTGTGGAGGAATTTGGCATTGAGTATCCTATTTGGATCGACGGCACTATAGATCACGTAAGCCCAGTATGGGGAATCAGTGCTATACCTACCACATTTATTTTAAATGAATATGGTGAGGTAATATTTAGTAATATAGGTATGATGACCAAGGACCAGTTAAAAGAGACTCTGGACGGTATTCTTTATCCAGAGTAAACGAAAAGGAGCATCCGATGAAAAATATCAAAATATCTTTAATGCTAAAACTGATAATTTTTATAATACTTATCAGCTTTCTTTCTTTAATTAGTTGTAAAGTGAGTCAGGGAAACGTCACCAGCGGTCAAAATGAGATAATCTTGATCTCTTCTGGAGAAGCTTATGAGATTATTTCTAGCGATGAAGATATTATTATCCTGGATGTCAGAACTCCGGAAGAATTCAATGAAGGACATCTTGAAGGTGCCTTTCTTCTTCCGGTAGATAAACTGGAAGGGAGAAAGGATGAATTGCCGGTAAATAAAACTATTATTG
>Ga0187827_10002156_pt1 | contig 27335 bp, 24 predicted proteins | sample ETNtaG_39_FD_167969 | JGI IMG/M metagenome (GOLD analysis project Ga0187827, IMG submission 167969) | Marine microbial and viral communities from oxygen minimum zone, Eastern Pacific Ocean - ETNP2014_SV_150_PacBio MetaG (Illumina Assembly) | ecosystem: Environmental > Aquatic > Marine > Hypoxic... | reverse complement strand
CATTGGCCGCGAAGCCGCCGAACACCACCGAGTGGATCGCGCCGATGCGGGCGCAGGCCAGCATGGCGATGGCCGCCTCCGGCACCATGGGCATGTAGATAATCACACGGTCACCCCTCTGAACGCCCTGTGCGGCAAGCGCGCCAGCAAATCGTGCCACCCGCTCCAGTAGCTCGCGGTAGGTGAAGGTGCGCACTGAGTTGGTGACCGGGCTATCGTAAACCAACGCCAGTTGCTCCCCACGCCCGTTTTCCACGTGCAGGTCTAGTGCATTGTAGCAACTGTTAATCTTTCCCCCGACAAACCAGCGGTAGAACGGCGGGCGCGAATCGTCGAGCACTGTGTGCCAGCGCTTGTACCAATGGACTTCCTCAGCCTTTTGTGCCCAGAACTCTTCTGGATTCGTCAGGGAATGCACATATGCTTGTTCATATGTGGTTGACATGCATGCCTCCGAAAGAGCCGAAGCTCGCGTACTTCAGCGCGCCCACGTCGCCATCCAATGCTGTGCAACCTGCCGGGCGGTTCAGTTTGCCTGTGATTGTGCGAGCACAATCACAGGCAAAAGCGCCCTTCTGCGGGCAATGAGCATGTGTGGAGATCTCATCCGCTCCACTGTGGCTGCCGCTTTTCCAGAAAAGCGCACATGCCCTCCTGCGCATCCGGCGCCAACGCGTTCAATGACATCACCTCTTTGGCATAAGCGTAAGCTTGAGTTTGTGGCATCTCCAACTGCCGATAAAACGCTTGCTTACCGATGCCGACAGTGAAGGGACTGGAGGCGGCTATGCGTTCCGCCAGCGCCCGCGTTTCAACCGGCAGGGATTCGGCGAGAACAACGCGATTAATCAAGCCATGCAATAGCGCTTCCTGTGCTGAAATCGGTTCGCCTGTCAGCAGCATCTCCAACATCTTCTTGCGGTGCAGATTGCGGCTGACAGCCACCATCGGCGTCGAGCAGAACAGGCCGATCTTTACGCCGGGCGTTGCGAAGCGCGCCGTGTCAGCGGCCACAGCCAGGTCACAGGTGGCGACCAGTTGACAGCCGGCCGCAGTGGCAATGTCGTGCACCTGCGCGATGACCGGCTGCGGGATGTTTTGAATCGTGTCCATCATCGTTGTGCAGACATCGAAGATGGTGCGATAGAATTCGGCGCTTTGCCCGATCATCTCTCGCAGGTCATGTCCGGCGCAAAAAGCCGGCCCGTTCCCGCTTAAAATGATCACGGCAACGTCCCGGTTCTTCCCGATAGCGCGGAAACAGTCTGTCAACTCTTGCATATGTTCGACCGAAAGGGCATTTCGGCGGGCGGGTTGGTTCATCGTCACATGAGCAATTCTCTCTGAAACTTCAAAGAGTATGTGCTGATAGGTTTGAGTTTGGCTGTGTTCCATGCGACCTCTCCTTTCTCCAATCCCCCAATCACTTTTCCGACGCCACGAAACTACGCGGCGTGCCGGTCATGAGCCTCCGCGCGTTGGTCCCCAGGGCTCCACATCCAGAGTAGTCAGGTCAACGCAAGTCCACTTCCTGGCGCGCAATTACCATGCGTTGAATCTCGCTGGTGCCCTCGTAAATTTCGGTGATTTTCGCGTCGCGAAAGTAGCGCTCGACCGGAAGCTCTTTCGAATAGCCCATGCCGCCATGGATTTACACGGCGCGATGGGCACACTCCATAGCCACCTCGGAAGCGTACAGCTTTGCCATGCTCGCCTCCAGCGTATAGCGGCTGCCGTTCTGCTCGGATCGCTCTTTCGTCAACACGGCATTGTAGATAAGCAGTCGCGCCGCTTCGATTCTGGTCTTCATATCCGCAATCTGGAACTGGAGGCCTTGGTATTCGCCGATCCTCTTGCCGAAGGCCTCGCGCTCGCGGCAGTAAGATACCGAGGCCTCATAAGCGGCCTCGGCAATGCCCAGCGCCTGCGCTGCCACCCCGATGCGCCCGGCATCAAGTACCGTCATGGCGATTTTGAATCCCTCTCCCTCATTGCCCAAACGGTTCTCCGCAGGGCAGTGGTAGTCTTCGAAGTTGATTTCGCTGGTGGCCGAGACGCGAACGCCCAACTTGGGCTCGGTTTTACCCAGGCTGAAACCCCGCCGGCCGGTCTCCACCAAGAATGCAGTGATGCCGTGGTGCTTTTTCTCCGGCGCGGTGTTTGTGAACAGCACGACAAAATCGGCCGCGGGTGCGCTCGTCACCCAGCTTTTGCGCCCGTTTATCACATAGCCCTCATCTGAGCGCACCGCCCGCGAGCGCATGCTGCCGGCATCAGAGCCGGACGTCGGTTCGGTCAGAGAATACGCCCCGATCTTCTCGCCGCTTGCCACCGGCACGAGATAGCGTTGCTTTTGCGCTTCCGTACCGTACTTGAGCAGCCCGTGACAGACCAACGAATTGTTGGTGCTCATGATCGTGCCGTGCGAGGCGTCCACCTTGCAGATTTCCTCCATGGCAAGCACGTAGGCAACCGTATCCATGCCCGCACCGCCGTACTCCTCCGGCACTTCAATTCCCATCAGTCCGAGGGCGCCCATCTTCTCGATTGTCGCAAACGGGAATTCGCCGCTCACGTCATATTCGGCGGCGACGGGCGCAATCTCTTTTTGAGCGAAATCGCGCGCTGCCTGGCGGATCATTTCATGCTCTTCGGTCAGAGTGAGGCTCATTTCAGCAGCCATGTTGTGCTCCGTTTTGAGTGAGAAATCAGGAGTACTCTTCGCGGAGATTATAGCACGCGGGGTGGCGGCTCCAACGTTGGTCACCATCGCCGGACTCCCCAACCGACGGAGTGTCAACAATCAACACACGGCTCACTGACCTGTGCTAAAATCGCGCAAACGCATACCCCCGCCACAGAGGAGCACCCGTCATGGAATACTGCAATCTGGGCCGCACTGGCTTGAAAGTTTCGGAACTGTGCCTAGGCACGATGCAGTTCGGATGGTCGGTGAGCGAGGCCGACTCGTTCGACGTGCTCTCGGCCGCTTTCGAGGCTGGCGTCAACTTCATCGATACCGCCGACATGTACTCGCGCTGGGTGGATGGCAACCCCGGCGGCGTCTCGGAGACGATAATCGGAAAGTGGATAAAGCAGCGCGGCATCCCGCGCACGGAACTGGTGATTGCCACCAAAGTGCGCGGGCGGATGGGCGTCGGGCCGAATGACGAGGGCCTCTCACGTAAGCACATATTCGATTCCGTCGAAGGTTCGCTGCAGCGGCTTCAGATCGAGACGATAGACCTGTACCAGACCCACTGGCCCGACGAAGAGACGCCCGTCGATGAGACCCTGCGCGCGCTAGACGACTTGGTGCGGCAGGGCAAAGTACGCTACATTGGCTGCTCCAACTATCCTGCCTGGCGTCTTATGCAGGCGCTGTGGAGTAGCGACCGGCTCGATCTGGCGCGCTTCGACAGCCTGCAGCCGCATTACTCACTCGTCCATCGCGCCGAGTATGAGCGCGAACTGCCAGCGGTTTGCCGGCAATACGGCCTCGGCGTCATCCCCTACAGTCCACTTGCGAGTGGCTTCCTGACCGGCAAATACCGCGAAGACAAGCCGCTGCCGGAAAGCGTGCGCGCCGACAGCGCGCAAAAGCACATGACCGCGGAAAACTGGGCCGTGCTCGGCAAGTTAGAATCTTTGGCGAAGGCGCACGGGAAGTCCATCTCCCAGATGGCACTCGGCTGGTTGTTCTCGCGGCCGGAGATAACCGCGCCAATCATCGGGCCGCGCACCATCGAGCAGTTAAACGACAATCTCGGAGCGGCGGGCTTACGCCTGAAGGCTGCGGAAATGGAGGTTCTGGATAAGATGCGCCAATGACGTACGTGGCCGCCATCGACCAGGGCACCACCAGTACCCGCTGCATGCTCTTTGACCATCATGGGCAAGTCGCCGGCAGCGCCCAGAAAGAACATGAGCAGATTTATCCCCAGCCCGGCTGGGTGGAGCATGACGCGCTCGAAATCTGGCAGCGCACGCAAGAAGTGACAAGTGCCGCTGTGGCGCAAGTCGGGGCGCAGCCCGGCGACATCGCCGCAGTCGGCATCACCAACCAGCGCGAAACCACCGTTGTCTGGAACAAGAATAGCGGCCAGCCCTATCACAACGCAATTGTCTGGCAGGATACGCGCACTGCCGAATTGCGCGCGCGTCTGGCTGCCGATAGCGGTCAAGATCGCTTCCGCGCCCGCTGCGGACTGCCACTGGCGACTTATTTTTCTGGCCTCAAAATCATGTGGCTGCTGGAAAACGTGCCCGGTCTGCGCACTGCCGCTGAGCGTGGCGAGGCGCTTTTTGGCAATATCGACAGCTGGATAATCTGGAACCTGACCGGCAGTCACGTCACCGATGTGACCAACGCCAGCCGCACGCTGCTGCTCAATCTGGAGACGCTGGATTGGAATGCGGAGATCCTGCGCGCACTAGATGTCCCGCGCCAGATGCTGCCGCGTATCGTGCCCTCCAGCGATCCAGCTGCCTGGGGGGAGACGGCTGCCAGCGGCGCATTCGGGGCAGCTATCCCGGTCTGTGGTGATTTGGGCGATCAGCAAGCAGCCCTTGTCGGTCAGACCTGTTTCGATGAGGGCGAAGCCAAAAACACCTACGGCACCGGTTGTTTCATGTTGCTCAACACCGGTCTCGACCCGGTCCCCTCGACCAGCGGGCTGCTGACCACGGTGGCGTACAAATTGGGCGACCAACCGGCGACCTACGCGCTCGAAGGTTCCATCGCCATCACTGGCGCGCTGGTGCAGTGGCTGCGCGATAATCTGGGGCTGATCAAAAACGCTGCCGAAGTCGAGATGCTTGCCGCTACAGTGGGCGACAACGGCGGCATCTATTTTGTTCCGGCTTTCTCCGGCCTATTCGCGCCGCATTGGCGCGCGGACGCGCGTGGCGCGATTGTCGGACTGACGCGCTACATCAACAAAGGCCATCTGGCGCGGGCTGCGCTGGAGGCCACCGCTTATCAGACGCGCGAGGTGCTGGAGGCGATGCGCAAAGATTCCGGCGTGGAACTGACCGCGCTTAAAGTCGATGGCGGCATGGTGCATAACCAGCTGCTGATGCAGTTTCAGAGCGATATTCTGGGTGTACCGGTAGTGCGCCCACAAGTGGCCGAGACCACCGCGTTGGGCGCGGCTTGTGCCGCCGGGCTGGCGGTTGGCTTCTGGGATAATCTGGATGATTTGCGTGCCAACTGGCAGGTGGAGCAAACCTGGCAACCGACCATGGCAGCCGATGCGCGAGATGCGCTCTATCGCGGCTGGCTCAAGGCGGTGGAGCGCACGTTTGATTGGGTGGAGTGAGATTCTCCTGCGCAATGCTGAAAACCTGATCCAGCATCTCTGGCGTCAGGAGGCCGGTCTGAGTATTCTGACGGCTGGGATGATAGGAAGCGAGCAGCAGCGGATGCTCGTCTCCCAGATTGATGACAGCCGCGTGCCCAAATCTGGGTTTGGGGCGCGGCAGGGCTGCGCCGCGCTCGGCATATATTCTCATCGTCTGGTCGAACGCCAATTTTCCCACAGCGATGACCACGCGCACATTGCGCAGCAAATCCAATTCCGCGTGCAAGAAGCGGGCGCAGTTTGAAATCTCCTCGTGCAGTGGCTTGTTTCCCGGCGGCGCGCAGCGCGCGATGGCGGTCATAAAGACTCCGCGCAAAACAAAGCCATCGCCGCGCTGGCGCGAAACCGGGAGATTGGCGTATCCGGCGCGCTGCAGGGCGGCAGCCAGAAAATCTGAAGCGCCCATTCCGTCCCGCCCGTCGCCGGTGAACATGCGCCCGGTGCGGTTCGCGCCGTGCGCGGCCGGCGCCAGCCCGACAATCAGGATACGCGCCTGCGGGTCGCCAAAGCCCGGCACCGGCTTGCCCCAGTAATCATCCTCGCGATACATGCGTTTCTTCTTCCGCGCCGCCGCGCGGCAGTGCGCAATCAGGCGCAGGCAACGGGTGCAAGTAATGATGGATTGGGTGAGTTCTTCGAATGATCTAGCAGGCATGACGCACATGCGCGCGACGTGAAGCGCAACTATCGGGTTTCACGTTTCACGTTTTACGCTTCACTCCCCCACCCTCCGCCGCCGGGCGTGTGGATGCTGACAACGTCGCCTGCCTGCGCCGTGAAGCGCGTTTTTCCGGGCAACTCCTTTTCTGCGCCGGCGCGCAGCAGCAGATTACGCCCGCTTTTTCCCGGCTGGCCACCCTCCAACCCGTACGGGCGCGATTGCCGCCGATCGGCGAGGATGGTCACCTGCGCCCCATCGAGCAGTTCAATCTCGCGGATGATGCCATCCCCGCCGCAGTGGCGTCCCGCTCCACCCGAGCCGCGGCGCACTTCATAGCACCGCACGCGCAAAGGGTAGGCGTATTCCAACGCCTCGACCGGAGTGTTCAGCGTGTTGGTCATATGCGTGTGGATGGAATGCGCGCCGTCTTTTCCCGGGCCGGCACCCATGCCACCGCCCACCGTCTCATAATACGCGAAAGGGCGCGGCGGATTGGCGCGGGCATCCAGGCCGCCGACCGTCAGATTGTTCATCGTTCCCTGGCTGGCTGCGGGCACGCGCTCGGGAACGGCGAGCGCCAGAGCGCCCAGCAACACATCGGTGATGCGCTGCGAGGTTTCGACATTGCCGCCGGCCACCGCCGCTGGCGGGCGCGCGTTGACCACAGTACCTTCCGGAGCGATGATGCGGATGGGCGCCAGGCATCCGCTATTGGCGGGAATATCTAACCCGAGCAGGCAGCGAAAGACGTACATCGTGGCGGCGACGGTTATGGCGCGGGTGGCGTTAATACTGCCCCGGCATTGCGGAGCGGTTCCGGAAAAATCCACCGTGGCCGCGTCGCCATCAATGGTCACCGCCACCCTGATTTCGACCTCTTCAGGATTGATACCGTCATCATCCATGCAATCGCTGAACCTGTACACACCGTCCGGCATTGCAGCAATTAGCCGCCTCGTCATGCGCTCGGAGTAGTGCAGCAGGCCGCGCATTGCGGCGCTCACCTCATCTGCTCCGTAGCGCGCGATAAGCTCGCCCATGCGCTTCACTCCCGTGCGGTTGGCAGCTATTTGGGCACGCAGGTCGCCGGAGCGTTCCTGCGGGGTGCGCACATTCGCCAACAGCATATCCAACAAGGCCTGATTGCTCTCTCCACGTTGCACCAGTTTGAGCGGCGGTATCACCAGGCCCTCCTCGAAAAGCTCGCTGGCAAGCGGCATCGAACCGGGTGAGACGCCGCCCACATCGGCGTGGTGGGCACGGTTGGCGGCAAGCGCGATCAATTCTCCGGCGGCAAACACGGGCGTGATCACGGTGATATCGGGCAGATGCGTGCCGCCCTGAAATGGGTCATTCATGATGACTACGTCGCCCGGCGAGAACTGCAACGCACGCATGCACGCCTGCACCGAAAGCGGCATCGCACCCAGGTGTACCGGCATGTGCGCCGCCTGAGCAGCCATGTTACCGGCAGGGTCGAAGAGCGCGCATGAGAAATCGCGCCTCTCCTTGATATTGGGAGAATGAGCGCTGCGGCGCAACGCCGCGCCCATCTCCACGGCCACGGAGCCGAGCAAGTGCTTGAAGATTTCAAGCTTTATCGGGTCTCGCATAAAAGTCGCCGCAACTCTATTCGCTCCCGTGGCCTTTAGACGTCGCGATTTCAAGCACCAGATTCCGCCACGAATCGACGATGGCTGCGTCGCCCTCTGCAATCAGCGCAGTGGTGTCGGCATAGGTCACCAGGGCCGGACCGGAGACCGTCTGCCCCGGCTGCAACGCTTCCCCGGCATAGAACGGCGTCTCGACAATGCCGCTGGAGAAGACGACCGGCCTGTGCTCGCTCAGTGCTGCGGTCGCCTCAGCGGGCACGAGCCGGGCGCGCGGTAAGAGTACCGGCCTGACTGCGCCCACAGCGCGGAGGCGCAGGTTCACGATTTCCAGCGCCGCCTCCACCTCACTGTGACCGTATGCCCTTACGTGCGCACCGTGAAATTCAGCCTGATAATCGGCGCACAGCGGCACAGTCAGTTCATAAGACTGCCCCAGATAACGCACGTCCAGTTCACGCTGCAGTTGCACGCTCTGCGCCGTAAAGCTCTCACCGGCCATATCCCTCAGCGCGCGCCGCTCCAGCGGCACGAACAGTCTCAGCAGCTCCGCGTGGGGAGTCCCCCCGGCAAGCATCACAGTCTGGACGTAATCCTTGACCACATCCGAACTGAGCATACCCAGCGCCGATAGAGTGGAAGCTCCGCATGGTGACAGCGCGCTACGCATGCCCAGCGCTCGCGCCAGCGCACTAGCGTGCAAACCACCAGAGCCGCCGAACGCGACCAATGTGAAATCGCGCGGGTCGAAGCCACGCTCCACCGAGATAACGCGCAGGGCGCGCTGCATGTGGGCGTTAGCCACCTCAATAACACCTAGGGCTGCCGTCTGGCCGGGCGTGAGCCCGGGTGCGGGCTGCAGCCCGGCCTGCTGCGCCAGGCCCTCCAGCGCAGTCGCTGCTGCATCTCTCTGCAGCGCCATCTGCCCGCCAAGGAAGTACTCGGGCGCGAGTCGGCCCAGCACCAGGTTCGCATCGGTGACCGTCGGCTGCTGCCCTCCTTTTCCATAGCACGCGGGTCCCGGGTCCGCGCCGGCGCTCTGCGGTCCAACGCACAGCGCGCCGCCGGCGTCAACATGCGCGATGGATCCGCCCCCCGCGCCGACAGTGTGAATATCGAGAACCGGGATGCGAATCGGCAGGCCGCCGACTTTAGTGTCATTCGTCACGCGGATATCGCCCTGCGAGAGCGACACATCGGTTGAAGTGCCGCCCATGTCGAAGGTGACCACCTGCCGGAATCCGGCTTCGCGTGCCACGTAGGTTGCCCCGACCACACCACCGGCCGGGCCAGAGAGAATGGAACGCACGGCCTCGGCGCGCGCGCGGCTGGCGCCAATGCTGCCGCCGTTGGACTGCATTATGCGGAAACTAGCAGCTTTAGCGCTCAACTCGCTTTCCAGTTGGCCAATGTACCCGCTGAGAACCGGCGTCACGTACGCGTTGATGGCGGTGGTGCTGGCGCGTTCGTACTCGCGAAATTCTGGCAGAATCTCGCTGGAGATGGAGACAAGGAAGCCCGCCGCGCGCAGCGCCGTGGCTATGCGCTGCTCGTGATCGGGATGCAGAAACGAAAACAGCAGGCAAACGGCGACCGCCTGTATGTGCTCTCCTCTTAGCGCCGCAATCAGCGTGGGAATCTCATCTTCGGCGAGCGGCTGCAACACCTGCCCGCTGCAATCTACGCGCTCGGTGATTTCATAGCAGCGCTCCGGGGGAATCAATGGCGCCGGACGGCCACCGAGCAAATCGTAGATTCGCGCCCGGTCCTGGCGCGCTATGGCGAGAAGGTCGCGAAATCCGCGCGTGGTGATCAGCGCAGTGCGTGCGCCTTTGCGCTCAAGTAGCGCATTGGTGGCCACCGTGGAGCCGTGCACAATGGTCGCCAGCTCGCTTCCGTCCGTGAAATAGCGCGCGCTGCCGGCAGCCACCCCCTGCAGCACCGCTTCCTCGGGCGCCCGCGGGGTGGAAAGCACCTTGAAGCTGCGCAACTCACTTCTGGTTTCATCATAGAGTACGAAGTCAGTGAATGTTCCGCCAACGTCAACTCCGATGCGCAATGCACGCTCATCCATAGTCCATACTATAGCCCACGCAGCCTGCGTTTGACAGTGTCTTCGTGTGAATGGGATAATCCGTTCCACACATGATGGACAAGACCCGTTTCTACATTCTCTCCCTCGGCTGCGCAAAAAACACAGTCGACAGCGAGAGCATGGTGCAACTGCTGTCCGACGCGGGCTACGGCCAGACGGATTACCCGGAACAGGCCCAGACGCTGATTGTAAACACTTGCGGCTTCATCGGCCCGGCACGCGCGGAGTCGCTGCAGGCGCTGCGCAAACTGGCAGCCGGCAAGCGAGTCGGGCAGCAGCTTATCGCGGCCGGATGCCTCTCACAGCGTTATGGTGCGGAGCTCATCCACGAAGTGCCCGGCCTGGACGGCATCCTGGGCACACGGCGCTGGATGGACATTGTCCAATTAGCACGCCGACTGCGTCGCAGAACAATCGCCAGGCCGATCTACCATTTGCCTGAATCCCCGACGGTGGGCGGTGACGAACACGAAGTGCTGCGCGTGGCCGTACAGGGTGGCAGCGCTTACTTGAAAATCGCTGACGGTTGCCGCCGCCCGTGCGCCTTTTGCGCCATCCCGCTCATCAAAGGCACGCACGTCAGCCGCGCACCTGAGTTAATCATCGCTGAAGCGCAGCACCTGCAGGCCATGGGCGTGCAGGAGATGGTGCTCATCTCACAGGACACTACCGACTACGGCAATGACCTCGGCTTGAGCGGCGGCCTGGCACGGTTGCTCGAAAAGATTACAGAAGCTGCGCCGGAAATCCCGTGGATACGTATCATGTACGCCTATCCCGGCTGCGTCAGCGATGAACTTATCGAGACCATGGCACGCCATGCGCAAATCCTGCCGTACCTGGACATGCCGCTGCAGCACGCTCATCGCCAGACTTTGCGGCGCATGAAGCGCCCTGCAAACATCAGATGGGTGCGCAACGCCGTACGGAAAATGCGCGCCGCTCTGCCCGGGCTTGCCATCCGCTCGACTTTTATTGTCGGCTATCCGAATGAGACCGAAGCAGAATTCCAGACCCTCTTGGACTTCGTAGAGATGCTAGAGTTCGACCGGGTAGGCGCTTTCGGATTCTCGTTCGAGCCCGGCACCGCCAGCGAGCCCCTAGGTGATCCGATTCCGCGGCAGGTTAAGGCTGAGCGCCTGCGCCGGCTGATGGAAGTGCAAGAGCGCATATCGCTGCAGAAGAATCAGGAGTTTGTCGGCCAGAGGCTGGATGTGCTCATCGAGGGCGCCGGGGACGGCATGAGCGTGGGCCGCAGCTACCGCGACGCGCCGGAAATCGACGGGGTGATTATCGTGGAAAACGAACTTGCCGTGGGTGAAATCGTACCGGTGCGCATCACCGGCGCGATGGCGCACGACCTGAGCGGCGCACCGGCTCCGCCCTGACGGTCAGAAGCCAGTTTTACTCCGGCAGCACGTAGTGGGCCGCCACGCTTGCCATCAGGGCTGCGCCAAGAGTCAGCGAGCGTTCGTCAAAATCGAATCTGGGGTGATGATGGGGATAATTCAGCCCGCGCGCCGCATTGGCCGCCCCGATGAAGAAAAAGCATCCCGGAATATCAGCCATAAACTCGCCAAAATCCTCCGACCCAGCCGTGCGTTCATCGTCGGCGACCACGGTCACCCCGGGCACGCGCTCCGCGAGCTCGCGCACCAGCCGCGCCGCATCAGCGTCATTGGAAACAGGCCGATATCCGGATCCAAAAGACACCTCCGACCGACAACCCATGGCTGCGGCCACGTTCTCCGCGATATCAGAGATGCGTTTTTTCGTGCTGTCTCTAATTGCGCTCCGAAAGTAACGCAGCGTCCCCGCAAGGCGCACCTCACCTGGGATCACATTGTGTGTGTCCCCACCATTGATTTGCGTCACGCTCACTACTACAGATTCTAATGGAGGCACGTTGCGGGAAACGACCGTCTGCAATGCGACCACAATCTGCGCGGCCGCCACAACCGGGTCGTGCGTCTGATCGGGCGAGGCAGCGTGGCCGCCATCCCCGCTGACCACGCACCCCCACTCACGACCTCCGGCCATCATTTCGCCTTCAGTCGCGCCCACCCATCCAAAAGGGCGTTTGTTCCATAAATGCAAACCAAAGGCAAAATCAGGGCGCGGTTCACGCAGGGCTCCATCCGCAATCATTGCCGCTGCGCCGTAACCGCCCTCTTCCGCCGGTTGAAAGACTAATTTCAGCGCGCCGCGCAGGCGATCACGTTGCTGCGCCAGCATCCGCGCCACGGTCAAGCCGATGGCTGTATGTCCATCGTGGCCGCAAGCATGCATCACCCCGGGTTGCGTCGAGACATAATCTGTGTCGTTTTCCTCCTGAATGGGGAGAGCATCCATGTCGAAACGCAGCAGCACGGTCGGGCCGTCTCGCTCCGCCCCAAGCAGGCCCACCACGCCCGTCTTGCCGACCCCGGTCTGCACTTCCATACCAATCTCGCCGAGCTGACGCGCAACGATGGCCGCGGTGCGCACCTCCTGATATGCGAGTTCCGGGTGGCGGTGGAAATCGCGCCGCTGCGCGATTAGCTCACATTCGATTTCCTTCGCGGCGGAATAAAACTGACGCACCGTGAGCGGAGACTCCTCAATTGCGCAGTACCGGGCAGTTGCAGCCGCCAGAAGGATGTCGTGCACAAGTCACAGCCGCCTTCGCTTGCAAGGCTTCGTACTCTTTCCATGGCACGATATCCACACGCCGCACGTCATACTGCATACCATCCACATCCACAGTAGCGCTGTCCGCCAGCGGCTTGAGGGCAACCACGCGCCCGGCGCCATGCGGCGTACCCACCCGTTTTTTTAACTTCGGCAGATGCTTTCGCGCAGCTACGTATTGCTCGTATTCATAGAGCAGGCAACACCGCAAGCGTCCGCACATACCACTAATGTCATCAGGATTGAGAGAGATGCCCTGTGTTTTAGCCATCTTAATTGTCACCGGGTTGAATTCTGTCAGGAAGGTGCGGCAGCACAGCTGCCCGCTGCACGCCCCGATGCCACCGAGTACCTTTGCCACATCCCGCTGGCCGATTTTCACCGTCTCCACTTCAGTTTCAGGGAAGAGCTTTCGAAGCTCGGTGAGCATCCGCCCCGCGCCACTGTGATTGCTTGCAATTGTGGAATAATAAAAGGTCAGTCGGGAGCCATCGAAATTATATTCCGCGCGATGATAGCGGATGCCCTGTGGTTTCAATTCGGCGGCCAAGCGCCAGCAGGCTGCCAGCGCGTCAGACACCTGCGCGTGCCATAACTGCTGCTGCACTAGGTCCCTAGGCGCCGCCACGCGCACAATCTTCTTCAATCTGCGCCCGCCCTTTCTGGCTGTAGGTTCCGAGAACACCTTTGCTACTTCGCCCATCTGCGCGCCGCGCTTGGTTTGGACGATCACGCGATCACCCACAGCGACTTGCGCATGCCCGGCGGCATCGAAATGGTACATTTTGCCAACCCATTTGAAGCGCACCGCTGCCACCAGTCTGGCCGTGGCTTTTGTAGAGGTCATCTTAATCAATCACTTCGATGGGAATGGAAGCGGCCTGCTGCTCGCGGGCCTCCCCGGTGGCCTTCTCAGCAACGGTTGCCGCGATGTTACGCAGCGCCATCGCCGCTTCCGATTCCGGCTGCGTGACAACAATCGGTGCGCCAGTATCGCCACCCACTCGCACCGCAGGGTCCAGCGGTATCTGCCCCACAAATGTCACGCCCGCATCTTCCGCAAGTCGCTCGCCGCCACCCTGCCCGAACACATCCAATTGCGAGCCATCCGGCATGGAGAGATAACTCATGTTTTCAATCACGCCAAGCACCGGAACCTGCAACTGCCGGAAAAGCTCGAGCCCGCGGCGGGCATCCGCCAACGACACTGCCTGCGGCAGCGTCACAATGAAACCTCCGCTGAGAGAGAGCGTTTGCGCCACACTGAGCTGCGCGTCGCCCGTGCCGGGAGGCAGATCGACAATCAGAAAATCAAGCTTACCCCAGTCAACATCGTCCACAAACTGACGAATGGCCGAGTGCAACATCGGGCCGCGCCAGGCCAGCGGCTGTTGCGCACCGACCAGCAGGCCCATGCTGACTACCTTCACCCCGTGCGCGACCGCCGGAATCATTGTCTTGCCACGCGGCGGGGGAAGCTTGTCCACCCCAAGCATAATGTGGCAGTTCGGGCCGTACACGTCCGCATCCAACAGGCCCACAGCCGCGCCATCTTGCGCCAGAACAATGGCCACATTGACCGCCACTGTTGATTTGCCCACGCCGCCTTTCCCGGAGGCAATCGCCACCGAGCATGAGAATTGTGCTAAAGGAGCTGCTTCAGAAGGAGCTGCTTCAGAATTCATACCGTTTGTCCTTGAGCCGTGCCGAACGAGCAGTCCGCTTCGCCATCTTCTTTCCCGTTCGCCACAGATATGCCTGCACCTCATCGCAAGCCTGCCGGAACTCCGCCATCAAATCGTCATCGCTGCCTTTGTAACGGCGGGTCGCTTGTTGAGCGCACACTGTGCAGCCCAGCCGCGCCCGGTGCGATCCGGCGTGACAGGTCAAGCAGCCATCAAGCCGAATCATCATCAGCGAAAAGCCAAACTCATCCAATGACCCCTCCGGCTGTACGCACACTGAGTTCACCAGCTCGTCCCAACGCTCTCCACGCAATCCCTTGAGAGTTGGGATTACGCGGACGGGGAAGAGCAATTCCGCGTCAGGCTGATACATCTGTGGTGGTTGTTTTCAGTACCAGTTGAAAGCCGCGTGGCAGGCCGGAGCACAAATCAAGTGACAGCCGCTTTCCTGTCCGCGGCCTCGCTTTTCTTTCTGGCTGCGGCCGCCTTGCGGGCAGCCTTCTTCGCCGCTTCCTCAGCTCGGGCCTGCTCCTCAGCAGCGTAGTCAGTAGGCCGGATGCCCGCATAATACTCAACCGGCTTGACCAATCGCTGTTTGTCAAAGACGTGCGCTTCGGTGCGGTCGTACGACGCCAGTTCATAGTCATGGTCCATTTTTATCGCATCAAACGGGCAGTAGTCGGCGCAATAGCCGCAGTTCATACATATGTCAATGTCGATGAAAAACCTGGTGGGCGTGGGTAGCGGCCGACCGGTTTCCGGGTCAGATGAGCGCTCAATCCAGATACACTGCGGCGGGCACACTTTCGCGCAGATGCCGCAGGATGTGCAGCGATAATCCGCGCTGCCATCCGCGTTCGTTTCGTAAAGCAGGAAGGGAATGAATCGAAATCGTTCCGGAACCGGAAGTTTCTCCTCCGGATACTGCACAGTAAAAACGCCGCGTCCGCGTGTCCCCTGGCGCGCGTTCAGGGAGCCCGCGTTGTAATAGCGCTGCCCTAGGAAGCGCAGGTCGTCCACAAAGGCATCCACGAGGTGCTTGATTGTCACCCCCATACCACGCAGCATACCCGTCCCGTACATTTGAATCTCCTATCGATCCACTTCGCCCAGCACGATGTCGATGCTGCCAAGAATGACCACTGCATCGGCCACTTTGTGGCCCTTGCACATTTCGCCAAGCCCGGTCAGATTGATGAAGGATGGCGCGCGTACGTGATAGCGATATGGATTGGTCTTCCCAGTAGAAACCACGTAATAGCCAAGTTCGCCTTTTGGGTTTTCCACGCGCCCGTAAGATTCCCCCGCCGGAACGCGCACGTTGTATTGTGGTTTACCGGAAAAAACTTCTCCCTCAGCGGGAATATCGCGCAGCACCTGCTGGCATATCTTGACGCTCTCGCGCATTTCATCTATGCGGATCACATAGCGGTCGTAAACATCGCCGTTTGAGCACGTGCAGACTTTGAAGTCGAAGCGGTCGTAGATGCTATACGGCTCCGCGCGGCGCACATCATATGGCACGCCCGAGGCTCGCAAAAGCGGGCCGGCCGCACTGTACGCGATTGCTTTCTCGGCCGGAAGTACGCCCACACCGATGCAACGGGCGCGCACGATTTCATTACCGGTCAAAAAACGATCGAGCTCATCAATCGCCGCCGGCAGCCGGTTGTGCACCAGGTCGGTGATGAAATCCAAGGTGTTCTCGTCGCGCAGCGTTTCCGGTAAATCGCGCGCCACGCCGCCAAAGCGCATGTAATTACACATCATGCGCGATCCGGCTGTGGCCTCAAACACGTCTAAAATCAGTTCGCGCGCGCGGATGGCGTACAGAGCCGGAGTCTGGAACGCACCCATGTCGTTCAAGAGAAAGCCAATCGCCCACATATGATTGGCAACGCGTGTCAGTTCGGCCATGAGCACGCGCAGATATTCCGCCCTCTCAGTAACCTGCACGCCCATAAGTTTCTCCACCGCGAGCGCGTAACCCAGATTGTTGCCCATGGAGCTCAGATAATCTAGGCGGTCCGTGTAAGGCATGTTTTGCAGGAAGGTATTGCGTTCGCCAATCTTCTCGTGGCTGCGGTGCAAATAGCCCATCACCGGTTGCAAATCCGTGATGGTCTCTCCATCCAGCGCCACCACCATTCGGAAGACGCCGTGAGTGGAGGGATGTTGAGGGCCCAGGTTCACCACTAGCGAATCGGTCTGCAGAGTCTTGCCGTTCGAACCAACCTTGTTCAAACTAGCATAAAGACTTTCATCGCTTTCAGGCGCCCAGTTCTCGTAATCGAAGTCATCCGGATAACTGACGTTCTTCCCGAACCGATTATCGGCCTCACTGCGCCTCACGTCACCAGCCGGCCAGCGGCTGTCGAACGGTTTGTTGTCCTCCTCGTAATAAGCCTCTCGCCAGTCTTTGCGCAACGGGTGACCGGCGAAGCCATCCCACATCAGAATGCGCCGCAGGTTGGGGTGCCCCTCAAAGCGCACTCCGTACATATCGAAGATTTCACGCTCCTGAAAATCAGCGCCTAGATATACCGATACCAGTGAGGGGAGTACCGGGTTATCTCTATCAACCTGCACTTTGAGGTTGAGCGGCGGCCCGCCGCTAGTCGGACAAGCATGGTAAACCACCTCCAGCTGGCCTGCATCGAGATAATCGACGCCGGTGACCGAGGAGAGATAATCGTAGCCAAGTTCGTCTCGGAGCGCGGTCGCCACTTCCGCCAAGCGCTCCGCCGGGACGATGTAACCTCCGTATCCCTTGCGCTCGTCGGGGCGCAGCGCACCCTCAAAGCGGGAGACAATCGGATCAGCAACCGCAGTCTGTTCGGAGGGAACAGCCCCAATATCCTGTGCGGCCATTGCTCAAGCCTCCACGGGTTCGGCCGTTTCGCTCGGCTTTCCGGCCTGCTGCGCCAGCAGCGCGTGCTGGCGCGGGTCCAACAAATCTGGCCCGAGCACCGGCAGCGGCACAGCCTCGCTTGTCTGCTGACCGTACCAGCGCACCGCCTTTATCGACTGGTTGTCAATTTTCTGCTGCAGCTTGATCAGACCGTGCAGCAGCGCCTGCGGGGTGGGTGGGCAGCCGGGCACGTACACATCCACCGGCAAGAATTTGTCGATGCCGGAGACCACGTTGTAGCCGTCCTTAAACGGCCCTCCGCCGCTGGCGCAGGCGCCCATGGCCAGCACGTATTTCGGCTCGGGCATCTGGTTGAAAAGGCGCACAATCAGCGGCGCCATTTTCTTCGTCACAGTGCCGGAAACTATCATCAGGTCGGCCTGACGCGGGGTGGCGCGGAAAACTTCCATCCCGAAACGAGCAATGTCGAAGCGGCTGGCGGCCGTGCAAATCATTTCAATCGCGCAGCAGGCCAGTCCGAAGACCATGGGCCAAATAGATGAACGCCGCCCCCAGTTGTAAATCCTGTCCAGCGAGGTGATGGTGACAGCGGACTGCAGCTCATCAGGGACGGGAATCTCTGGATTGGTTAATTCATTATCCATCAGGGCAAACACTCCTCGCGCCCTTTTTGATTACACACAACGGGATGACTGGCGCTGCCAAATCCTCTACCTTGCTGGCGCTTCGGCACACAATACCGCAGGGTAAATTACAGATTTCACAACTCAGTGATTATATGAGTGGGCACATCCTTTGTCAAGAAATCGGACAAACCAGAAGGGTGTTTGACAAAACCCCCGGGAGAGATACAATCAACATGCACGTGGGCGTAACTCACGTAGCAGGAAACGTAATGCAAGACAAACGCCGGCAGATTCTGGACATCCTTAAGGAGCAGGGGTCCGCGACCATCCGAGAACTGAGCGAACAGCTCAAGATTACGGGCGTCACCGTGCGTCACCATCTGGAGGCGCTCCGTGAGAGAGACCTTGTGAGCAAGCCGGAGGTGCGCCGCCGCGATTCTCCCGGGCGCCCACAGTTTGAATACAGACTGGCCCCTAAAGCCAGTCAGCATTTCCCGAAAGGTTTCGACAGCCTTTCTAGCCACCTGCTGCAGGAAATGAAAGCACAGACTGACAGCGGCAAAGTGCATGCCATACTGAGCGGCGTTGCGCGCCGTGCAATCGCAGATGCGCCAAAGCGTCGGGCAGATAGTTCTTTTGCAGAGTACGTTAATTCCGTCGTGGATTACCTTAACGGCAAAGGTTACGTGGCAAGTTGGGAGAGTCACCCGCAAGGCTTCATGCTTCACATCAACAACTGCCCGTACGAGGGGGTAGCCGAGAAGAACCCCGAAATCTGCCAGATGGACCAGAACATGATTACATCGTTGCTTGGCATCAGCCCACACTGCATCTGTCACATCGCCACCGGTGACGACAGTTGCTCGTACCTGATTGCCACCGAGGAGATCGCCGCGAGGAGCGAATGACGCGCCTGTAGGCGTCGAAGTAGTTTTTCATATCCGCATCTTTTTTATTGACGTGCAATTCAGTTGATGATAAAATAGATTCAGGCAAAAACGTGATGCAGCTTGATCGGAGAGTAATGTGAACACAATTGACGCGACAGAGAAAGCAGCTATTGACCCAATAGTATCCGACGAAATCATGCTTACACCAAGTGCCAGAGAGCACGTCAGCAAATTGCTGACTGAGCGCAAGATGCCGGATTACGGGCTGCGCGTCTTCGTTTCAGGGGGCGGCTGTTCGGGTATGCAATACGGGATGGCGCTGGAAGCAGAGCCGCGTGAATTCGACACCATCGTAGAAGCAGATGGCGTAAAAGTCTTCCTAGACCCCACCTCACTGATGTATATGCGCGGGGCCTCGATTGATTATGTAGACAACCTGATGGGCGGCGGTTTCAGCATTGACAACCCGCAGGCGGTTGCCAGCTGCGGATGTGGACATTCCTTCCGCACTGCCGATAGCGCCTCCGCGCCTACGGCGGCGTCCGGTGGTGGCTGCGCCTGCGGTTAGACGCACTCACCTCCCAAGAGAGTTAGTACAACCGGCACACACGCCGGCCGCCACAACAGGTAGAATGGGCGCGAATCAGAATTAAGGTGGGGGTTACCCACGCTGCCGGAAGATTGCAACAATTCCCGAGATAATCCCCAGAGAGAACAACCCGGCGATCAACACAATAGGAGGCAGAGCGCCGCCCTCCACTTCCGGCGTGGCAAAGGTCGGTTGCGCCACTGGCGGCGCAGGCGTGAAAGTGGGCAACCGCGTGGCCTGCGAGGTGCGCTGCGGCGACAGGGTAAAGCCAGCCACGGGCGCCGCCGGCAGTGTCGGGGTGGGCGGGGGCGCCACTTCCGGCAGCTCGTCCACTGTCGCTTCTCGCACTACCACCAATCGGGAGTACACCCACGCACGCTCTCCCGTGCCCTCGGGGTATTCGATGGCAATCCATTCTCCGAAAGCCGTGCGCCCCATAGCCACGGCCAACTGACCGGCAACGAGCACGCCCACCTTCTCATAATACGTGCCCGGCCCACTGCGAACGTTCACCCGTTCGGGTACATAAACTGACGGTTCGCTCACAGTGGGGGTTGGCACGAATGTCGCTGTGACGGTGGCCGTCGCAGTCGCCGTTGCCGTGGGCGTGACCTCTTGCTCCAAAGCCACCAGTTGACCTTTCCACAGCACAGCCAACAAGAACGAGAGCCCGATTGACACGCACGCTCGCCGCAATATGCGAGCGGCCACAATGCTATTCACGCTGGAAGACAACGATTAAGGGTTTGCATGCGGTTGATGTCAGAAACCTCACTGATGCAGGTTCACGTAAGTATACCGCGACTGCTGCAAGAGTTTATTCCCCAACGCGAATAGTCAGCAGCGGTACAGCCCAGTCAGTCCACTCGCTGCCGTCAGGTGCGACAGCCGCTGCGCGCACGCCGGAGACCGGGTCATACAGGCCGACAACCACACTGTACTCGCCCTGCGGCAGAGTGCTGCCGTAAGCCAACCGCCGCGCATCGCGCACTAGATGGCCCGGCTCCCAGGCGGTTGTCGGCCAGTCGCCATTCAAGGGCGGCCCGTCAGCCTGGGCGACAATTTCACCGGCCGCATTCAGCATGTGCACAAAGAACGTCCAATCAGTACCGAGGGACTGCTCCGCCCTCCAGAACACTGTGAAGCGCGTTTCGGCGTCTTCCTGCGACGACACGGTGTGCCCTGCCAGTAAGACACCGGGCGCAAAGGTAGAGCCGTTTTTGATTTGGGCTGCTTCTTGAACCGGAACGCTGGGCAAGAGCCTGCCCGCATGCAGCATTAGCGAGTCGATTGCAAACCCGTTAGCGCTCACCGAGAGACGCTCATCAAGCAAATCTCCCCAGAATGAGACGTCCAGCCGCAGCAGTGTGGGCGCCGATGCGTTCCCCGAAAGTGGGATTAAATACGTGTCAGCGTACACCGCCCCCGGTATCCAGTCACCAGTGGGCAGCAACCCGCCCCCGGGCCAGGTATCGAGCTTGGCAATGTTCTCCATGCCACGTCCATGCACATTGAGGGCGAGGTTGTAATCCGAATCTATCTGTGAGCGCCCACGCCAATACAATGTGACCTGCATGGTCTCGCCCGGCTGGTGCACCTCGTCAGTCGTAGAATAACCGAGAAGCTCAATCTCATCATCGAAAACTGCACCCGCCATGATGATGTCAGCCGGCAAGTCTGTTTCCATCATCGGGTTCAGCGGTCTGTATCGCGGCGCGATGTACAAAATCGCCACCACCAGTGAGACAATGAAAAGTGCGGCTGCCATGAAGCGCGCGATGAGCTGCTCACGCGAATTTCCGGCCAGGATGATTACCCCGGCCGCCAGATATGTGCTCATCGCCGCAACCGCGCCCAGCGCCAGACGTCCCTGCAACGCATGCTGGCGCAGCGACCAGTAGATGTTGCCAACAAGCGTAAGTGCGATGAAGAGCACTGAAAGACCATGCGCGAGGCGGACCTCGGTAGGTACGGGGGGCACAGCGCCACGCCTGCTCCAGAACACGCGCACGCCCCCGCCGATGGAAAGAACCACGAGAGCAGTGAACAAAGCATAAACCCATTTGCCCGGGATCACATTGAACGCCCCAAACACCCCCCAGAGTGAATACCACCAACCGCGCCACTCGAGCATCAAGACGGGTAAACTGACCGGATCAGAGCGCGCGAACCCATAAATCTGCGCCATAGTGCGGCTGCCAAGCAGCTCGTCATAAAGCACCCAATTGCGGTAGAACCACCACCCGCTCAGCAGCAACACACAGAATGCGACAATGATCCCATCGCTCCAGAACCTAATCCAGTTGCCTTCGCGCCGCGCTCGCCACAGCAGAAACAGCGCCACCACAGGCGCGAGTACCAGCCCGGAAAGCTTGGTGAGAATGGCGAGACCGAGCAGCACGCCCAGTGTCCACGGGAGCGCGCCAGGCTGCAACAGCCGCTCGGAAGTCGGTTCGGCATCGGACCCATGTTTTGCCGCCAGCACCAGCACGTAGATTAACAGCGAACTGAGCAGCCAGATTCCATTGTCATTATTCACCGAGGCGCTGATGAAAACCAGCATGGGGTTGAACGCCGAAAAAGCACCCGCCAGAAGCGCCAGACCGGGGCGGCCGGGGAAAATCGCCTGCGCCAGCAGATAGGTCAGCGCAACGGTGCCACAACCCAGCAACAGTGAAAACCAGCGCAACAAGTGTACCGCCAGAGGCAGACCACGGTAGGGGAAACCCTCGGCCTGCGTATGCCGCACCATATTCACGTTATGATACGTTCCTGGAACACCGACCTGAGCAAATGGATTGTAATCGCTTTGACGAAGAGCTTCGGCATCTGGCACCCAGAAAGTTAACGCCGCGCCCAACGCATGATACAGCGGCGGCTGGCTGCCCTCCTGCCGGTAGGTAGTAAGTTCTCCTACGCGCTGCAGCGGTAATCCACGTCCGGAAGCGAGCTCGCGCACCACGCCGTAATGCCAGGCTTCATCCGAGGCCTCGAATATCGGCGTGGCTTGATCGTATATCAAACCTGCGGAAACAAAGGCTAGCAGAAGAATCCGCAGATTCAGGGGAAGGCGCATGCGGATTAGACAATCAGCGGGAAGCAGCCGGGCACGTCGTCAGTCAGGAGGGAGAACCGGCGAAGCACGTTAGTTCATACCCGGGTTCCATCAGCACGCGCACAGGGGTGGCGGGCGCGATTTGCACTGTGTGGTGCTGCAAACTGTGGATGAAACGCCCGGACGGCAGCCGCACCCGATACACGTTCACCATTCCGCGGAACTCGCGCGCCCATGTTGACTTCATTACCCGGCTGCAGCATCCCAAGCTCGGTTTGCACACCCTCGGAAGTGACCTCTCCGGGCAGAAAATCAGTCTCCCCCATGAATGCGGCCACGAAGCGGGTGGCCGGGCTGCCAAAAGCCTCATCGGGAGTGCCTACCTGCTCGATGCGCCCTCGGGTTTGCACCGCCACGCGGTCACCCATGAAGAGCGCCTCCTCCTGATGATGCGTCACGAAAATTGCGGTCGTGCCGCCCATTCTGAGAATGGCGACGGCCACGAACGTCATTACAGTCCTCATGATGAATAACCTCCTGAATGCAGTTATGTGAGATTCGCGTGTAGTCGATCCGTTGTTTGACCCCGACGCGCCCACCGACTACAATTAGGAGCGCGCCGGGAGATTACCCTACGCGGGGTCTGTATTCCGGCTCTGGCAGGTCGGGCAGCCCCCGGCCTGCCATTCATTTCGAGACTACGTTTCTCTATCTGGGATTTCCACCTCCGTAAGTTGCTGAGCGCCCGGGATTTTGCTCATCAACTGCCCGGGCTTGTGTATCAGAATTGGCATATGCTCGGAGCATATCCACAACTCCATGCCCTGAAAGCGCAGTGCCAGCAGTGGCACCTGAGCGCTTCCCCGCTCGCAATGTACGCAACGTGCGTCTTCGTCTTCCATCATTTCACCTCTTCAACGTTTACCTTGCTTGCCAGTCCGGCCTCCAGCGCAAGCTCGGTGTTATCCACCTGTACTGCTGTCTCCGGGGACTGCTGAATCACCTGCACGCAACGGCCCGGCGTCAGGCCATAAGCGCGCAGCTGCTCGCAGCGCACCGAGGTTAACTGGCTGAATCCGACCACGCGCGCACAAGTGCCAGGCTTGACTTCGGCCAACGTGCACCCCCCGTCTGGCCTACTCTCAATTTCTGTCTCCGTAAGGACGCCCCCAGGCGATTTGCGCAACAGACCGGCGGATGAAAACAACCACGCGGCCACGTGCGCCATGCGAGAACCAGACAGTTCAACGGTGTTGAGGCCACAATTCGGGCAGCAGATCATTTCGCAGCTTCCGTGCAGTGCGCACGACTTGCAGGCTACATGACCAGAGACATCGAACTGATGTCCGCACAGGGCACAGGCATATTGCATTGGGCTCACAGCAGCCACCCTAGAGAAGCCAGTCCACGCTGGAGCAAGCCACCCACCAGAAAAGCTGCCGGAAAAATAACCACGGTCATACCGATTGCAAGGCGTGTGCTGCGCTCCTTTGCGATTACAAACATACTAGCAACACACGGCACAAAAAGGGTGATGGTCACCATGGCCACAACCACTTGCAATGGCGACAGCAAACCCTGAGATTCCATCACGAACAAACCGGTTGCACCAAAATCACGCCGCAAAAAGCCTAGCAGGAACGCGGAACTCGCCTCGGCCGGCAACCCCAGCCAACCAACCACCAATGGCTCACCGGCGCGTATCAGCCAGGGCAGGACGCCAATCTGCTGCAGCACGAACATGATTGCGGTACCCAAGAGAAACAACGGTATCACCTCTTTGAGATACCATTCCAGCCGCGCAAGAGTCTTGATCACCACATTGGAAAGCAACGGGAAACGCAGTGGTGGAAGCTCCACCAATAGAGCCGAGCGTTCTCCCGGCAGCACGCGCGCAGCCAACCAGCCGACGGCGAAAAGCACGCCGAGCACCACAGCCATCCAGATCATCGTAGCAGCGAGCGAAATGCTGCCCAGCATGCCCAGCACCACACCCAACTGTGCCGAGCATGGCACAGCCAACGCCAGAAGCAAGATCACCAGCAGCCGGTCGCGCCGGCTCTGCAACACGCGAGTGGTCAGCGTCGCCATGGTAACGCATCCGAGGCCAAGCACCATCGGCAGCACTGCCTGTCCATTCAGACCCATCAACCGAAACACGCGATTGGTCAACACGGAGAGGCGTGGCAAATAGCCCGAATCCTCCAACACGCCAAAAGCAAGGAAGAAGGTGGTGACAATCGGCAATATCAACGCCAGCGCGTAGGTCATTCCCATCGTCCACAAGCCGATGTCGCCAACCAGGAAATCTACTAGAAACGAAACCGGCAGCGCCCGCGTCACCCAAGCAGTGATCCACGGATTGACCAGTTTGCCAAACAGGTTCTCCTCCAGCAGACCAACCAGCGTGCCGGCCCCGAATATGCCCACGAACCAGTAAAGGCCATACAACACCATCGCAAGCACCGGAAGACCCCACAGTGGATGCGTGGCTAGATGCCCTAGCGCGGCCACCAATCCGCGCGCACCAGTGCCAGATTTGAGCAGCACAGCAGTAGCTATCCGGTCCACATAGGCAAGGCGAGTGTGCTGGAACACGGTGGAGAGCGATTCGTCCAAAGACGACTGAAGTTCTTCTCGCCGCGCTTCCAATTGCGCGTAGAGGGATTGGCCCGCGTGTGCTGCCAACCATTGCTCAGCCACAACGTCCTTGCTCAGCCACATCAAGGCCAATGCACGGGCGGCCACGGGGGCTTCCGGCAAGACCGCGCCAATCTCGTCCAGCGCCGTTTCAATCTCGCGCGCATACGTGACGCGAAAACTCGGCGCGCGCGGTTTTTGTGCTACAGCCACGAGTTCATCCACGCCCTCTCCTGCGGTCGCCACAGTGGGCACAACAGGCACGGATAGATGTTTCGAAAGCATCTGCTCGTCTATGGCAACGCCGCGCGAGTCGGCCTCGTCCATCATGTTCAGCGCGAGCACCATGGGAACACCCATCTCAGCAAGTTGCACGCTCAACAGTAGGGTGCGTCGCAGGTTCTTGGCATCGCCAACTTGCACAATAGCTCTCAACGGCTCATACAGCAATACTCGGACGGTCACCTGTTCATCCTCGCTGCGCGCAGGAAGCGTGACAACGCCGGGGGTATCGAGCACCACTGTGTCCGGATTCGATTCGGCCGCGCCCTGCGCCGTCTGCACCGTAGTTCCCGGATAATTGGAAACGGTCACGTAACGGCCGGTCAGGCGCTGAAACAACACTGATTTGCCAACGTTCGGGTGGCCGATCAGGGCAATACTGCCTCCGTTCGCCGATTGAATTGCCGCACCTGGAATATGGGGTTCTGGCGCGCCACTGCGTTCATCAGTTTTGGCCATTATGTTTCCTCACGCGACGCATTCTCGATCAGCGCACAATCGGCGCAGTAACCTTCGAAACAAACGCACGCGTGGGTGAACTGCGCCCCGGTCAGTGTGGTAATTTCCTCCTGTGCCTGCCGTATTCTGGGTGTCTCCACCTCTATAATCTCGCAACAGCCCAGGCAAGTGAAATGATAATGTTCACGTTTGTCGACCGTCTCGTAATACTCGCGTTTGTGGTCGCGCGCAAAATAACGCTGCTCTACTAAATCCATCTCTTTGAGCACGCCAAGGGTGCGGTACACCGTAGCCAGATTGAGACGCGAATCGATCTGACGGGCACGAGCAAACACCTCATCCGCATCGAGATGGTCATCGGTGGTATCGAGTATCGAGAGAATTAAACGCCGCTGCGGAGTCAGCCGACGTCCCGATGCGCGCAATTGCGCTGCCAGCGACTTCTTTGATACCATAGTGCCCTCCTGATGCTATTGGCGGCACAACCCATTGTGCCCTTATTGCAATTGCGAGTCACTCGCAACTAATAATAGTATAAACGTTTGTCTGATTTAATCAACTTAATAAATTGGGCTACTAACTGAGGGAACTGGCAGCCTAACCCTGCACCACCACTGTGACCGTAGCGCTGCGAGTGACATTGCCGGCGGCGTCCGCGGCGCGCAAATAAACACTGTGCGTGCCTACTGAATCTATCGGCCAGCGCGTGGTGAAAGGTGCCACGGTTTTGGTTTCCACTTTCCGTTCGTCCACCCATACCTCCACGTACTCCACCGAAAAGTCATCGCTAACCTCCGGTTGAATGACGATGGATTCATCCTTCACGGTGAAAAGCTCGCCGGGCCGCGGGGCGGTCAGGCTAACATCGGGTGCCTGATTGTCCACCGTCACTTGCACAGTGGCCATATCGAAGCGCTGGTCGGCGCGGACCACCAGCAGCTGCAGCGTGTACAACCCGGCCAACTCGGAGGTATCCCACTGCTGCAGCACTCCGTCAACCACCTGCTCGCCATGGTCGCTACCCATCTGCGCCCATTGTTCCGGATTCAAACCCGGTCCAAACTGCAGCTGATAGAAGCGAAAAGTGTCACCGCGCGCTGTACCCTGCACCGGCACAACCCCGTGCACATAAGAGAACGGCAGCGGGCTGCTCAGTATGGCCGCTTCCACCTGCCCTGGCTGGGCGTACACCGTGTCATATTCACGGGGCGGTTGTGGAATGTCGGCGGCGATTACCCAGTCAGCGGCCTCGGGTGGAAGCACTTGGAAGACATGCCTTTCGACCATTTCCGGAGGCGTGTAAACCGTGGCCAATCTGCCGGTCTCGCGGTTAATGTTGAACGCCTGCCAGATATTATCGTAAGCCACCGGTTCGGTCCCTCTGACGAACACCTCACGCACGGTCTGCTGGCAATCATCGGTAGGCAGCAGACCGGAGGGGTAGCACACGGCCGCTTCCCCTATTCCGACCGGGCGATCCCAGCCAACGGGCGGGAGCGCAAGAGCGCGCAGTGCATAAGTCATCACAGCATTCCAGATCGGCGCGGCCCCCTTCGACCCGGGCACTCCGACCATTCCGGTAGAGTCGCTGTTCCCCACCCACACGCCCGCGACCAGTTGGGGCGTGTAACCCACTGTCCAGCTGTCCACATAATTGTTGGTGGTGCCGGTTTTTGCAGCCGCCGGCCGGCCGAGCTCGAGCGGATTCGGGTGTCCGAATGCAGGTATGCGCGCGCGCTCATCCGAGAGCACATGGTTCATCAGGTAGGCAAGTTCTGGACTGAGCACCGGTTGCGTGCCGGGGCCGGGAAACTTGCAGAGCGAGCTATCCTGCGCGC
>Ga0187827_10002153_pt1 | contig 27345 bp, 26 predicted proteins | sample ETNtaG_39_FD_167969 | JGI IMG/M metagenome (GOLD analysis project Ga0187827, IMG submission 167969) | Marine microbial and viral communities from oxygen minimum zone, Eastern Pacific Ocean - ETNP2014_SV_150_PacBio MetaG (Illumina Assembly) | ecosystem: Environmental > Aquatic > Marine > Hypoxic... | reverse complement strand
CGGGCGGTTCCGAGGCGGCGATCTCGCGTCTCGGCATCGCCGGCTTTGCTGCCGCGCGGGCACTATCAACCAATTTCAACGACGAGCCCGAGCGCGCCTCGCGGCCCTGGGATAAGGACCGCGATGGCTTCGTCATGGGTGAGGGAGCTGGCATCGTCGTGCTGGAAGAGCTCGAGCACGCCAAGGCGCGCGCCGCCACTATCCACGCCGAGTTTGCCGGCTACGGCATGTCGGGCGATGCCTACCATATCACGGCGCCGGCGCCCGATGGCAACGGTGGCTTCCGCTCCATGCGCGCGGCGCTGGCGAGTGCCGGGATGACTGTGGCCGATATCGACTACGTAAACGCCCACGGCACGTCGACCCCACTTGGTGACGAGATCGAACTCGGCGCCGTGAAGCGCCTGTTCGGCGAGGACGCCTATCGCATCTCCATGTCGTCGACCAAGTCGGCCGTCGGTCATTTACTAGGTGCCGCCGGCGCGGTGGAGGCGATCTACTCCATCCTTGCCATTGCCAACGATACCGTGCCACCGACACTCAATCTCGACAATCCCTCCGAAGGCTGCGACATCGATCTGGTGCCGAAGGCGGCCAAGCAGCGCCCGGTGCGTGCGGCGCTGTCGAACTCGTTCGGCTTCGGGGGTACAAACGCCAGCCTGATCTTTCGCAAGGCGTCCTGAGCCCGGCGAGGCAGGCCAAGGCCATGCGCTTCTTCGGCGATCTTGTCTTCCTGATTCTGCTTCTCGCGGTGGTCGCGGTGGTGGGCGTTATTTGGCTTTCCGACCACACCGAGCGCCCCGGGCCGCATGATGACGAAGCCCTGGTTGAGATTGCCCCGGGCAGCAGCATCGCCACCATTACCGACAGCTTGAAAACCGCCGGTATTATCGACAATCCCAGTCTCTTTGCTATCGCCGCCCGTATTCTGGCCAGGGATGGCAGTCTCAAGGCTGGCGAATATGCCGTGCCGGCAGGCGAGAGCATGCGCGATGTCATCGCCCGTCTCTCGGAAGGCCGTGTGCTGACCCGCCGCGTTACTATTCCTGAGGGCTTGACCTCGGCCGAGATCGTGGCCCTGATGGCCGCAACGCCCACACTCCGGGGCGAGGTCACGGTAAGGCCACCTGAAGGCAGTCTGCTCCCCGAGACTTATCACTACAACAAGGGCGACACGCGCGATGCGGTGCTGGCGCGCATGACCGACGCCATGGCTATGATCCTCGCCGAGCTCTGGGAGACCCGCGCCGAAAACCTGCCCTTCACGACGCCAGAGGAGGCGGTGACTCTCGCCTCTATCGTGGAGAAGGAGGTGGGTGTGGCGGGTGAACATCGCCGCGTTGCCGGCGTTTTCGCCAATCGCCTGCGTCTCGGCATGCGCCTGCAGTCGGACCCGACCGTGATCTACGGCCTGACCAATGGTGCCGGCCCGCTCGGCCGTTCACTCACCCGCGCCGATCTTATCGCACCGCATCCCTACAACACCTACCTCATCGATGCCCTGCCGCCGTACCCCATCACCAACCCCGGCGCCACGGCAATTGCTGCTGTGCTCGACCCGCTGGAGACCGAAGATCTTTACTTCGTGGCCGACGGCAGCGGCAGTCACGCCTTTGCCCGTACCCTCGAAGAGCATAACCGCAATGCCGCCGCCTGGCGCCGTATCCGCGACGCCCAATAGGCGCCGGCTGATGGTCTCAAGCCCAGCAATATTTCTTCCACGCCATTCCGCTCCCCGGTGCCGGATATGCTCGATTGCACCCATCGACTCAATGTGCTCTCCGCCAGGTTTGCTTTTGCCCCAAGCGCCCGTAGTCTTCCGCTCCGCTTGACATTTCGTCCAGCAAGGGCCATCTCTCCGCCATTGATTGTCTCGCGATTGCGCGAAGCGCCGCTAGCGGCGCCACTTCCCGGGAACAATTTCACACAGTGATAACGTCGATTGGGCGCGCCCAGCTCGGCGCGTAAGGACACCCTCTTGACTGATAAGTACTTCTCAGCGCTCGGCTTGGCCGAGCCGCTGCAACGGGCGCTGAGCGCCAGAGATCACCACACTCCCACCCCTATTCAGGCCAAGGCTATTCCGGCTCTTCTCGACGGTAGGGACATATTGGGTATTGCCCAAACCGGTACCGGCAAGACCGCGGCCTTCGCCTTGCCCATTCTTGATACGCTGTCACGTAAGCGCTCAAGCGGCAGGCGACGGAATCCCCGCGCCCTGGTCCTTGCGCCGACGCGCGAGCTTGCCATCCAGATCGGCGAGGAGTTTCGTGCCTATGGGCAGCACCTGAAATTGCATCATGCCGTCGTCTTCGGCGGCGTCAGTCAGAAGCCGCAGGTCACGGCGCTTAAGCGCGGCGTCGATATCCTGGTCGCGACGCCGGGCCGCCTACTCGACCTTATGGGCCAGGGCCTGGTTTGTCTTGATCAGGTCGACCATTTTGTTCTCGACGAAGCTGACCGCATGCTCGACATGGGCTTCGTCCGCGACGTACGCCGCATTGTCGCGGTGCTGCCCGAGGCACGCCAGTCGCTGCTTTTCTCGGCCACCATGCCGCATGAAATTTCTCGATTGTCTGGCGACCTGCTCAACGAGCCGATGCGCATCGAAGTGGCGCCGCAGGCGACGCCCATCGAGCGCATCGCGCAACGCGTGTATCACGTCGATGCTGGGGCGAAGAAAGGTCTGCTTATAAAGATTCTCGGCGATCCTACCTTGACTCGCGTACTCGTTTTTGCGCGCACCAAGCACCGCGCTAACCGGGTTACCGAGCAGTTGACAAAAAGCGGCATCACGGCCGATGCTATTCATGGTAACAAGTCGCAAGGTGCCCGCCAGCGCGCCCTCAAGCGGTTCCGCGATGGTGAGGTGCGGGTGCTGGTGGCAACCGATATCGCGGCCCGCGGTATCGATGTCGACGAGGTCAGCCATGTCATCAACTACGAGCTGCCCAACGAGCCGGAAAGCTACGTGCATCGTATAGGACGGACGGCACGGGCTGGCGCCGACGGTATCGCCTTGTCGCTCTGTGACCGTGGCGAGCGGGCCTATCTCAAGGATATCGAGCGTTTGATTAACTGCCGGCTAGCGGTGGTCGGCGACAGCCCCGTCGAGAAAGTCGCGGAGGATCGGACCAAGGCGCGCTCGGCGCGGCAAAACCGGCGCCACGGCCCGGCCTCGGCACGCCACCGCAGGCGTAGCGGCAGTCGCCGGCGGGCGCCGGCAGCGGCGTAAGCCCAGCTCTGGTATTATCGCCGTCCACGATGCGAGAAGCATCTCTTAGACAGGCCTTTGTAGCGGCGGTAGCGTTTGCCACTGTGCCGTTCCTGGCCTTCGCGGCCGAGCCGGGCGAACGCTTCCGCCATTGCGCGGACTGCCCCGAGATGGTGGTGGTGCCGGCGGGCGAGTTCGTCATGGGCTCTCCCTCTGACGAGCCGGGGCACAGCGAGATCGAAGAGCCCAGGCACCGTGCCGCTATCCGCCGGCCGCTCGCCATCGGCCGCACCGAAGTCACCTATGCTGAATGGGATGCCTGCGCCGCCGACGGTGGTTGCAACGGTCTGTGCCTGGATGCTGCTGTCGGCGGTGCGCGTCCGGTGGTCCAGGTGAGCTGGAACGATGCCATCGCCTATACGGTCTGGCTCAGCAGCAAGGTGCGCGCGCGCTATCGTTTGATGAGCGAGACCGAGTGGGAATATGCGGCGAGAGCCGGCTCGACGGGCTCGTACCATTGGCAGGGGCGGCCTGTGCGCACGCCAATGTTGCGGCATGCCGCAACAATAGCACCCTCCCGGTTGTCTCTTATGCCGCCAATTCGTTCGGGCTGCACGACATGATTGGCAACGTGTCAGAATGGGTGCAGGACTGTTGGTTTACAGGCTATGAGGGTCTATCCGCCGACGGTTTACCACGTTCGCAATCACGCGGCGGCAATCCCATCGAGCCCACAGCGCACCTCTCGCGAGGCGGTTGCGGTAAGCGCGCCTATCGTGGCGGTGCCTGGGACAGTTCGCCAGCTGAGGCCCGCGCAGCGAGTCGCGCCGGCGCAGTGCGCGACTATCGCAGCGATGCGATCGGCTTTCGTGTAGCGACGACTGCGCTGGATTGATCAAAGAACTCGAAACCGGCGCAGCCCGCACCGTGCATGCTGTCACTCAAAATCAAGTCACGGCGCCTCGTGTATGGTCTCGCACTATCAAGTGAAATCACTGAGCGCTGGTATCAGTCGAGTGTTGCTAGGAACTCGAGCAAGGCGGCGTTAATCGCCTCGGGCGCTTCCTGCTGCACCCAGTGGCCGGCACCATCGATGATGCGGATGAGACGCATATCGTCGCATAGCTCGTCAACATTGGCATAGCCGTCGTGATTGTGCACGAAGCGGCGCACCACGTCTTCCGAGCCGGCGATAAAGGCACTTGGTTGGCGGATGCGCGCTGTACCTATCTCCGGCAAAGCGACGAAGTCCTTGTCCTGGTTGCGGTATCGGTTGATCGGACCGCGGAAGCCACCCGCCTCGAAATTTTCTACGAAATAGTCGAGGTCGTGCTCTGTCAGCCAGGCCGGGAGCGGATCCGGGTCGACCAGCGGACCGAGCATGGTGCTGTCCGGCTTGCGCTCGGTCCACGTGTGCGTTGGCGCTGCCTCGCCTGAGAGGGAGTAATAGATTTTGCGCAACGCCGTGCGCACATCGGCCTCGAATTCCGCCTCGGCTACGCCCTCTTCCTGAAAGTAGAGCTGGTAAAAGAATTTGTCCTTGTAAAGGCGCCGCCACAGCTCGATCAACGAAACCTCGCGGCGTCTGCGATACGGCACGCTCAGACAGGTCACGGCGGCAACCCTATCGGGGTGTAGGGCTGCAGTATTCCAGCAGATCGGTGCACCCCAATCGTGGCCCACCAGAATCGCCGTTTCTTCGCTTAAACGATCGATGAGGCCGACGATATCGGCCATCATATGCGCCATGTCGTACGACTCGACGCGGAGCGGCTTGGTGCTGCCGCCATAACCACGCATGTCGGGCACGGCGACGCGGTAGCCCGCTTCGGCGATAGGCCTGATCTGATGCCGCCAGGAGTACCAGAGCTCGGGCCAGCCATGCACCAGGATGACTAGCGGCCCTTCGCCGTCCTCAAGCGCCACGCGCAGGTGGATGCCGTTCGTGGCAAGGGTCTGGAAGAAGAATTCGTCCTGCATCAGTTGGCTCTATTCCATAAATCCCGGGCGATGACGACGTTCTGGATCTCGGTTGTGCCGTCAATGTATTGCGCCATCTTGGCACCGGCCAGGTGGCGCGGTAAGGGCGTGTCGTGGCAGAGACCGTTGGCACCAAGCGCTTGCATGCATTGGGCCAGACCGTCGAGCGCAACACGGGTGGCGAATTTCTTGGCGTGGGCGGCGGCGACAGTGACGTTCTCGCCGCGGTCGAGGGCGGCGGCGGCGTCATAGGCCATCAGGCGCGCGGCATGGGCGTTGGTGGCGACATCAGCGAGCTGCCATCGCAGGCCCTGAAAATCGGCTAACTTTTGCCCGAAGGCGGATTTGGCGGCCGTCGCGGCAACCGCAATATCGAGGCCGGCGCGCAGCATGCCCGCGCACATGGCGGCGACGTTGATGCGCGCGATATCGATGCCCGCCATGGCCGCCTTGAAGGCGCGTTCGGGCGGTAGCAATGCGGCGTCGTCGCCAACGCGGCAACCCTCGAAGCGAATGCCGCCCGTTCCCAGCGCGTGGCCGCCGAGCATGGCGTAGGCGTCCTCGCGTACCACGCCGGGGGTATAGGTGGGGACAAGGAAGCAGGCGATGCCACGCCAGTCGGCGCTCGTGCCGGTCTGGGCGTAGACGCTGAGCAAATCGGCACTCGCCGCGTTCGAGACCCAGCTCTTGGCACCGTCGAGCACCCAGTCGTCGCCGTCGCGCCGCGCGGCGCAAGCGATCGCTGCAGCGTCACTGCCGCCGCCCGGCTCGGTCAGTAGGAAGGCGCCGAGGGACTCGCCAGCCAGCACAGCCGGCAGCCAACGGGCACACTGTGCCTCTGAGCCGTTGCGGCTGATATTGCCGCCAAGATTGTTGTGCACGAGAAGCGACATGGCGAATGCGTAGTCCGCCGCCGCCAGGGTCTCCATGACCTCGGCCATGGCCACGACGCCAAGCCCGACGCCACCGTATTCCGGCGCGACCAGTAGGCCGCAGAGCCCTGCCTTGGCGGCGGCTGCGAATGCCTCGCGCGGATAGCGGCGCTCGTGCTCCCAGGCCGCAGCGTTGGGGACGATGACATTGGCGGCGAAGGCGCGGGCTGCGTCGAGCATGTGTCTTATGAACGGTTGCGCGCGCGGGGATGGGCAGCGCGGTAGGTGGCCTGCATCTGCTCACTCGCTACGGCGGTATAGCGCTGGGTGGTCGAGAGGCTGGCGTGGCCGAGTAGCTCCTGGATGGTGCGCAGATCGCCGCCAGCGCCGAGCAAGTGGGTAGCGAAGCTGTGGCGCAGCGCGTGGGGTGTTGCAGTCTCCGGTAGGCCGAGGAGCACCCTGGCGCGGCGCATCTGCCTTTGCGCGACACCGGGGTTAAGCCTGCCGCCGCGGGCGCCGACGAACAGCGGTGCCTCTGGCGTCACGGCGAAGGCTCGCGCGCCTAAATACGCGACGATGGCATCGCGCACGATGGGCAGCACCGGCACCAGACGCTGCTTGCCACCCTTGCCGTCGATGCGCAGCACTTCGGCCCCGGCCGTATCACCGCAGTTGAGCGCCAGCGCCTCGGCAATGCGCAAGCCGCAGCCGTATAGCAAAGTGAACAACGCCGCATCGCGGAGGCCCTGCCAATCGCCGCTGACTTCTGCGACAACGTCAGCGACCGCTTTGGCATCGCCCGGCGCCAGCGGCCGTGGCACGGCGCGAGGCTGCTTCGGCGTGCGCAATGTGCCAATCACCGAGTTGTGGACAAGGTCACGCTTGTCGAGATAGCGGAAAAAGCCACGAACGACGGACAGTGCCCGCGCGGTGGAGCTTTTCGCCCCGCCCGCCGAGGCTCGTCGTGCCAGCCAAGCGCGAAAGTCGGCGGCTTTGAGACTTGCTAGTTGATCGAGCCCCGGCGGTCCACCGAGATGCCTGACCAGGAAGGCGAGAAAGTTATCGAGATCGCGGTCGTAAGCGTCAAGCGTGTAGGCCGAGGAACGGCGCTCGTCCGCCAGCCAGCGCCGCCAACCGTCGCGCGCCGCGGCGAGTTCGGGGGCGAGGGGGGCGATGACGCGCGCCATCGCGGGCGATCTCTACTCTGCCGCCTCGGCGGATAGGATACTCTCGCCGGTCTTTTCCCAATCAGCGAGGAAGGCCGCTAGCCCCTTGTCGGTGAGCGGGTGTTGGGCAAGCTGGCGCAGCACTTTCGGTGGGATGGTGGCGACATCGGCGCCGAGCTTGGCTGCCTCCACCACATGCAGTGGGCTGCGGATCGAGGCCACTAGCACCTCGGTGGTCACCGTGTCGGGATAGGCCGCGTAGATGTCGCAGATATCGGCGATCAGTTGCATGCCGTCCTGGCCGAGATCGTCCAGCCGGCCGATGAAAGGCGAGATGAAGGTCGCACCGACCTTCGCTGCCAGCAAGGCCTGGGCCGGAGTGAAGCAGAGGGTGACGTTGACCATGGTGCCGTCGTCGCGCAGGCGCCGGCAGGCCTTCAGGCCGTTCCAGGTCAAGGGTACCTTGATGGCGATATTCGCCGCGACCTTGGCTAGGCGCCGGCCTTCGGCCACCATGCCATCGGCGTCCGTCGCCGTGACCTCGGCGCTCACCGGGCCGTCGACGAGCGAGCAAATCTCCTCGATTGCCGGGAAGAAGCTGCGTCCGGTCTTTGCTATAAGAGACGGATTGGTGGTGACGCCGTCGAGCAGGCCGGTCGCCGCCAGATCGCGAATCTCGTTAATGTCGGCGGTATCAATGAAGAACTTCATGGCGCCGTGTCCCCTCGCTGCTTCCCAGACCGAAGAGTCTAGCGAATGACAACGTCCGCTGCCAGCGTGGCGACGGTCCGGGTACTGCTACCGCTACCCCTGGTCGGAACCTACGACTATCGCCTTCCGGAAACCTTGGGCGTCGTGCCGGGAAGCTTCGTGAGCGTCCCTCTCGGCCCGCGCAGCGTTACCGGCGTGGTTTGGCGCGAGGGTGCGGGCGATGTCGTGGCAGAAAAGCTGCGCGATATCGAATCGGTTCTGTCGGCGCCGCCCATGGGAAAGCCCTTGCGCGATTTGGTAGATTGGGTAGCGGGCTATACTTTGGCGACGCGTGGGACCGTACTACGCATGGCGATGAGCGTGCCTGCGGCGCTTGAGCCGCCGCGCCTGGAGACTGTGCTGCGCCGCTCTGGCCGCGAGCCCGACCGCCTGACGCCCCAGCGCACGGCCGTCCTGCTGGTGCTCGGCGAGGGCGCGATGATAGCAAGCGCCTTGGCTCGTGCCGCGGGTGTCAGGGTCGGTGTGGTGCGCGGTCTGGTCAAGGCCGGCGCGCTACTGCCCGAGCAGCGGCGCAGTGAAAGCCGCTGGCAGCGGCCTGACCACACGCGCGCTGGGCCGGCGCTGTCGCCGCCGCAGGCTGCTGCCGCCGAAGCCTTGGTCGCCGACGTGGTGGAGCGGCGCTTCTCCACCTTCCTGCTCGATGGGGTCACCGGCTCGGGCAAGACGGAGGTCTATTTCGAGGCTATCGCTGCGGCGCTTGCCGCTGGCCGCCAGGCGCTGGTTCTGCTACCCGAGATAGGGCTAGGCGCACAATGGTTGGCGCGTTTTGCCGCGCGCTTCGGGGCACAGCCGGCACAGTGGCATTCCGATCTTGGCCAGACGACTCGGCGCGACACTTGGCGCGCCGTCGCCGAGGGCGAGGTAAAAGTGGTGGTCGGCGCACGCTCGGCCCTTTTCCTGCCCTTTCCCGACCTCGGCGTCATCGTCGTCGATGAGGAGCACGATGCGTCCTATAAGCAGGACGAGGGCGTGACCTACAATGCTCGCGACATGGCGGTAGTGCGAGCGCACTTCGAGAGCGTGCCGCTGGTCTTGGCCAGTGCCACCCCGGCGCTTGAGACGGTACACAACGTCGAGCGCGGTCGCTATCGGCGGCTGCTCCTGCCTGACCGGCACGGCGTCGCCGAACTACCCGACATTGCCGCAGTCGATCTCCGGCGGACACCGCCGTCGCGAGGGCATTGGCTGTCGCCGCCCTTGGTCGAAGGTTTGACGGAGACGCTGGCGCGCGGCGAGCAGGCGCTCTTGTTCCTCAATCGGCGTGGCTACGCGCCACTAACACTATGCCGCAGTTGCGGCCACCGTCTGGAGTGTCCCAACTGCTCAGCCTGGTTAGTCGAGCATCGCCTGACGCGCGAGTTGCGCTGTCACCATTGCGACCAGCGCATCGCCTTGCCGGAGGAATGCCCATCTTGCGGTACTAGTGATTCGCTGGCGGCCTGTGGGCCCGGCATCGAGCGCTTGGCGGAGGAGATGGCGACGCGCTTTCCTGATGCCCGCCTGGCGATCATGGCGAGTGATACGGTGCACGGGCCGGAAGCTGCAGCAACGCTCATCGACAGCGTTACGGCCGGCGAGGTCGACATTCTCGTGGGCACCCAGATGGTTACCAAAGGTCATCACTTTCCCGCGCTTACCCTGGTCGGTGTGGTTGATGCCGATCTCGGGTTGGCCGGCGGCGATCTGCGCGCGGCCGAGCGCACCTTTCAGCTTCTCTTCCAGGTTGCTGGTCGGGCTGGGCGTGCTGAGCGCGCCGGCCGCGTTTTGGTGCAGACCACAGCGCCGGAGCATCCCGTGATGCGGGCGCTGGTGGCTGCCGACAGGGACAGCTTTATCGCTAGCGAGATGGCCGAGCGCCGTGCCGCCGGCATGCCGCCGTTCGGCCGGCTAGCGGCGATAATCGTGTCGTCGACTGATGCCGAGGCCGCACGGGCCAGTGCCGCCGCCTTGCGCCGCGCAGCACCCGATACCAAAGGGATTAGTGTACTGGGCCCGGCGCCAGCGCCGCTCTCTCTGATCCGCGGCCGCTACCGCTTTCGGCTGTTGATAAGCGGTGGCGTATCGCCGCCCCTACAACCCTATCTGACGTGCTGGCTGGGCGCGGTAAAAGTGCCGTCGAGGGTAAGGGTCCAGGTCGATATCGACCCTTACGGCTTTTTATGACTCGCGGCGATGTTGCAAGCACAAAATAGGTGTGTTACCTAACGCCCGCCTCCGGGCGAAGCCACCGCCAGCCAATACGTTTACGGCTGGTTTTTCTTGTTTATCAAAGCCTTACTGCATCGTTGAGCAGTCTCTAGAGGGCATCCGTGGCGGAACAGGCATTCGGCGTCTCCGGTCTTGCCGGGCGTTATGCGACGGCGTTGTTCGAATTGGCGCGTGAGCGCGACGCGCTCGACGCCATCGCGGGCGATTTGGGCTCGCTTAAGGCCATGCTGGACGAAAGTGAGGCGCTGCGCCGGCTGGTGCTGAGCCCAGTCATCGCACGCGAGGATCAGGGCCGCGCCATGGTAGCTTTGGTCGAGCGCGCTGATCTCGGCGAGTTGACGGGCAACTTTGTCGGGCTACTGGCCAGCAATCGACGTCTTTTCGCGCTTGCCGACATGATTGCTGCCTACGAGATGCTGCTGGCCGCACATCGCGGCGAGGTCACCGCGGAAGTGCTTAGCGCCCGCCCGTTGAGCGAGGTTCAAACGGATGCCGTCGCCGCGGCGCTGAAGCGCGTCGTCGGCGGCGATGTAAGACTGACCACCAGCGTCGATGAATCGCTGCTTGGTGGACTTGTCGTGAAGCTCGGCTCGCAAATGGTCGACGCATCGCTCAAGGCCAAACTGCAATCCCTCGAGCTCGTCATGAAAGGAGCCGCATGATGGATATCCGCGTTGCAGAGATTTCGGAGATCCTGAAGCAGCAAATCGCAGACTTTGGGACCGAGGCCGAGGTTGCCGAGGTTGGTCAGGTATTGGCCGTCGGTGATGGCATCGCGCGCGTCTACGGTCTCGACAAGGTTCAAGCCGGTGAAATGGTCGAGTTTCCCGGCGGCATTCGCGGCATGGCACTCAACCTTGAAACAGATAATGTCGGCGTCGTCATCTTCGGCGACGACCGGACCATCCGCGAGGGCGACACAGTCAAGCGTACCGGCGCCATCGTCGACGTACCGGTGGGCAAGGGTCTGCTTGGGCGCGTGGTCGATGGTCTTGGCAATCCGATCGATGGCAAAGGCCCGATCGAAGGCGCCGAGCGCAGCCGCGTCGAAGTCAAGGCACCCGGCATCATCCCCCGTCAGTCGGTGCATGAGCCCATGCAATCTGGCCTCAAGGCCATCGATTCACTAGTGCCCATCGGCCGTGGCCAGCGCGAGCTGATCATCGGCGACCGCCAGACCGGTAAGACCGCTGTTGCCATCGACACCATCATTAATCAGAAATCGATCAATGCGGGCGACGACGAATCCGCCAAGCTCTACTGCATCTATGTTGCTGTGGGCCAGAAGCGCTCGACTGTGGCGCAGATCGTGAAGACCTTGGAAGATAACGGCGCCATGCCGTACTCCATCGTTGTTGCGGCCACAGCTTCCGATCCGGCGCCGCTGCAATTCCTGGCGCCCTATACCGGCTGCACCATGGGAGAGTACTTCCGCGACAATGGCATGCACTCGCTGATCATCTACGACGATCTGTCGAAGCAGGCCGTGGCTTATCGCCAGATGTCTCTGCTACTGCGCCGCCCGCCGGGACGCGAAGCCTATCCGGGCGACGTCTTCTACCTGCATTCGCGGCTGCTCGAGCGCGCGGCGAAGATGAACAAGGACGAGGGCGCCGGCTCGCTGACCGCGCTGCCCGTGATCGAGACCCAGGCCGGCGACGTCTCGGCTTATATTCCTACCAATGTGATCTCGATCACCGATGGCCAAATCTTCCTTGAGAGCGAACTCTTCTATCAGGGCATCCGCCCTGCCATTAACGTCGGTATCTCGGTCAGCCGTGTCGGCTCGGCGGCTCAGGTCAAGGCGATGAAGCAGGTCGCAGGGCGTATCAAGTTGGAGCTGGCGCAGTATCGCGAGATGGCGGCCTTCGCCCAGTTCGGCTCTGACCTCGATGCGGCGACCCAGCGCCTGCTCAATCGCGGCGCGCGGCTGACGGAGCTACTCAAGCAGAGTCAGTACTCGCCACTACCGGTGGAGGACCAGGTGGTATCGATCTTCGCCGGCGTGCGCGGCTATCTAGACAATATTGAGGTGAGCGACGTCACCCACTTTGCGGAGACGCTGCTGGCGCGCGTGCGGGCCGAGCATGGTGAGCTTCTGGCGACCATCCGGGACGAGGGCGAGCTGAGCGATGACAGCGACGCCAAGCTGACCTCGATCATGGACGATTTTGCCAAAACCTTCGCGTAAGAGCGGTCGCTGCGAGTAGAGAAACGATGGCCACGCTCAAAACCCTCCGCACCCGCATTAATAGCGTCTCGGCGACGCAGAAGATCACTAGCGCTATGAAGATGGTGGCGGCATCGAAGCTACGCCGTGCCCAGGAAGCGGCGGAGGCCGCGCGCCCCTACGCCGATCGCATGGAGCGCATGGCGCGCTCGCTAGCCGATTGCCTGGCCGATAACGAGACGGCGCTGTTGCGGGGCACCGGCAAGAGCGATACCCACCTGCTGGTGGTAGCGACCTCGGATCGCGGGCTTTGCGGCGGCTTTAACAGCTCTATCGTCCGCGCCGTGCGTGCGCGCATCGGCGAGTTGGAGAGCGAGGGCGCCGCGATCAAGCTGTTTCTCATCGGTCGCAAGGGTCGCGAGCAGTTGCAGCGGAACCACGGCTCGCAGATCGTCGAGACCCATGAGGACATGGGCATGCGTGGCGCCAGTTTCGGCGACGCGGCGGTTATCGCCGCCAACATCGCCAATCGCTTCGAGGTCGGCGAGTTCGATGTCTGTACCATCTACTACAATCACTTCAAGTCGGCGGTAAGCCAGGTGGTCACGCCGCTGCAACTGATTCCCTTCACCAGTGCGGATAGCGAGACTGACGGCGGCGTGCAAGCTCCCGACGCGGTCTACGAGTTCGAGCCTGGTGAGGAAGAGATTCTGGCTGACCTGTTGCCGCGCAACATTGCTGTACAAATCTTTCGTGCGCTGCTGGAGAACGCTGCCAGCGAGCAAGGCGCGCGGATGATGGCGATGGACAATGCGACGCGGAGTGCCGGCGAGATGATTGACAGCCTGACACTGACCTACAACCGTACTCGTCAGGCGGTCATCACCAAGGAACTTATCGAGATTATTTCCGGTGCCGAGGCGATCTAGCCTAAGCACCGTGACGTGGAGATCGGGAGCAAACCCATGAGTAACTCTGTCGGACGCATAACCCAGGTGATAGGCGCCGTGATTGATGTGCAGTTCGAAGGTGAACTGCCGTCAATCCTGAGTGCGTTAGAAACCGATAACCAGGGCAACCGCCTAGTGTTGGAAGTGGCCCAGCATCTGGGCGAGAATACGGTACGCACCGTGGCTATGGATTCCACCGAGGGCCTAGTCCGCGGTGCCGAGGTCCGCGACACGGGCCAACCCATACAGGTGCCCGTGGGCCGTGAGACGCTGGGCCGCATCATCAATGTCGTGGGCGAGCCGATCGACAACCGAGGCCCGATCAAGGTAAAGCAAACGGCGCCAATCCATGCCCCTGCGCCCGATTTCGTCGACCAGTCGACCGAGGCCGAGATTCTGACCACGGGCATCAAGGTCGTGGACCTGCTGGCGCCATATGCCAAGGGTGGCAAGATCGGCCTGTTCGGTGGTGCTGGCGTGGGCAAGACCGTGATCATCATGGAGCTGATCAACAACATCGCCAAGGCGCATGGCGGGTTCTCGGTGTTTGCCGGTGTGGGTGAGCGTACGCGTGAGGGTAACGATCTTTACCACGAAATGATTGAATCTGGCGTTATCGACCTCGATGGTGACGAATCCAAGGCGGCTCTGATTTACGGCCAGATGAACGAGCCGCCCGGCGCGCGTCAGCGCGTCGCACTGAGCGGCCTGACGGTGGCCGAGTATTTTCGTGACCAAGAAGGCCAGGACGTGCTCTTTTTCGTCGATAACATATTCCGTTTCACCCAGGCGGGCTCAGAAGTGTCGGCGCTGCTCGGCCGCATTCCGAGCGCGGTGGGTTATCAGCCGACACTGGCCACCGACATGGGCAACCTGCAGGAGCGCATCACCACCACCAACAAGGGCTCGATCACCTCGGTGCAGGCGATTTACGTTCCGGCAGACGATCTCACCGATCCAGCGCCGGCGACCTCGTTCAGCCATCTTGATGCGACCACGGTGTTGAGCCGCCAGATCGCCGAGCTCGGCATCTACCCCGCGGTCGACCCGCTCGATTCCACCTCGCGTATGCTCGATCCGCGCATCGTCGGCGAGGAGCATTACGCGGTGGCGCGCCGGGTGCAGGAGATTTTGCAGACCTATAAGTCGCTGCAGGACATCATCGCCATTCTGGGCATGGACGAGCTGTCGGAAGAGGATAAGCTCACCGTTGCCCGGGCACGCAAAATCCAGCGCTTCCTTTCGCAGCCCTTCTTCGTGGCTGAGGTCTTCACTGGTACCGCCGGTAAGCTAGTCTCGTTGGAAGACACCATCGCCGGCTTTAAGTCGATCTGTGACGGCGAATGCGACGACATGCCTGAGGCATCATTTTACATGGTCGGTGACCTTGACGAGGCGCGTGAAAAGACTAAGGAGATGGCGGCAGAGGCCGCCTGAGGCGCACAATATGGCGGATGCCGAAAATAAGGTAGCCTTCGAACTCGTTTCGCCCGAGAAGCTGCTGATCTCGCGCCAGGTAGACATGGTGGTGGTGCCGGGTGAAGAAGGTGACTTCGGCGTTCTTCCCGGCCACGCGTCAGTGATAGCAGGTCTGCGCGACTGGGTGCTCGAAATCCACGACGCCGGCGAGGTCAGCGACCGCTTGTTCCTCTCGCGCGGCTTCGCCGAAGTGACGCCTGAGCGTTGCACGGTGTTGGCTGAGGAGGCTTTGCTGCTCTCCGATATCGACAGCGCCGGCGCCGAAGCGTCCGTGACCCGCGCTGAGCGGGCGTTGGAAGACGCCGGCGATGATGAGGCGCGCGCGGAGGCTGAGACCAAACTGACCCGCGCCCAAGCACTCGTCGAGGCGTTGAGTTACTTTAAGACCGGCGTTTAATCTGTCCGCAAGCTTTCGATGATGGGTCGGAACTCCTCAATCACGGCCTCGTAGACGGCGCGCTTGAACGAGACTACCAGCTCGGGCAGGCGTTCGGGCTCGATCCAGCGCCAGTCCTCAAACTCGGGATGATGGGTTTCCAGATTCACGTCGGAATCCTGACCGAGAAAACGCATCGCGAACCATTTCTGCTTCTGACCGCGGTAGCGCCCACGCCAAGCTTTGCCCGAGATGGCTCGCGGCAGCTCGTAATGATGCCAGTCATCGCTCTCTCCGAGAATATCGACGGCTTGTACGCCGGTCTCCTCGGCCAGCTCGCGCAGCGCCGCGTTGTGTGGTGATTCCCCCTTGTTGATGCCGCCCTGGGGCATCTGCCAAGCTGACCGCCGCATGCCTTTGCGCCAGCCGACGAAGGTGCAACCCTGAGCATTCAGCAGCATCACGCCGACGCAGAGCCGGTAGGGGCGGTCGTCAGCGCTCATCCTGCGGCGGTCTGCGCTCGGCGCGCGAGCATGACCATCAGCGGTGCTAAGGCAACTTCGTAGGGCAGCAGGTTCGACAGAGGTGGTTGGCTAGGCAGCCCATAAGTGCGGCCGCAGCGGTAGCCCGCGACAGTGCCCACCTCATGCCTTCTTGTCGAAAAGCGCCACGCCCGTTAATAGGTCGAGCGCACGCTGCAACTGAAAGTCGATCAATCCGCTGTCCATGCCGGAGCGCGCCTCGGTCGGCGGTGCTTCGGCATCGGGCTCGGCTTCAACATCCACATCCCCCGACGTTCCCTCATCGGTCGGCTCGGCGTCGCCGTCCGCAGGAGCATCGAGAGCGCCGCGCAGGTCCGACTCGCGCCGCTGGTCACTGTCCTCCACCGCTTCGAGCAAGGTCCTCTCGACGGTGATATCGGGCTCAATGCCGGTCGCCTGGATCGAGCGCCCCGACGGCGTGTAATAGCGCGCTGTGGTTAAACGCATGGCGCCGTTGCCTGGCAGCGGAATGATCGTTTGCACCGAGCCCTTGCCGAAGGAGCGCGTGCCGAGCACCACCGCACGGCGATGGTCCTGCAGCGCACCCGCGACGATCTCAGAGGCCGATGCCGAACCGCTGTTGATCAGCACCACCATAGGCAGGCCGTCGGTCAGGTCGCCAAGCTCTGCATTATAGCGCTGGGCGCTGTCGCTGCGCCGCCCGCGCGTGGACACGATCTCGCCTTGGTCGAGGAAGCTGTCGGAAACCGAGATAGCCTGATCAAGCAGACCACCCGGATTGTTGCGCAGGTCGAGCACCAGGCCTTTCATCCGGTCGCCGATCTCGTGGCGCAGCTTGGCGATACCTTCCCTGAGCCCGTCCTGGGTTTGTTCGGTAAACGAGGTGATGCGCACATAGCCGACATCGTCTTCGCGGCGCCAGCGCACTGAGCGGATCTTGACCACGTTGCGGACCAGATGAACGTCGAATGGCGCCGGCTCGCTTTCGCGCAATACGGTAATGGTGATCTCGGAGTCAATTGGGCCGCGCATGCGCTCGACCGCTTCGGACAGGGTCAGACCGAGCACCTGTTCGCCATCGATATGGCTGATCATATCGCCTGAGAGAATACCCGCGCGTGAGGCTGGAGTGTCATCGATCGGCGAGACCACCTTGACCAGGCCGTTCTCCATCGTGACCTCGATGCCGAGCCCGCCGAACTCGCCGCGAGTTTGCACCTGCATGTCCTTGAAGTCACGTGGTGGCATGTAGCTCGAATGAGGATCGAGCGTCTGCAACATGCCCTCGACGGCGGCGCGGATCAACTCCTCGTCGGTCACTTCCTCGACAAATTCCGAGCGCACGCGCTCGAATACGTCGCCAAACAGGTTGAGCTGGCGATAGGTATCGGAATTGGCCGCCCAGGCGGCACTGGCGATACCCAGAAATGTAACAACGCCGGCACCGGCGATTAGCAACTTGCGGATCATCCACTGACCTTTCGTTCACCTGACGCGAGCCATGGGATCGGATCTATGGGTTCGCCGCCATGACGAATCTCGACATATAGAAGCGTAGGGCCATCGGAGGAAACCGCTACACTGCCGACAGGCTCTCCCGCTCCAAGCCATTGTCCGACCATGGCGTCAACACGGGAGAATCCAGCTAAGAGCGTATGATATCCGCCCGCATGCTGTACGATCAAGAGTTGCCCATAGTTGCGGAACGGGCCGGCGAAAACCACAGAGCCCGCGCGCGGGGCCACAACTTGGGCACCGGGGCGAACCTCAATGCGGATACCAAGACTAGCGCCACCCGCTGCGAGGGGCTCGCCGAAATGCTCGACCACTTGGCCATGGGTAGGATAGGGCAGGCTCGACCCAGGCGCTGCGGGTAGGGCGACCACCTTTGTTGGTGCCGCCGGGGCCAGGCTGGCGCCGGGCTCGGTAAGCGCGATGGTGGAAGGCTCATCCAGAGTTTCGCGCCTAGCCGCCTGTTCCACGGTGATGCGCTCGACCAGCGATTTTAGGTCCTCGGCTTTTGCCGCCAGCACCAGCATTTCCGCCGCCAGATCCCGGCGTTCGGCCACCATGGCCGCTTGCAGGCTTGACTTGCGCTCCAGCAAGTGGTGCAGCTGGGTCTGTTCGCTGTTGTAAAGGGCGTTGGCATCAGCGAGGTTTTGCTTAGCCTGGGCGCCTGCCAGCCGCAAGACCTCCAAGGCTCGCAGCTCCTCCGCTAGGGCGATGGAGCGGTGTTGGAGCTCCGGCACCACGCTATCGAGGAGGACGATGCTGCGCACTGTATTGGCCCACTCAGCAGGTCTTCCGAGCATTGCGCTCGGCGGGGTGCGAGCGACCCACGTCAGCGCTGCCAATGCCGATTCGAGGCCAGCGCGATGCCGGGTATAGGCGGCTTTGGCGGTCGTCTGTCGCGCTTCGATATCGGCCAGCGCGCGCTCGCTGTCACCGAGACGGGTCTCCTGCTCTTGGACGGCCGCGGCGGTGTTGATAAGCTGCCCGCGGATCGTCGCGATCTCGGCAGCGACCGCATGGGCCTCCCGGTCAAGCGCTGCCTCGCGCGCCCCTCCTTCTTCCAACGCGCGCTCGACGGCATCGAGGGTCCGGCCCGTGTTGCCGCTGCTCTCTTGTGTCAGGCCGTCTGTCGGCGCGGTGGAAACTGTCGCGGCTAGCGCCGCGGCGAGAAGCGGTCGACGCCGGCGCTCATCCTGCCGCACTGCGCTGGGGCTTAGGTGCGGCGAGGGCGAGCAGAGAATGCCCGGACATCTCGGCTGGCACTGCGAGGCCCATCATGGCAAGCACCGTCGGTGCGACATCCGCTAGGCTGCCGTCCTCAAGACCTTCCGCCGTGCCGCAGGCGAGCACCAGCGGTACTTTGTTAAGTGTATGCGCCGTATGAGGTTCACCGGTTTCCGGATCGCGCATTTGCTCGACATTGCCGTGGTCCGCTGTGACCAACAGCATGCCGCCGGCTTGCTGCACCGCCGTCTCGATACGGGCGAGGCATACGTCTACCGTTTCGACCGCGCGCTTGGCCGCGCTCATGTTGCCTGTGTGGCCGACCATGTCGGGGTTGGCGTAGTTGACCACCACCAGCTCGGCTTCGCCATTATCCAGTGTGGCCACCACAACGTCCGTCACCTCTGCCGCAGACATCTCCGGCTTGAGGTCGTAGGTCGGGACCTGCGGTGAGGGGATGAGAACGCGGCGTTCGCCTTCGTGCTCGTTCTCGCAACCGCCATCGAGAAAAAACGTCACATGGGCATATTTTTCGGTCTCGGCGACGCGCAGTTGTCGCAAGCCGGCGGCGGCGACGGTCTCGCCGAGGGTGCTGCTGAGGTCGAGCGGCGTGAATATGGTACCGAGTAGGGCATCGAGCGCCGCGGCATAACGGGTCATGCCGAGCGCTGCGGCGAAAGTGACGCGGTGACGCCGCACGAAGGCATCAAATTCCGGGTCGAGCAAGGCGGTCAGGATCTGGCGGACGCGGTCGGCACGAAAATTCGCCATCAGTATGCCGTCACCATCTGACATGGGCACCGCATCTGCGATCAGCGTTGGCAACACGAACTCGTCGCTCACACCCTTGGCGTAGTTGGCAGAAATTGCCGCTGCGGCAGTTTCCAAGCGGCGTCCCTCGGCCAGCACGTAGGCGTTGTAGGCAGTTTCAGTGCGTTGCCAACGCATGTCGCGATCCATGGCGTAATAGCGCCCGCACAGGCTGGTTAGCGAGACATCGGGCAGGTCTGCGATTTCGGCCTCGAATGCAGCGATAAAGCCGTCCGCGCTGCGTGGCGGTGTATCGCGGCCGTCGAGCAGCGCATGCGCACGCACCGGAATGCCGGCGGCAGACAGCGCCCGGGCAAGCACCACCATGTGGTCCTGATGGGAATGCACGCCGCCCGGCGAAAGCAGTCCGAACAGGTGACAAGCGCCGCCGCTTCGGTTGAGCTTGGTCATGAAATCCGTCAGCGCCGGCATGGTACAGAGAAATCCGTCTGCCACGGCCGCGTCAATGCGCGACAGATCCTGGAGGACTACACGCCCGGCGCCGATGTTCATGTGACCAACTTCGGAATTACCCATCTGGGCTGCGGGCAGACCGACGGCGATGGCCGAGGCGTCGAGCTGGCTGCAGGGGCGCGTCGCGCGCCAGCGGTCCCAGGTCGGCGTGGCACCCACGGCGATGGCATTGTCGCTGCTCGCGGTCCCATCACCCCAGCCGTCGAGAATACATAGAACGACAGGTGAGCTTGCCATGGCTACTGGGTGGCTATCTCGGGCAGCGGCATCGACCACATCTTTTCTAAATTGTAGAAGTCACGGACTTCTGGACGAAAGACATGAACGATGACATCGCCGGCGTCGATCAGCACCCAGTCACCTTGGGCCAGGCCCTCAGTGCCGACGGGTCTAAAACCGCTCTTCTTCAAGCACTCGACGAGATGTTCGGCGATCGCTACAACATGCCGATGGGAGCGGCCGCTGGCGATGATCATGGTATCGGTGATGGTTGTCTTGCCGACGAGGTCGATGACGGTCACGTCCTCAGCCTGGTCTTCCTCGAGCGAGCCGGTGGCAAGCAGGCGGACTGCTTCGGCACGCAAGGATTGGCTAGCTTCGCTTATGTTACGCTCCTCTTCTTAATTGCACCGTCGCTCCAGGTCCCGGCCTGCCGTATTGCCGTCGCCGAGAGAGGATCGAGGGCGCCGCCTACGAACGCCCATGCTGGCGCTGGCGCTCCGACCAGACTGGTAGCCTTTCTTGCAGGCTTGCGAAACCTCGCGAATCGCTTTGCTGCCGGTGACCTAAACGCTCTCAGAGAATAGGTCGGGCGGGCAAAAATCGCAACGGGGACAATGCGTAGCAACTCCGGCCAGCGGTGCCAGGCATGCAGTTGGGCCAGGTTGTCGGCGCCCATGATCCATACGAAACGGGCCTTCGGCAGGCGTCGGCGAAGGATGCGGACCGTATCATGTGAAAAGCGGGTTCCGAGGGCCGCTTCAATCGCCGTGACGCGGATCGGGCCATGGCCAGCGCAGCGTCGGGCCTGGGCCAGGCGTGCGGCCAACGGCGCCATCTCGCTGCTCCCTTTCAACGGGTTCTGCGGCGAGACCAGCCACCACACTTCATCGAGCCGCAACAGGCGCACGGCCCGCAGGCTGATGCGCCGATGCGCGGCATGGGCGGGATTGTACGAGCCTCCAAGCAGGCCCACGCGCCGGGCTCTGCCGAGCCGCGCCAACTCGCCGGCGATGGCACCTGGCGCGCTCAGGATCGGGTTTGTCCGCTGCCGTGGACGACGTATTTGTAGCTGGTCAGCTGCTCCAGCCCGACCGGCCCACGTGCATGCAGCTTGCCAGTGGAGATGCCGATCTCGGCTCCCATGCCGAACTCACCGCCGTCGGCGAACTGGGTCGAGGCGTTGTGCAGCACGATGCCGCTGTCGACGCGGTCGAGGAAGCGCTCAGCCGCTTCTTTATCCTCGGTGATGATGCTGTCGGTGTGATGCGAGCCATGCGCGTCTATATGGGCGATCGCCTCGTCCACGCCATCGACCGTCTTGATAGCGATGATGGCGTCGAGATATTCAGCATCCCAATCCTCGCTGTTAGCGACTATGACCCGGTCATCCACCGCTCGCGTCTCGGCATCGCCACGCACCTCGCAGCCCGCGTCCAGGAAGCTCTTGACCAACTGCGGTAAAATCTCCGCCGCCGCCGCTTTGTCGACTAGTACGGTCTCGGCCGCGCCGCAAATGCTGGTGCGCCGCAGCTTGGCGTTGAGGCAGATGGATTCCGCCATATCGGCCTCTGCCGCGCCATCGACATAGACGTGGCAGATGCCGTCGAGATGCTTGAGTACGGGCACCCGGCTCTCTTCGGCGACGCGCGCTACCAGCGACTTGCCGCCGCGCGGCACCAGCACGTCGATATAGTCCACCATGGTCAGCATTTCGCCCACCGCGGCGCGATCGCGCGTGGGCACGAGCTGGATACAGGCTTCGGGCAGGCTGGCAACCTTGAGCCCCTGCACCAGCGTCGCGTGGATGGCGCGCGAGGAATGGAAGCTTTCCGAGCCGCCGCGCAGAATAGCCGCATTGCCAGACTTGAGGCATAGACAGCCGGCGTCTGCCGTCACATTGGGTCGCGATTCGTAGATGATACCGATGACACCGAGCGGCACCCGCACGCGGCCGATCCTGAGGCCGTTTGGGCGCTTCCATTCGTCGATCTTGAGGCCGACCGGATCGGGTAGGTCAGCAACCGCCTCCAGCCCTGCGGCAATGCTCTCGCCGCGTGCTGGATCGAGCGCCAGACGGTCGAGCAGCGCATCCGTCATACCGCGTGCGCGGGCCGCTTCAATGTCCTGAGCGTTGGCTTCAATCAGGGTTTTTGTGTCGGCTCGCATGGCCTCGGCAGCGGCACGCAAGGCCACGTTCTTGGTCTCGGTCGAGGTCCGCGCGAGCGTCGCTGCAGCGTCTTTGGCGGCTTCGCCCAGGGTCCGCATCATGGCAGTGATGTTTTCGCTGCCGTCGCTCATCTGTTTTCTCCTGAGGTATCCAGAACAAGCACCAGATCGTCCCGGTGAATCATCTCCTCGCGGCCACGATAGCCAAGGATATACTCGATTTCACGGCTTTTGTGGCCGGCGATACGCGCCGCGTCCTCGCTGCCATAGGCGCAGAGGCCTCGGCCTAGTTCGCGGCCTTCGTGGTCGCGCACGAGAACCAGATCACCGCGCTCGAAGCGCCCCTCCGCCACGGCGACACCTGCCGGCAACAAGCTGCGGCCCCTGGCGAGGGCCCGTGCTGCGCCGTCGTCGATCACCAACGCGCCTTGTGGCTGCAGCGTGCCGGCGATCCAATGCTTGCGCGCCGTGCGTGGCTCTCCGGCCGCCACAAACCAAGTGCAGGCTGCACCCTGTTCCAGGTCACGCAGGCAATGGCTGGCAGCGCCTTTGGCGATCACCATGTGGCAGCCCGCGCCTGTGGTGATGCGTGCGGCGGCGAGCTTCGTGATCATGCCGCCCGAGCCCTCGTAGTTGCGGCTGCCGCCGGCCATGGCTTCGATCTCCGGCGTGATGGCGGTGATTTCCTCTAACCGCTCGGCGCCGGTGTCGTGCGCAGGGTCAGCGGTGTAGAGGCCGTCGATATCTGAGAGCAGTACTAGCACGTCGGCGCTTGCCATCTGTGCCACGCGCGCTGCAAGGCGGTCATTATCGCCGAAACGGATCTCGGCTGTCGCCACCGTGTCGTTCTCGTTGATCAGGGGTAGGGCGTTCATTCCGAGCAACTGGTCGATGGTGCTGCGGGCGTTGAGATAGCGCCGCCGGTGCTCGGAATCTTCTAGCGTAAGTAGCACCTGCGCCACGGTGATGCCGTGACGGTCGAGCGCTGCCTGATAGGCATGGGCGAGACGAATCTGGCCGACCGCGGCACAGGCCTGCTTCTCCTCAAGCTTGAGGGTTGCGCCGGTGATGCCGAGGGCACGGCGACCGACGGCGATGGCGCCGGATGAGACTACCACTACCTCGCGGTGGCGCGACCGCCACGCCGCGATGTCTTCGGCGAGCGCCGCCAGCCAATCTTCGCGCAGGGAACCGTCATCCACCTCGGTTAACAGGGAAGAGCCGATTTTGATCACCACCCGACGGGCGGCAGCGAGGCGGTTCTCGTTCATGGCGTCCACAGCACCGGCTCCTTATCGGCGCGGCTCTCGGCGACGGTCGCGGCGATGATGGCAAGCGCTTCTCTGACGCCTGCACCCGTGACCGACGACAGCGCCAGCACCTGGCTTGCTCCTGCCGCGATTAGCTCAGCGCGGATCGCGGCGATGATCTCATCGTCCGCCAGGTCGCACTTGCTCAAGCCGACGATTTCCGGCTTCTCGGTAAGGCCATGGCCGTATGCGTCGAGCTCTGCATGCACCGTATGCCAGTTAGCGACCGGATCCTGGGCGCTGATGTCGATCAGATGTAGTAAGGCGCTACACCGTTCGACATGGCCGAGAAAGCGATCGCCCAGGCCCGTGCCTTCGTGAGCGCCCGCGATCAGTCCCGGAATATCGGCGATGACGGTCTCGCCATCGCCAGCCTGCGCCACGCCCAACTGGGGGGTGAGCGTGGTGAACGGATAGTCGGCTATTTTAGGTTTGGCATGGCTGACCACGGAGAGGAAGGTCGACTTGCCAGCATTGGGCATCCCGACCAGACCCGCATCGGCGATCAGCTTCAGTCTTAGCCAAAGCCAGCGCTCTTCGCCGGGAAAGCCCCCTTCTGCCCGGCGTGGCGCTTGATTGGTTGAGGTCTTGAAGGCGGCGTTGCCGCGACCACCTTTGCCCCCTCGTGCCAACGTCGCTGTTGTGCCTTTTGCGGTCATATCGGCGACCACGGTTTCCTTGTCGTCCTCGAGGATAACCGTGCCGACGGGCACGCGGATCGTCAGCACGTTCGCAGAGGCGCCGGTGCGGTCGCGGCCCTCGCCAGGCTTGCCTCGGCGTGCCTTGAAATGTTGGCGATAACGGAAATCGATCAGCGTGTTGAGTGCCGTCACGGCTTCGGCCATCACGTCGCCGCCGCGCCCGCCATTGCCGCCGGCCGGACCGCCGAACTCGATATACTTCTCGCGGCGAAAGGCGACACAACCATTGCCACCGTCGCCGCTCTTCACAAAAATCTTAGCTTCGTCGAGAAACTTCATAGTGCGCCCGCCGCTTGCAACAAATAGCGCCGGCAGGGGACGAACTGCTGGCGTGCCTGGCGCCACTGCCAGTCGCTGCCAGTGTAACGGAAGCTGCACTTCTCCAAAACGCGCTGTGAGGCCGGATTGTCGAAATAATGCCGGACGCATACGCTTTTAGCGCTGAGCGCCGCAAAGGCATAGCCGCTAGCCTGCTGCGCCGCAGCCGTTGCGAAGCCCTGCCCCTCCGTGTCGCCGTTCGAATAGCCAAGCTCGTAGCGCCTGTGGCCCTGGTGCCGCAAGGTGACCGCGCCCGTCATCAGACCGCCGCTGTCGAGACAAAAGCTGATCTCGTGCCCGCTCTCCACCAAGGCCTCGCGCTTGGCGATCCAGCGTGCTGCGGCCCGGGTCGGGTAAGGGTGGGGGATGCGCGAGGTCATGCGGGCCACCCGCCAACTTGCGCAGATGGCTTGCAGGGCTGCTGTGTCGCCGGCGCGGAAAGGCCGCAGCCAAATGCCGTCGCAGGTATCATCGAGAATCTCTGGCGCGCCGCTAAGCATGATCGTGCTGTTAGCGAAGTGGGAATACAAAAAGGGAGATGGTGGCCCATCTCCCTGCTTCGCGTGATCCGTTTTGACATGGGCGCCACCGTCAGTGGGGGGCACCCACCGACCGTTATGAGGATTCGCCCGGTCGCACTGTGTCGACATCGACAGACACGAAGGTGCGGCCGAGCCGGCCGGAGCGGAACGTCACCTTGCCCTCGGTCAGGGCGAAAAGCGTATGGTCCTTGCCCATGCCGACGTTCTCGCCGGGATGGAACTTGGTGCCGCGCTGGCGCACAATGATATTGCCTGGAATGACGATCTCGCCGCCATACTTCTTGACGCCGAGTCGCCGGCCCGCCGAATCGCGGCCGTTGCGTGAGCTGCCGCCCGCCTTTTTATGGGCCATTCTTCTATCTCCCTAGGCGTCGGCCCTGATATCGGCGATGCGCAGCACGGTCTGTGCCTGGCGATGGCCGCGCTTGCGGCGATAGCCCTGGCGGCGTTTCTTCTTGAACACGATGACCTTGTCGTCCCGTGCCTGCTCAAGCACCGTGGCGGTTACTTTAGCGCCGGAGACGGTCGGCGTGCCGATGGTTGCCTCGGCGCCCTCGCCCACCATCAGTACATCGTTGAAGGCAATCTCGTCGCCGGCCTCGCCGGACAGGCGCTCGACGGAGATCACATCGTTCTTAGAGACACGGTACTGCTTGCCGCCGGTCTTTATGACTGCGTACATGATGCACCCCAACGTGCGGCGCCCAGAGCGTGCCGCCAAATTTCGTGAGGGCGCGACTATAGCGCCTGCCGTGGCCCTGTCAACGCCGTCCACCAAGGGCGCTTGCCGCAGCAGAATCCCTGGGTTAGGTTCCGCCGGCCTCACGATAAGGGAGCCCGTGGAGGGGTGCCGGAGTGGTCGAACGGGGCGGTCTCGAAAACCGTCCGATGCTCTATAACACTCTGTTATATAACGAAATAATTATCTAGTTGACCTACCAACAACCTACCAACATTATAGCGGGTGTGTTAACCGCAACAACACCCAGAACCAGGCATAATCCAACGGATATACGAACCATCCGTGGGTATCCCCCATCCCTCAAACTGTTTCGGATGGGGGCATCTAGATACTGGTATGTGCGTCTGTACATCCGCGGTGGACCATCGTCGGGGGTCAAGAAATCCACCCGATGCGAAAATCTCAAGGACGCAGAAGAGTTTGCCATCACCTGGTATGAGGACCGTCTTCTGGAAAAGAGGACATCCAGGGAACGGGGTGCGTTGTCCTTCGCCGCATATGCGGAAAAGTTCCAGGTCACCCAACATAGACTGATCCGACGCGGTGAGTTGGTCTCCAAGATGTACCGCGAGGACGCACTGAAACTGACCAGTGACGTCCTTCCCCGTTTTGGTGAGATGCAGATCACCAAGATTGATTATCACGCGGTTGATTCGTTTATCGATGAAATGAAGGTTGAACGCGATCTCTCACAATCGACCCTCAAGAAATACGTGGTGCTGATCCGAAAGGTGCTGAAAGAGGCGGAACGGGATGGCGTGCTCAACCACATCCCCACTCTCCCCACCGTCAAACGGGAAGAGAACCCTCGACCCTGGTTCACTCCCGATGAGTATCAGCGGTTACTCGATGCCTGTCGTGATTTACGGGAACACCCTCCCGAGAACACACAGTTTGATTGGGGAGAGTTGTACGACTTCATCGTCTTCATGATCCATTCGTTCCTCCGACCCAGCGAATGGAAGTTTCTCCAGAACAAGCACATTCGCATCATTCGGGAGGATGGGGTGGAACAACTGGTCATCTCGGTTCCCAACCCCAAAACCAAGAAATCGTCGGGTGGAATCGACAGCACCACCACGGAAGTCGCTGCAGACATCTACCGCAAGAGGATCCTCGGACGGCACGATGATCCAAATGCCTACCTGTTTTTCGACAATTTCAAGAACCGGGAGAGAACCGCACCCGATACGATCTCGAGAAAATTCAGGGTTCTATGTGAACACGCCAAGTTGGAATCAGATATCTACGGACAGAGACACACGACATACTCCCTGAGACATTCTGCTCTTTGTTTTCAGATTCTGAAGTCGGGTGGAACCGACCTGTTCGGACTTGCGAAGAACGCTAGGACATCGGTTCTGATGCTGGAGAAGTTCTACCTCACTCACCTATCCGCACAGATGCCTGAGTTCACCAGGCAGTTGAGAACCAGACGAGTTTTGGACCCTGTTGAGTAACCTCAAATTATATTCAGTTTTTTTCTGAAACTCTGATTTTGAGGTATCCCGTTTGTCTAAATAGAAGGACAACTCAAGTTTCCCAGACCAGGCGATGGGTTTCCCCAATTGACTTTACGGATGGGGATAGGACTGCACCAAAGTTGGACTGGGTGACTAAACATTCCCAACAAGA
>Ga0187827_10002152_pt1 | contig 27347 bp, 12 predicted proteins | sample ETNtaG_39_FD_167969 | JGI IMG/M metagenome (GOLD analysis project Ga0187827, IMG submission 167969) | Marine microbial and viral communities from oxygen minimum zone, Eastern Pacific Ocean - ETNP2014_SV_150_PacBio MetaG (Illumina Assembly) | ecosystem: Environmental > Aquatic > Marine > Hypoxic... | reverse complement strand
CATTACCATCAAATTGTTCAGGCTTGGTACGATCTCCAATTCGGATAGTTCGATTATTTCGAAAGGAAGACTGCCCCACAATCCCACGAGACCCAATATGACCGCTATGCCAAGAAAGATAAAACCCACCAGTTGCAGCGTTTGCGATACTTCCCCGGCGTTGATAATCTGGTACAGGAAGAAGCCTCCCGCAAAAAGGACGAGGGTGCCGATTATCTGCAGCAGAACGATCAAATATGCTGACTTTGTTGCATCAATGGACATTTGTGATCCAGCTAATCCGTCTGCCATTTTTTAATCCCCCCTAATTCCTGAAGCAGATCGTGCTCTTAACAGTACCTGCTGTAGTGGTGTTTGTGGTTTCCAGTCAACAATATTAATTCCGTATCCTCTCATCTCCTTCAAAAGAATATCCCGCTCAAGACGCAGAACATCATAAGCTAATGGGTCGAATTGCAACGTCTTTTTGGTACCCAGTAAGCTAGAGCCTTCCTGGACGGCACCCTTCTCCTTGGCCAACAATTCAAAATCAATGGTGGAAGGAGAAAGAATGGTTACATCGAACTCGAGTGCTTTCATCATGCTGACTGCCTTTCTCAGAGAGTCGTCGTCATCCAGAGAAGAAATAATGATGACAGGAGACATTCGTGGTAGATATGGCAACGCAACCTCTACAATACCCTGCAATGGTATATCCCCTTTCGGGGATGCGCCAGCAAGGGCCGTCAATATCTCGTAGAGCTGCTTCTGTCCACCACCTTTCTTGATTGTCATTACCTTGTCACTGTATACTACCAGGCAAACCGAATCTCGGCGTCCAAGGAAATACTGGGTCAATGTCGCTGCCGCCCTGGCACCGTATATATTTGCGTTGTCGGACTCCATCCCGATGGCGGAGACCTCCCTTGCATCGAAGACGATGGTGATATCGGAGACACTCTCCCTCTCCTTTTCGTTAACCAACAGTCTCCCGGTGGAGGCGAATGCTTTCCAGTTTATCATCTTGAAGGAATCTCCAGGTACATAATCCCTGATGCCCCAGAACTCATATCCCGGGCCCGGCATTTTCACGCGCATCTCGCCGGGGTACATCTTGGGCTGTCTGGATTTAAGACGTAATTCCTTGATCTCCCTCGTCTGTGGGAATACGGTAAGCCTCGTGGTGTAGTTGATGTTGACCTCATTGTAGAACAGATAGAAAGGATCGTGTGATCTAATGGATACCGGACCGAGCTTGTATACTCCCTTTAAGGGACAGCGTATCGCATATCTCAACCGGGTCTTTCCCTTTGGTTTAAGATCGAGATACGTGTAATTACTCCCTCTCCGGAGTTCCACCTGCTTTGGCAGAGTATCCCTTACCTCGACAATTCCACCTTTCGAGGAGAAATAACCGATTAGGGCTCCGGTAACAGCACCGATCATAAGGGCCGATAGGGCGAGGAATCCCGCCCCGTTCCCCAGACTCTGAAATCCCCAGAGCCAGAAACCGAGGGGAAGTGAAAGCACCAGGCCAACAACTCCCCCGCCTATTACTGGGGCTATTATTTGAAAGGATTTCGGTCGGATCAACTGAAGTTCGGTCTTTATCATTCCGTCCTCGAAGATCCTTTCGTTGGACATCTGCCTGTTCGGCCGCACCATCATATTCAGATTTATGAAGATGCTTATACCCAAGTATACAAACAGTACGATACTGATCCCGAGGAGGAGTAGATTTCGAAATATCAGTCCCAGTAGTACTAGACCGACCCCCGTACACAGCAACAATACCGCTTTCTTGGTCCACATTACTTTACACCGCGGGTACTGGCACTTCTGCAAGAATCTTGTTAAGGATATCCTCAGGCAGCACACCTCTAATACGAGGTTCTGGTTTCAGGATAATCCTGTGAGCCAACCCATGTACGCAGATAGCCTTGATATCATCCGGAGTAATATAGTCTCTTCCGTGAAGGACGGCCCTTGCTCTCGAGAGCTTGAAAAGCGCCAGCGAACCTCTGGGTGAGGCGCCCACCACAACACGGGGGTCCTCTCGTGTCCTTGTCACGATCTCCACTATATAGGTCAACAATGCTGGATCAAGGTGTATTCCTTCCACAGTTCGCATCATGGCCAATATCTTCTCCGGATTGGTTACTACTTCCACATCGACATCGTCCTTGCCCCGGCCCATCCTCCTGATGAGGATCTCTCGTTCATCCTCTCTGGACGGATAACCCATGCTCATCTTCTGCATGAACCTATCTACCTGAGCTTCTGGTAGTGGATATGTACCTTCCTGTTCAATGGGATTCTGGGTAGCCATGACAAGGAAAGGCTTTGGTAGCTTATGAGTCACTCCTTCGATGGAGGTCTGTCTTTCCTGCATTGCCTCGAGCATGGCCGCCTGAGTCTTTGGCGGAGCTCGATTGATCTCATCTGCGAGAACTATGTTCGCAAAAATTGGGCCTGCCCTGAACTTGAACTCGTTTTCTTTTTCGTCGTAGATATAGGTACCCGTAATATCAGAGGGAAGTAAATCCGGAGTAAACTGAATCCTTCTGTATTTACATCCCAGTGTGTCTGCAAAGGTCATAATCATAAGGGATTTCGCGGTTCCCGGGAAATCCTCCATCAATGTATGGCCGTCTGCAAGAATGGAAATCAATACATTCTCCAGAACGTCTCTTTTACCTATGATTGCCTTGGATACCTGTTCTATAACGGCATTCGCCGTTGCTGCCACACCTCGGATGGCTGCTGGGCTCGCCTTGGGCGCACCACCTGCTCTCGGAGGTCCCCTAGCGGGTCCAGCAGGTCCTCTCGGCCCAGGTCCCATGGGTCCTCTTTGCGGAGGCCCCATTGGCCTTGCGCCAGGTCCGGGTCCTCTTGGTCCGGGGGGCAATTTCTTTGGTCCTGCTCCATTTGTCATATTTCATCACCTTTTTATAATATTCGGATTTCTCCTTTGACAGTTATTTTTTCCATTTATTGATAATTTCTATTAATCGCCTGAAATCCTCATCCGAATAGCTAATCTTATCGTCTCTTACCAATTGTATGAGCTGGGGATTTCCGATCAGTCTGTCGATATCCCGCGGATCAACCTCACGGAACTCTTCAGGCGAGAGACCCCGGTCCATCCGGACCTTCTCTATTACAGCTCGCTTTAAACGTGATTTTTTCAATTCTGAACCTACTGGCACCATGGATCTTTTCTTGAAGGTCCGCACGTTGAACTCGTGTTCCCACTCCTTCTGACCTTTGGTCAATAAAACCACAAGGAAAAGACCAGCAAAGAGGAATATTGAAGAGACCAGCACGTAACAGCTCTGTGAAGTCAGAACGCTTGTGACTCTCAAACTTCCGTACATCGGTCTCAGCCATACAGCATCCTCACCGTGCCGGCTGTCATCAATAAGTACGAGTATTTCCGGGTCCTCATCCGAACTGAATTTGTCATAAAACAGGTAAAAGATCAGCTCCTTCATAAATTTCTGGTTATCATAATCCGGTTCCCCATCCGGTGTATTGTCTGCGAGATTGTCTCCATCCGCCTTGTCATCCGGATGAAGGGATGTAGTATTGATCCGACTCTCGGAGTAAAGAGAGTGCGAAAAGTCCTCGTAATCAATGGACATGTGGTCAAGTGCGAAAAGGTCATTGGTGAATATATCGGCATCCGCTACAAAAACCACAGAACCTTCTCCTACGAAGGTAGGGTCTACAACCTCTACAATGAGTTCGACACGATTCGCAGCAGTGGATACTCTGTCAGCCAGGCTGGTCGAACCTTCATCGGGCAGCTCGATCTTCTCGTTGTTGTTCAGATCCACGTAACTGTTCTCCGAACCCCTGGCGATCACATTAGTCAAGGTCTTGAAGGAGTACAGTCCAACAGGTTTGTTCATGATCACCTGGTAATGGAAAAGGTCCTCGTCGATCATATTGTCTATCTTGTATATTTCGAAAGTTTCCCCATCGGAGCTTAATTCTATTTGAAATTCGCGGTTACCATCCACAATTTTCCAACTTGGCGGTACTGCCCAGTTGACCACGTCATCCTTGAGCCTGGCGTAAATAGCTTCCAGACTGAGTTCAGTCTCCGATGTTAGCTTAACATTATTGGAAAAGATTATTTTATATTCACTAAATAGTTTCTGCAGTTCTTCCGGGATCATGCCCTGGAACATATCAGAGATCATATCATTATCGGATTCCTGTCCGAAAATGTACACTTTAGCGTCATCATTCACACCATTAAGGCTTTCCTCGTTCACCCCGATCTCGTATGGGTCCTGATAACCGTTCTTATTTTTATCAACCCAATCCCCATCGTCATCCCATGTATCTTCATCCACGCCTTCAGTGGATTCATCGATCACCTCGTTGGCAACTCCATCATTATCATTATCTAGTGGTTTTCCCGTGACATCGAAGTCCTCAACAGCCTTATTGAGATCGATCCATACAGCCCCGCCCTCGCGTCCGATCTTGTCCTTGCCGGTCTTTTCACCCAGATCATATTTCCCGTTTCGATCCAGTTTATTGGAGCCATCCAAGAAAGAATCATGGCTAAAAGCCCCTTCTCGGGCATTTTCATCTTCACAATCAAAATCATCGTCCACATGGTTTTTTACCAGCTTCCGGTTATCCTGATCGTTATCGATATCGTCCAGAACATCTTCGTCCACCCAGCGGTCTCCGTCATCGTTATCATCCCAGATGCCATCCGGGTTGTTCTCCCAAACCTTGTACTGTCCGGCACTGTTAGGCACATCCCCTTCTGAATATTGGTACTGCCAGCGGCCTTGGTCCAGACCGAGAACAGCCTCACATATGGGAAAGTTCACATTCTTGTCGAATCGCTGGTCATAGAACTGCCCGGTATAGTACGTTATGTTGAATTCGTCCGCCAAGGGTTGGACATAACCGAAATCATCGGCTATTATTGCATGACCACCAGCTTTTATAAAAGACTTGATGGCATCGATTTCGTTTTGCGTATATTCCCGTTCGATTCCCGCAGCTATATACAGCGTCCTCTCTGGATCAACCATATTTTGCTCGAATATCCCCGGGGTCGTTACCACGGTTCTAACAGTGTAGTTCGAATCCCCTTTTAGATCAGATACGAATCCCGAGATATCCCGGGGAGTATCATTGAACCCGAGAAAGATCGGGTCATCATCAGAGTCAATCGCATCAAGTAAAATGGGATAAAACAAGTACGTTGCCATTAATACCAGGGCAAATATGATCGCCGCTACCCTCTTCAGCATCTTTCCACCCTTTATGCCAGTCACTAATTTTCTTTATGTTTTCAGGGAACTGGTTTTCTTCGCTTTCGCAGTATACTTCTAATGATATTTAATGTTTTAGGTCTTATGTTATACGCCGATATTTGATACATCCATCACGGTAAAAATTAAAAAAAAAAGGACCTCGATCGAGGCCCCTCTTCATCATTTTTTTAGAATGATCTCCGTCTCGACGAAATCTGCTTCGCTCTCTTCGAGTTTTTTCATGGCCTCTTCTTCATCCAGCTGTATAAAGGTCAGCGAACTCTCGATACCCCGCAGATTGGTAATTGCATTGTTCCTTTGGGACTCGCCAATCTCGTGGGAGCTGTAACGAGCCTCTTCTAGAATAGTGAGGAAACCGTTGAGGCTGTTCTTGTCCACGGGTAATGCCGTGCGGACCGCATCCTCGAACTCCCTGAAAGTCTCAGCCTCGCGCCTGAGATAACCGAAACGCCTCAGATGCATACCCAGTTTCTGGTATGATTTGAAGATGACGGCCGTGTACTCGTTACCCGCGATAAACTGGTCGGCAGCCCTTTTAATGATCCTCTTGATACCACGGATACGGGCTCTCTTGCGGAGATAGAGAACCAGAAGTATAATACCAAGTATCAACAAAACAAGGAATATTCCCACTCCGATAAGGGATGCGGGGCGATCTAACCACCATTGAAGGTCCGTTGGTCCCAGTTTAGGAGGCGGTATGGGCCTGGCAATATAGTTAAGATCGATCTCCTCGTCTGATTTCGTAAGATAGCCGCTTCCCTTGAACTCGATAAAGGCTTTGCCCGACGCGCCAAGTCCAGGTGTTTGAATAGATATCCCGTCCACAGACCTGAAGCCGGTAAAGTTGAAATCGATTCGGCCCAGATAGTTGGTCTTCATGTTGGAGAGGTTGATATACCGGATACCCGAATCGTCCCACAACGTAACGGTCAGAGATACCATGGTACCGTTAACTGGTACAGGTTCGTTCAGCAACGTGTTCTTTTCCAGAAGTAGAATGCTGAACTGGTAGCCGGTCTCCACGTTGGGATTGACATAACCTATATCGGAAATCTCATCACCCGTGACGTCCTCGGGTATGTCTACGATCTTGATGTATGTATCCGCCACCACGACTATGCTTCTGGATTCCAGAAACTGAGGTTTGGTCACATATTTTTGTGTATTATTGAAGTACATCTTCAAAATATACGGACCCACTTCCAGACTCTTGGGAACCGAAGCAACGATCTCATACTGACCGAAATCATCGGTGGTGGTATCGGGAAGCTTCTGCTCCCCACCGTCCCACATGAAGAATGCAGATACTTTAATGCCTTTGACGTAACGTGGAGGGCTCGTTCTCTTGTTCTCGAAAACCTCCACCACTTCGCCACTTATCTTGATGGTATCTCCACGGGTGTATTTGGATCCGTTCAGTATGCTTGGATCTATGGAAACGTAAATATATGCCGAGATGTTGTAAGTGATATCCTCGGATTCAGTATAATCATACGCATCCCCGGCAGTAAAGTGCTTTTGCTTGTCTTTAGAATGGATCACCTTTTCGGATCCTCTGAATATCCCCACCACGAATGCATCCCCTACTCCCTGGGTCTTTGGGATCTGGAAGCTCGATAACACGAAATTCCCATTATTGTCCGTATGTGCTTCACCTATGGACGAACCCAGAGGCGCGAACTTTGTCTTCTTCCAGTATAGCTCCACGGAGCGGTTACCGATCCCGTATGCGGCACCCCGATCGTCGTAGAGACGACCCCTTATTACCGCTTTCTCCCCCTTCAATCCGGATCCCTGCATAATTTCGATGGTGGTCTTCGCCACCACATCCACGATCTTACCATAGTACGATCCGTCGCCGGCGTAACTATCTGTATCGAATCCCTTGTACCAGTAAGTGTCATCCATGTTGGCTCGCACCATCACCGGACCGATGGGATCATTTATGCCGAGGTTCTTATCTATGCTGAATCTCCCGAACTGGTCGGTTGTTCGCTCACCCAGATATTTATCCCCCCACCAGATATCCACCGACATCTTCTCGATTGGACTGGTCCAGTGACCCGAGGCATCCCTCTGGTCCTTGTCCCACAGAACGCCTGTGATCTTGAAGGCGCTGGTGGGTCCCGTTCGGCTGACGATATCCAGCTCGTTCTTACCGTCCTTGTCCATTACGTGCAACTCAAGTATTGTTCTCGCTTTCACAGTATAATATGCCTCGCCTGTGGCTTCCCTGTAGTACATGGTTTCCCCGTGATCGGCATTCTCCACCCTGAAATGATAAGTAATATGCACCCTGGTCAGAGGCTGGGTCTTCTTGATAGTGAACTGCCGGGTGAAGTTTCCAGACGGCAATAACGTTGCTTTCATCCCCGGTTCGTAATAGAGTTCGGAAGGATCGCCCCAGTTTATGATCACCTCGTATTTGAAGGACTCGTTGGCAATGACGGGATCCGGGCCCTGCCCTCTGTTATCCACTATTGCACCTGATATGTTTATAGTGTCGGTCCTGTAGACCACACGATCGTCCACAATAAAATGCGTTGGACGATGGACCTTGAACTCCACAACGGTGGAATTATCCACATAGTAATAATTGGGTTTTTCCTGTTGTGGGTCCGTATAGCCGGAGTGAAATTCCACCCCAATGGTATGTTTGCCCGGCCGTATGGTCTCAGGTATCTTGTATTGATAGGAAAATGTCCCGGTCCCCGACGTCGTAACCGTGGAGGGGTAGACAGGATTGTTATCGAATTTCACGTGTAGGACCTTCTGGCTTAGTCCCCAATGTAGGTCAGCATCCTCCAATGTGCCGGTGATCTCCAGGGTGTCACCCACCTCGATATCATCCAGATCCGGTGAGGTAACCTGGAAATCGATCTTGACATTGTGCCATATCTCAGCCCGGTAATCCACCTGATTCGGTGGCCAGGTTGAAGGTTCTGTTGCTAACCAGTGTCCGCCAGGAGGCGGTGATCCGGGAGTATGCTCGTAATAGGTTGTCCCGTTCCTTGTGGTCAGACCCTTGAATGTGAAATTAAGCGGATATAGTCCTTCCTGGGTCTCGGTCACTGTGAAATACGTCGAAAATGAACCCAGGGTTGCTTGGGTTGCACCGGTTATTGGTGCCGGAAGTATCTCTCTAACGTGCCCTTCGCCCCAGTATACATGGACTGGTGCGTTAGGTACTCCGATCTCGCCCTGATTCCAAAGACCGTTCTCATTGGAATCCTCGAACAAAACGCCAACCACCGAATAATTTTCATAATACATAACACGAGGCCAGTTTGTGGGATAAATGAATGAAATACCGGTGGCAGCAGTTAGATGAAACCTTGATCTCTGTTTTGGGGGCGGGTTGTTTATCTGATCGTTCTCCCTCTGTATTCTCTCCTTGTATACCTGGAACACGATTGGGTCAATAGTACCGTCCAGACGCAACAATCCATCGCTATACCCCGCAGCAGAGGAATCCGCCTGCGGACCATCCGTTTGCTCCGGTTCATACTGGATCATTTGTTCCTCGTTAGCCTCCATGTATGAGCCCGCGGAGGGTTCCTCCGATATCCCAATGGGCTCGATAGCGGTTTCATTCTCGTATGTCGGTATCGTCTGGTAAAAAACCATTGCCAACATGACAATGACTATCACGATTGCAAAAACCTTTCTCATCATTACACCTCATATCTCATTCAGATTTGCGTTCCATTCCTCTAATATAGACAATAATTTTTGGCTTTTAATATCTCGACCGTTTTTAAATCTTTTTACTTAAGTGTTTCGATTTTATATTAGTTTTATCCGTTTATTTCGATCACCGGTCCCAAATCCCCCTTGTCGGATGGTGGGATTTTTCATTTTCGGTATCGGAAAACCGAACGGATATATTTTTACCATCGATCTCAATGGGTCTCAGCCTTGTTGGAACTAATAATACAACTAAGCGATAATTAAATATGGTCGGTTCATGAACTGTATTGTAACAATAATGTAATTATATGAACATGAACATGGAATTCGAGACATTAATTCCATTAATAAATACTAAAGCAAAAGTCGGTCCAGCAGATTATGCATCACCAATATTGCCTGATGGGATTGCAGGCTCACGGGCCCCAGTGAAAGCGGAAACGGGGGAATTTCACTAATGATCTCAGCTTCTTCGCTGGACAGATCCAGATTATCTGACAGAATTATCAATAATGTTTGTTTATCATTCATTGATGTCTTGATTAAATCTGTCACACACATATTGAATGCATCCCCGCCGTCTTCATGCAAATGCACGACGTAGGAACTCTCGTCGATCTTTTCTATGAGGGTCCGGAGGTCCCCCGGAATGAGCTTGATACCAGGAAGGACCTTCTTTTCAAAGATGAATATCTCTTCTTTGAGCGCGATCCTGATGAGAGCAGCAGTACTCCTCTCGTCCGGATTTAGGTTCTTCATATTTTTCCCCTGGAATTCCACCACCTTAGTGTCCCCATCACCCTGCAGGACCAGGAGGATTACCGCTTCCCTTCTGATGCCGTTGGATACAAGAAGAGCGGCTGTGACGCACCTTGCAATTTCGTCTATCCTGCCAGACCCCGGAAGATCTTCGAGGCTGAACGTCCCGTCCAGCGGTAAGTCATGACCTATTACAATGAATATCCTCCTGGCTTTCATGTGAATTCCTCTCTCGATCGGTTAATCAAGATATCTCCTCTCCACTTCCAATCGATCGTACGTTGGATACTCTTCCACAATGGCACATCTAAACGGAATATGATCGTTGATCTCCTCGGCTATATACCAGGCAGTGGTCAGGCACGAATTGACGTGATCCCTTTCTATCATACCATCCGGTATGTCGAAATCTTTCTGAAGAGTAAGCAGATTGTCATCTGTGGGAGAGCATTCGATCAAAGCTCTCACCAGAGTGTTGTCTTCAGTAATTTCATGATACGGCTTCATCACGTTTCGGGCCCTTCGACCAATTCTATTTTTCAGCTGTACTCCGTCCTTGAATGCAACAGTACAGAAATGAATGTTGCAGTTCAACTTCCCGAAATGCGAAAGCACCCCCTTCGCAAGTTCTGCTGAGCCTACAACTGCACTTGAGATATCCGATCTGGTAGTGTAATTACGGGCCTTTAAATGTTTGTAATTGATATAATTCATTTCCAATTCATTGAGATTGATAAAATCGGCACCTGCTTCCATGGTCCACCGGCATAATTTGATCAATTCTTTTTCCAGCTCAGGGAAAACCGGTACCTCAATGCCGCAGTAAAGACCGAGTTCTTTTGCTTCCCGGATTGAATCACCCAATCCCGAATCACTCAACTCAACCGAGTCCCAGATTTCAGGTGGAATATGAAAACGTATCTCGTCCAAACCGGCGCGGATTAATGCACGGAGAACCTCTTTCGAAGCTAGAGTCCCGGTATACAGGTGGATGTGATGAGCTTTTCCGAAGCGCCTTTTCAATTCGACTATATGCTGGCAAGTTCTACCTATCGCAGCCAAGGGGTCTCCCCCAGTAATACCGGTACCAAGAGCATCCATCAGCGCAGCCTCTTCCATGACCTCGGATATCTCCGAAACGGGTCTCTCGTTGGCATATATCACGTCATGACCCGATTTCTTCTCGGAAATCGGGCAGTAAAAGCACGAACGAGAACACAATCCAGTTTCAAAAAGTACCATCTTTGCGCCCAGTCCGCAGAGAACACAACCTTCTGATAGCTTACCTATATACGAAGAAGGATCCTGTAATGTCGGATCGACTTTCATGGGCCCACCCTTTGGAAATTAGAATTAAAACTCCACTTCACCACAGGCCGGACATTCTTCCATTCCCTTCTCTACCATGGTACCACAGGTGGGACACTCGGTATCCTCTTGCAGACCCATCGCAGCGGGTGGAGGCGGCAATACCTCTTCTTCCACAATCTTCTCCTTTTCCTCAACCTCTTCTTGCTCCTCTCCCACCTTCTTGGAACAGAATGGACATATTTTCGATCTGCCGTCTATCTTGGCTTGGCATTCCGGGCAGTTTATGAACTTCATTTCCACCACAGCCTCGGCCTTTTTCTTCATTTCGAAACCGCATTCGGGACAGTCCCGGACCTCTTCACCCTCTAGCACAAAACCGCATCTCGAACAGGAAAATATCTCTTTTTCCTCTTCTTCTTCCTCCTTTCTCTTTCTTATAACAAGGAAGTAGACTGCTACCAGGATCAATAATAAAAGAATAGCACCGGCTACGATCCAGTACCAGATAGGTGTGTCGTCGCGATTTACTGGCTCGTCTTTCGTATGGAAGGTATATTCATGATCCTTGATGGTCTGTCTGTACTCGTCCATCACGTAAGAGATATGAATTTTATATGTCGAATCGTAATCAAGGCTCTTCATACGGAAGGATACGGATGTTGTGTTTTCATCATAGTTGGGCTTATACAGCATTTCCTGAATATTTCCATCTCCAATGTCGTCCAGGAGCTCTATGGCCATGGTGCTCTCTATGATGGGGTTGCTGAAGGTGACGGTGATGACGAGGTCTTTATGATCTACCGATTTGCTTTTGTGGGCAGGTTCAGTTGTAACAGTAAAGGAAGTTCGATTCCAGCTAGAGCTATTGGCAAATAGTACGAATTTCGTCCTCTGCGATGGATCCCTCCAATCTTCCGGTATGCTGGACAAGATATACTTCTGGCCCGCATCGTGCTCCATGGTGGTGCAGGGAAGCCACATTTGGCTGTTTTTATTCGTTCCAGTGGATTCGTTGTGGTAATATAGACCTAGGGTATCGATATCAATGTTACGGAGGAATTCAGACTGGCTCCCATAGGAGACTCTAATATACTCTTCGTATCTGGTGGCCATGGTTGTCTCATTAATATAGAACCCCACTCCTATATGGGTGAGATTGGTCTCTTCCCAATCTGGTAGGTCCAAGTCATCGTCATCCAGGTCCAGAGGACCCAATTCGATTATGGATGTATAGCCGGAATGTATCAGCGTGTAATCGATTTCCACCCCGAACATTGTAGTAGAGTTGAAAGTTTCGGTTAGATATCGGATGGTTGAAGAATTGACGGTTAGATTCACAATTTCGGATGACACTTTGAGAGAGCCGTCAGATACCGATAGCGTGATATTGTATTTGCCGGGAATCTCGAAAGGCCGTATCAAGGTTTTGCCGGTTCCTATCTTCTTTTTTGCATGGGTGCTGTCATACCATGTGTAAAGAAGTTCGTCTCCATCCGGGTCTTCGCTGCCTTCGCCACTGAAAGTCACCGGCTGTCCATTGAAGAAAGTTTCTTCACTTTGTGGAGATGCAATGATCGAAACGGGAGGAAGATTCCCCTCCACATCAATGATCACATTGCTAATGGAATATCTCCCCGTGGGATCGGACACATTGAGAGAGATGTTGTGACGGCCCTTTGTCAGGTAAGCCGTGAACTGCCTTTGGGTCCCGCGGAGATTTGTTTCATTATCGGAGCTCCATCGGTATTCCAGAGGCTCCCCATCTGGATCATAGGACCCCGATGCGTCGAATTCGACGCGTATGCTATTCTTGTAAACCGTCCCACCTCTCCATGATAAAGGTTTGACGATGCTTGCAACAGGGGTATTGGCGATCCTGTACATCATCATAGGTGCTGTCAATAACACAACTCCCGGGCTCTTCGAATATACACGGACGGGAATATAGCGCAAATTGTCCTCCCCATCCGGCAGTTCACTGATGTAGGTATTAAGCGTGCTGGAGAAATCTTCAACGGTATGTTCGTATTCATATTCTATATGCAAGTCCGACATCATGATTATCCCCGCACTTTCCGGATGAATCGAGATATTTATTGGTATTACGGAGAACTCTACTCCGTACTTAGTGATGGACGAGGTGGAATAATGAAGAAGAAGATTTAGCTTGTCAGCGATGTCTATGTTGACCGGGGCATTGAAAACATCAATGGTCTCCTCAATATCACCATCGTTTCCCAGGTCGAAGAGCAGATCTGATGGAAATTGCCGGTCTCCCAACGATTGTGATGGATCCATAATCCCGTAGTTCCCAAGGTTCACCCGTATCAGACCGCCTTCCTGGGTTCCCATCAGCAGGACGTTTCCGTATTTTTCGATACTAGTTATGTTATCCGAAGTCATCTTCATACCGATAACAGTTCGATTCATTTGCTTGATAACTTGCTTGGCAATAAGATTAAAGACTAGAAGTCCCCCCCCTACTTCATATCCCAATGTCTCATTCATCACCGGGGCCGCCGCCATATAAAGCTGGGGCGGGTAAGTGCTGTTATCATGATAAATATCGTATATCGCTCCTCCGAGAAATGACGATTCCGTGCTTAAGTTGATTATTTCTACATCCCAGGTATCCTTATTTAAAATGTTCAAACCGTTATCCGTACCTATGAAAATGCTCTCTGAGTCCTGGTCCAAGCTTAATAGCTCGTTACTCGATAGATTGGCCCCGACCCCGCTCTGGTTTGTCAATTGCACCCAAGTCTTGTTCACATCGGTTTTATTGAAGCACCATAACCCCCCAATGGACGCTATTTCGAAGCTTGAAAAAACAGATTCCTGTGCGACATAAACGTATTCGTTATCGCTGACGATATCGTTCACAATTACTCCTTTTGAGGAGGCATTGAAGACATCCACATCCCACCGGGGATCGCCGATCACCAAGTCGTCGGCCTTGGAGTACCGGTCAATACCCTTATCATGCCCGATATAGAGACATTCTTCATCCATGCCCAGGGCCGATATCTTGTTTGACTCCAAGCCTAGTTTAAAACGTCGATCGATGGTCTCCCCCCAGTCCTCATCGGTCCGAGACCACCTGGCAACGCCGTCTCTCGATGTGCCCACATATATGGAGTCAGGATCGAGAAGTATGGATGTACCGTCGTTGTCCTCGAGCCCCGTGTTCTCGGTCCAGGGTTCAACGAACAATTGTTTCGCACCATCGTATCTGCTGACGCCATCCTCGGTGACGATATAAACAATATCATCATCTGAATCGAAAGCAACGTCCGTTACGGAATTAGAAAGTATCTGATTATTGGATAGAGGTATCTCCCTAAACTCCTCCTGAGGGAATTCTCCGCGGAATACTCCGGTGGGGGTTGCTAAGTATAGATAGCCCCCAAAAAATCCCATCTCAGTGAAATCGTCATCCCCTATATTCCGGTTTCCCTGGTACCAAAGATCTCCCACCGCCTTTCCGGTGGACTTGCTGATCTTGGTGACAGAGTCGTAACCACCGTAAGCGGCCACTGCAAATATACTTGTGGAGTTCTGGGCCAGATGGGAGACATCGTCATCGGGAAGATGATAACTGTCGATCTCGGGAAGGAAATCACGAATTGTATAGTCGTACCTCGAGATACCTTTATCCGTGGCCATGTACAGCATATCGTCATCCACCACCATATCCTGTACGTTATCGGACAGAAGACCATTACTTTCGTTCAGGTTTATCCAGTTAAATGTATTCCGGTTATAAATCGAAACACCTTCGGTTGTGCCAAGGTAAACATTCGTACCCAATGTCTCGATATCCGTTATTTCAACACTTGAAAGCTGCCCTGGAGTCGGTTCCCAGGTATAGAGAAAATTTCCGAAATCGCCGAATTTATTAAACACATGCACTGCGAGATCTGTAACGATGAAGACACGTTCTCCATTGGAATGCAGATAGCGTATGGTATTTGTTCCGAGTGTGTCAGCTTCCCACCGGTGCGCGGAGAACTCGTCTTTCTCCCGGTCATATATGGATACGCCATGCTCTTCAGATCCGGCGTACACGAAATCTTCGTCTGCCGCGAGGGCAGTTATTTTGCTGTTGTTCAGACCGTCGCTATTTGTGAATACCTGTATGTTCTCCGTAACGATATGCTGTCTTAAAAGAGCCTCGCTATCCACCGCATACCACATCTCTTCACCAACTCCACTCATCAGTCCCACCGGACCGATATTTATGAAGAGAGATTCTGTATAACCACCCTTTGGTGTCATGTTAAGAGATGCTGAGCTTACTGTGGATCCAGTAGGAATAGCGATATAGGTTTCGGTATCATATTTTTGCTCGCCCGTCAGATCGAATCGGTGTTCTCTGCTATCGTCCCCCAACGTTGTTATGATTCCCATTTTCTCCTGAAATCCCCAGTCGATAATTCCATCGTCCCCCACATCTACAGTTACATTGGAAGGGTATAGTCCTCCCTTGGATTTTCCCATAACGTTCATAGTACAGTAATCATACGTGGCATTGGAAAAAACCGGGATGTTCACCACTTTGCTGCCTTCGGTGAGGAATGTTATTTCGATTGATTTCTGCTTGTTTCCGAAATCTTCCTGAACGTTCTGAAGACCCGGACCTACGACCAATCCGGGTACTACGAGAGAGGTCACAATTATGAATATCGATATCATTTTGATAACACGCAACGTGGCATCACTTCCTGTATTTTTAGAGGGCTCTCATTTGTGAGAGAGTCGAGATATTTGTCTCGAAACGAGCTTGATGCGGATTCTCCGATATAGCTCGTATATATTAATTCTTTGCGTTATCCAAAATCAAACGGAATAATTATTATCTTTCTCAACTGGAATTATATGCCATCGTTTTGTCCACGGGAATATTGGTTGTGATCTCCGTGACAGGTACTTTCTCCACCACTAGTTCTGAAAAACGATCGATGATCCCTTTCTTTTTCTGTACGAGGGCAATATCCAATACGTCTTTCAGGGTGCTCACGGGTATGATCTTGATCATCTTTTTATACCTATTCTCGATAAGGACATCCTGCATATTGGCTTTCGGGATCAATACCTTTTTTATCCCCGACTTCACCGCGGCCTCGATCTTGGCGGTGACACCACCAACGGGCAGAACCTCTCCCCTTACGCTCAGGGAACCCGTCATTGCTACGGATTGGTCCACTTTGGCCTGTTCCAGAGCTGATATTACTGCAGTGGCGATAGATATAGAGGCGGAGTCACCTTCCACTCCTTCGTGAGTGCCGATGAACTGTATGTGAACGTCGTGATTGGAGATATCTTTGCCCGTGTGCTTCTTGAATAGGGCCGATACGTTCTGAACCGCTTCTCGGGCTATCTCGCCCAGTTTTCCAGTGGCGATCACCTTGCCCTCATCCCTAGAGGCCGCAGGGGTAACTTCCGCCGCGATATTCGTTATAATTCCCGAAAAGTCGGACATACCAGTATCCGCTCCAAGAACCCCCAGTCCGTTTACCATACCGATCTCATAACCGGTGACCTTGAAGGTTTTGTAATCCTTTTTGTGCTCGATAAACCGGTCCGCCACCTGCTGCTCAAGGGGTTTCGCAATATTCTTAGCCTTTATCACGTGTTCGGGAGTAACGAGTTCTGCCTTTTCTTCCTTGGCAATATCCCCTGCCACGCGTATGAGACCACCCAGCTCCCGGAGCCGCAGTGAAAGATGACCCCTTCGACCCGACCTGCGCTGCGCCTCAAGTATTATCTCGCCAACTGCTTCCTTGGCAAAGTGGGGTATCAGTTTGTCTTTCTTAACCTCTTGAGCTATGAATCGTATCAGTTTTTTCCTGTTGGCATCGGTGTCTTTCATTGTGTTTCTCACGTACATCTCGTAACCGTAGCCCCTTATTCTGGAACGCAGTGCCGGGTGCATTCCTTTCATGGATTCGAGATTGCCAGCGGCAACAAGAATGAAATCGCAGGGAACCGGGTCGGTCTTCACCATTGCGCCCGAGCTTCGCTCGCTCTGCCCGGTGATGGGGAATTTCTTCTCCTGCATGGCGGTGAGAAGGCTGTGTTGTGATTCGATTCTAAGTGTATTCAGTTCATCGATAAAAAGAACACCACGATGCGCTCTGTGAATGGCGCCAATCTCCACCCGGTCGTGGGCGGGGGTCTCGAGGCCTCCCGACTGGAAGGGATCGTGTTTGACGTCGCCCAGCAGTGCTCCCGCATGGGCACCTGTACCATCCACAAAACGGTCCAAAGATCTTTTCTTTTGGGATAATAAAAGTTTAGGAACTGTTTCTTCGTCCCTCTGTGGGGCGATCCCCCTCATGGCCATGTAGACTATTGCCGCTGCGATGAGGCCAAAAAAGAGTATCATGGGGTTGAGGTTCCCGTCAGCGTCCGGGATCAACAGGAATGCCAGAATGGAAAGTCCCACGATACCTCCGATGATCATCAATTTCATCTTGTTCTTCTGATCCTTTCTCATCTTGGCCTCGGCCTTCTGCATATCCACAATGGCCTTACCCTTACCGCGGGGGACTACTCGGACCTTTGGATTGTTTGGATCCTCCTCATTGGGATACACTATAACGTCTTCCAGGTTATCGAGGGGCAAAAGCTCCGCCATGGCGTTGGCCAACATTGATTTCCCGGTACCGGGTTCACCGATGAGAAGGACGTGGCGCCGCTGTAGAGCGGCCTTCTTTGCCACCGTAACCGCATCGTCCTGCCCGATGACATGATCGATCAATTTCTTTGGTATCTTTATCTTTGAAGTATCTGTGAACTTCTGTTTTTCAAGCCATTCCTGCTCGCCAGGTAGTTCTGTCATTATTTTCACCGGTACGTCGAAAACAGTTTTCTCGAAGTTTTATGGATTTATTCTATGAAGCGGAATCAACCCTCCGGGATCACGATTCCGCACACATTGTCAAGCTGCGAACCTCGACTTTTTGTCGAGCTTCACACCATTGACAATATATTAAGATTCCCACAGGATTCCGTAATCTACTTTATTATTGCATAGATGTAACGCTTTTGGAGATTATATTTATTTTTCCCCGATTGTCATTCTGTGATAAAGTCCTGCGGTGCAACTGGGCCAATATGCACAAACTAATATATATTAGCTCTTTATTCCTACCGTTCTGCGATAAAATAATGTCCATAATCTGATAATGGTTTCATGGACGCCTGGAGGAATTAAATGGTCGGTCTGGATTCGGATACGCGTGAAATGATACTCGAAAGCTTGAACGATTTTGCTGCTCGTCATCTCCCCTTCGATTACTTGCTGGAGCTTGACAAGAACGGTGAATTTCCCGAAGAGATATTAAGGAAGATGTACGACCCGGAGATACTGGGACTTCATCTCGTTCTCATGCCCGAGGAATACGGAGGTTTCGGCGGCAGCACCTATGACGTCTACCGGCTCTGTGAAGCCCTAGCACGTATCGATCTCGGTATCGCCACGGCAATATTCGCCACCTTTCTCGGAACCGATCCTATCCGTGTTGGAGGAACGGAGGAACAGAAGAACAAGTGGATGACCAAGATAGCGGATGAAGGCGCACTGGTTGCGTATGGAGCCACCGAACCGGACGCCGGGAGCGACCTCGGTGCCAGCACCACCCGGGCCGAGGCAGTGATGGAGAACGACGTTATCACAGGTTACCGTATCACCGGCACCAAACAGTGGATATCCAACGGAGGCCTGGCCGACATTTATCTGATCCTCGCGCGGACTCCCAAGGGATTTTGTTGGTTCATAATGGAAAAAGGTTCCGAAGGGTTATCCATCAACGCCCCGGAGGACAAGCACGGCATAAGGGCCGCCAACACCGCCGCTTTTACCATGGATAACGTTTACGTACCCGCCGATCAGCTAGTGGGTGAAAAAGAAGGTTTCGGGCTAATGCAGGCCCAGGCGGTCTTCGGCTACACTCGACTGATGGTTGCGGCCTTCGGCCTGGGCGGTGGATGGGATGCTATCGAGAGGGCCATCAAATACTCTCAACAGCGTATACAGGCTGGTGGTCCCCTATCCGAGAAGCAGGGATACACGCATAAATTGATCGTTCCCTATGCTGTCAGGCTGGAAGCCTCCAAGGCATATATCGAGGAGATCGCCGCCCGCCTAGACGGCGGAGAAGAAGGGCTCCAGACGGAGGGAGCTATCGCAAAATACCTTGCTACGGAAACGGGTAATGCTGCGGCGGAAGCTGCCATCCAGGCATTGGGAGGATACGGTTACACCAGGGAATATGCCGTTGAAAAGATAAAACGCGACGTTAGAATAACCATGATATACGAGGGCACCAACGAGATCATGGAGATGACCATCGCTAGAAACAGGTGGCAGAACCACCTAAAGAGCAGGGAAACCTATTATCTCGAACTCTCTCGGAACCTTGCGGAACTGCACAAAAGTGCACCGGATGTCGGTGCAGGTACCGTCTCCCTGGCCCTTGCCGCCCTCAACAGCATTTTCGCAAACTGCAGGGCCCAGAAACTCACCCGGAACCAGCACGTTCTATTCAAACTGGGAGAGCTTGCGGCCCTTGCTGAGACTTCAATGGTATTTTCGCAAAGTGCGGCCAAGGAAGAATACAATGAAACAGTGAAGTTCGATACTGATACATGGAGAGCCATGTCCCGGACCTATGCCCGGGAAACTGCTTTGAAGATTGCACTTGACGGCATACACATAGTACTGGGCGCCGGAACGGGAAACTCATCAGCTCTGGAACAAACCATGAAGGTGAGTGAGATTTTAAACTCACAAAGAGGAATGATCGCAGATATGGACCTGATCTCGAAAAGCCTGAATTCAGTATTCAGGAGTAAGTGAAATGAAGCTGGCGGCATGCAAAGTAATCCAAAAAGGGTTTATTCTATTCATCATACTACTCATAACCACCATAGCTTTAGGGCCCTTGGTATCAGGCGCGGTCACCGATGAAATTAAAATAACCGACAACAACGATTCTGTGAAAGCTGTGGAACCCGGGAAGGAGATAAGGTACGAATGGGTTCTTACAAATGATGGAGAGACGAACTGCACTGTGAGAGTGAGAGTGATACTTCCCGAGATCGGAACTCATTGGAACATCGACATTAAAAGCGAAGAGGTTTTTACACTTACTACGGGAAAAAGCTCGAAAGTGTCCCTTACAGCCTCACCAGACTCGAAGGACGCCCACAACGAAGTTGATATTGTGGTGTTATTCAGCGTTTCCTCAGAAGAGGGTGACTTCGATGTTCAACGTGTGGTAAAGGCGGAAAAAGTACACGATACTTTAATATTTGAAACGTTCAAAAATCCTTTACCTGCGCCTTTGGACAATGAAGTAGGTGGATTTCTCCTTTCCCTGGTTATCTGGATTGTCATCACCCTCATTTTGACCCTTTTCATTACATTCGTCATAAAACGACTGTCGGGGAAGACCCGAATAAAACTTGATGACATTATCGTAAATGCGGTCCGGGGACCCTTGATACTTATGGTGGCTCTCTACGGGATATTATCGTCTTTGAAACTTTTATCTATACCGACCAATGTCATTTACTGGCTCGAGCTGGTCTACAATATCATTCTTATTATCAACGTGATGTACGTCAGCGTCAAGATCCTTACAACTCTAGTGAATGCTGGAATAAAGCTCTCGGAACGAATGAATGAGCCCAGCATATCAAAGATGCTTCTTCCCATGACCCGTAGGATCGGTAGTGCCATAATCGTGGTAGTTGGTATTTTCATCATTCTGAATCGGCTGGGTCTGGATATCACTTTCTTTATCACAAGCATGGGAGTTGTGGGAATCGTAGTGGCCTTCGCAGCGCAAGATACGCTCTCAAACATATTCGCCGGCCTTCATCTCATGCTTGATCAATCATTCAAGATCGGTGACCGAATACTGCTCCCGCAAAAGATAGGGACCCTCTACAGTTCGTGGGGCGATGTGCTTCGAATTGGGCTCAGAAGCACCAAGGTAAAGTCTACCGACGGGATTATATTGACCATCCCCAACAAGATGATTACGGAGAACTTTCTAGCCAACTTCAGCCACCTCCAGGAACCCTCACTACGGGTTCGAATAAGGTTTGGCCTGGTTCCCAGCTGGAAGAACGTTTCCGCTGCGGAACGCATATTGAACGAAATTACAAACGGCAACCCGGAAGTGCAGGAAAAACCCAGAGCACCTCAGGTGATTCTCAGAGAATTCGGGGATTTTGATGTCGTAATTGAAGTGAGGTTCTACGTTGACAGCCCGAAAAAAATGCGCACGGTAAAATCGGAATTACTTCATGAAATCCTAAAGAGATTCGAGGAGGAAAATGTTTTCATCTCAACTCCCATGAACTTCAACGTGGAGTCGAATATCGAGCCCGGCGGGATGGGTTATGATTCACTATCAAAATACTGTAGTTCGTATACTAAGACCCCTATGCGGAAAAAGAACAAAACTCGATAATTTACGTTTTGATCTATAAGGGAAATTGAGAAGGGGATGAAAATAATTATTTACCCCAGATGAAGGAATAATCTTTTACTTTACCACGGTCCATCAACCTGCTGCTGAGATCCAGGAGATCGACATCGCAAATAGGGCATTCACCAACCTGCGTGGCGCAGATTATATGGTAAGCTCTCCCGCAATTGCATTTCACAACTTTTGAATTTGGTCTGAAGCCTTCGAGACAGATCCCGCATTTCCTATACTCAGTTTCATTAAGCGCGTCACCGGTTTCTTTTGATGTAGATGTTTTTTGATCCGGTTGTTTCTTTTTTTCGGAAGTGTTGGCGATACGATCCAACAGATCTCGGTAACTTGTGGGCTTGCCGTCAGCTGCGAAGATCATTTCATCTGGATTTTCTCTTTTGGCTGAGAAAACGACCATTGCAATATCAAGCTTCTTCATCTTCGTCAATTCCCAATATTCCCATTATATCATCCAGAGCTGATGTGCTCTCTTCGGCATTTTCTTCCACCTTTAATCCCGGCTCATACAAAGCACCCCTCTCTAATATTGTCTTTGCAGTACCCTTTCCACCTTCCTTTTCATCCTCAACTTCAATATGACTTACGGTCGCCACTCCATCCTCCACTCCAGCCTCCACTCCATCCTCCGCTTCAACATGACTTACGGTATCCATTTCAACCTCTGCTTCAACATGACCTCCAACCTCCATTTCATCCCCTACTTCGATATGACTTCCAGCCTTTGCTTCAGCCTCTCGTTCAATATTCACTCGTCCCTCCATTCCATCCTTAACTTCCATATTCGCGCCAGCCCACTTTTCATCCTCACCTTCATTAATCAATCCAGCTTCCATTGCAACCCCGATCCCTTCTTCAAATTCATTTCTCTCTCCATCCACAGTACCCTCATCCACCTCGTCACCAGGGAGTTCATCCCAATTATCATCCTCAATTTCTGTCGAAATAAAACCTAGTCCATTCGCATCCTCCGGAGGAGTAGGATCCGATTCAATATAAAAAGCGTCTGTAACATCCGATATCGAAAACGTTCCCGGCTCCTCATTGATAATTCCAGACGACTCGGGTGGAAGATAATCCATTTCCGGGGCAAACGGCGATCCAGTGAATAGAGATTCTTCATCCAAGGCGTCCTGCCTGGGATAGGGCAGCGGATCATCCGGTGGACCAGGCAGTTGCCGGTTAATATTCTCCACATCACTCTCATCGACGGGCTCTGGAATATCTACCATTGGTGGCACTTGGTCATTATAATCCGTTAAGGTTGGCGAAGATGAGACCTCGCCAGGCGGTGGTGGCGGTAGTGCGCGTGTGTGTTCACTCTTTGAATTTCTGGCACCTGCAGTTAAAGACAGGGGAACTCGACGGGACTGAAATGTGACCTTGAGTCTCTTTTTTCCGCTTACCATGCCGTGGATACGGAGAGTATCGAGAATAGAAACGTCAACCCTCTTCAGAGAACGACGTGGTGCAGACCACTCATTAGAATATTGGTCCTCCGCAATATCGTCTTGCATCTCTTCATCGGAGTCATCCTTCATGGAAAATATCGTACTCGCTCGCTCCCGTCGCCCTTTCTTGAATCGTTTTACTATCAAGATCATCAGTAGTATTAATGTAAAAATAAGAATTGATATCCCGATTAAAAAAGGGTAATTCCCATCCAAAGAGGCATTCCATCCCTCATCTTTCACCACAACTCTCTCAAAGGACAATGGCACGGAACTTGCCACAGCTCCATCGAGGGAAGTAACCGTTAACACTATTTGTGAATTTTCATCCACTGACAGGGAAGACGGAACATTGAGCGTCAGGGATATTGACACTAGCTCGCCCCGTCCAATTGTCACGCTGCTTTCGGACATATCGACGTAAGCTGATAAACTACCCGTGACACTCAAGGTCACTGTAAGGTCACCGTTACCATGGTTCTTGATAAATGCCGAAAGGGTCTGGGTAGCTTTTTTTTCCAAAATAAACATATAATTTGTGACGTTGAATCCGATGGTGAGCCGGAATTCCGTCACTTCAAGGGTCCATACCGAAACGTTCGAATAGAGGATGCCATCAAATGTCTTGATCTGGACGAAAACTGTTTTGCCAGGCCATAATTCTTTCACCAGTTGATAATAGGTTTTATTATATATATAGGTCCATGGGAGCACGTCTCCGCTTGTTTCATTGGCACCAATCCTGATGAGATAGGAGAAATTCCCCTCGCCATCAATGCCGTCTAGATAACTGGCTCCGCTCCATTTCACTAACGGCGTGGTGTCCGTGGTAAAAGATGGATCGAAGCCGGTGGGAGGCAGAAGTGGATGAGGTGGCAATATATCCACCGTGGTCTCAAAGATATCGGAAAACAGAGTACCGTCAAAACATTTTACCTGGAAATAATATCTACCTACTGACAATAGCTCATCTAGCTGAAAAAAACTGTTTTTACCTGTGTTCGACCACGGCAGCACTTCTCCATTACCTGAAGAGGTACCAATCCTTAACCAGAAAAATAGCTCGTCGTCGTTTAGATCATTAAAACCAGACCAGGAGATAAACGGCTGAGGATTCCGGGTCACGCGGGGCTCCAGTGACGTTGGGGGAAAGGGCGATACGTTATCAGTTGGATCGAAAATGATCATGGTCTGTTCCCTTACAGGGGAGAACTCGTAACCGTCATTGGCTGACACCTGCACGTAATAGGTACCATAATCCAGCTTGAACGGTAGCTGGTAGAAAGTGTTGACGCTGGTGGGAATGCTTTTCATTATGTCGCTGGAATGCCAGTCAGTTCCGATGCTTATGAAATATTCTATGAGATCGTTCTCGTCCCCGTCTGTACTGGCACCCCAAGTGATGGCCGGATCTTGCCTTATCGTATGATGGGGGCTGATGGGCCCGGGAATTCCAGGAGGGCTATTACCGGTCCTGGTTATGGTCATAGCGATTTCCAGTGCATCCGAGTAATATTCACCGTCGAAACACCTTACCTGGATATAATACACGCCTGTGCTCAATTCTTTCGGTGGCCGGTAAGAGGTGGAGAAGTTGGTATTATACCAGGGTAGAATGCTATCGTCTCCCTGAGAGGTTCCGATCTGGACCCAATATTTCAATTTATCATATGGAGTCTCTTCGTCCAATGCACCCCACCAAGAGATAAGCGGGAATGTATTCGTGGTACTGTTCGGCCAGATCTTCATAGGCGGAGAGGGAAATGAGTTGTAGAATAATGTCAGATTTATCCCGATCTCGCCAAAGGTCAGGGAATCACGACCCTGCCATCCATCCCAGATAGCAAATGATATTAGATATTTCCCTTCCTTTAGGTGAGAAGGCGGGTCTATGTCATATCTGAAAACATATTTCGAGCCATCAAGAGGGCTGAGATACGGCACTGATTCATTTACATCAACTCCAGGACCCCCTAGCAATATGTGTACATTCCCTTCCGGGTCCATTAAATTAAGATGAGCGGAAAAATTACCCATGGATTCATGGTCGACATCTGAAAAAACAGCGCTGAATCGGCAGGAATCCTCTCCGTAGATGTTCAACCTTGTTACGCTGCATTCCACCTCTTCGATGATGGGATTCGTATTACTGTAAAGCTGCAACTCGTCGGTATTGTTTTCGAACCCAGTGGAAACGATAGGAGACTCACCGTCGGCTACGCCGAGGTAAAGGTCGTAGGAACCCAATGGTAGATCGTCGGGAGGATCATAACTGCAGGTAAGCACCCATTGTGTTGCTCCCTCTTTCACGATAGATATTCCTTGGTCCCCGTTGATCCCGCTCTCGGTGATTATAACGATCGCTCCACGCATATCCCTGATCTTGAAGGTGACCTTGAAATCATCTGGATTAAAAGTATCCGGATCAAGGAAATTCCCCTTAAGTATCGTGCTTGCGGAACCGCTCACGTTAACCGTGTTGGGTGTGGCCGAGAGGGAAAGAATGTCCGGCAGGGATTTCCTCATAACGGTGGTGTTACGCACGATCCCGAACATTTCCAGCGTGATTTCGTACTCATCCCCTTCCCGAAGTATTAATTCAATTTCATACGTACCTTCCATTATCTCTTCCGGAGTATCCGGATACCAAACGTATGAAACATTATACACACCCACAGCCCCCATGGATACATTTAGACCGGATCGGTTCGATAAATTTTCGAAAACAGGAACCTTCGATGGAGGCCTGGAAAGGTACAGATCCATGGAGAAATCATTCGGGTTCTGGGCATCCGGATCATGGAAAACGATGCTAAGCGGAATCCCGCGATGATCAAGCACGTTTATCGATTCACCGGTGAAATTGACGGTTTCATTCCGGAAGAAGGGAGGGACTGAAAGTAGCGTAAAATTCCCATCATTTTCGTCGAAGGATACGGAATCGTACCAGCCGTTTACGTTCCTTATGGAGACCGAGATGTCATAACGTCCAAATGCTAAGTCTTTAAGTGGTATCAGTTCAAAGGAAAATGTGAAATTTCCCGGAGAGAGTTTCACAATGTTCAATGTTTGGTTCCCGTGAGTTTGATTATCTAGCATTTTGAAATCTTTCAGATCGGGACCCCGGACTACCATGGAAATTTGATAATCAACGTGGTCATATCCCGGAAAGTCGTAAAAAATACCACTTATATTTGTTGTCCCGTTATATCGGAAAAGTGAGGACTCAGAAGACCCTATGGAACTCTTTTCAAGATTAAGCCTTGGTTCCACTGTTACCTTCACGTCATCCACCCACCACCCGTTACCGGCAGCATCCCCATCCGATTCAAATCTCCATCTGATGCGAAGTGAATGTCCGGCAAGGTTCAAACTGCTAAGATCCACCACCACTTCCGAGAAAGCCCCGTAGGGTTTCCCACTCCATGCCTGTTTTTCAACTCCTGAAGGAATACCTGAGCCATGATAACCGATTCTATCGTTATAGGCGTTCTTTGTGATGATATTTTTCTGTATGTCGATCCAGGCACCCCCATCCTTACGGTACTGCAGCCAACCGCCATCATAGCTGCTCTCCGTATCCACATAATGCCAAAATCTCAATTCCGGTGCTGTAACTCTCGGGGGAATTACGATCGACGGTGTATCAAGGACCTCGGCAGTTCTCTTCTCATTGTCGTCAATCCACCATGAGTGGGTCGCGCTGTGGGACCTGCTTGTTTCTATTGCCCATGGTTCACAGGAGCCCTCATCCACGAGCTCGGTTACCACCCAAAGTCCATTCGCGGCATCTCCACCCGTTTCCATATCATCTTCAAAGATGACCACGGAAGCTCGACTCCTCGAATCTAGAACCTTCCCTTCACTCCCGTCCACAGCCACAACGGTTCCACGGAAATTTTGATCAGGGTAAATAATGCCTGAAAATATCGAAGGAAAAATGACCGTACAGGATAATAAAAAAACCACAATACGGGAACAAGTAATCCCTTGCAGCAGTATATGCGGCATTCACACTCACCTTTTGTATCGGAAGATGGAAAATTGTGAAAAGCCATTGTACTATTATCATTATAAAATTAACGCCGATTCTGTAGGTTGTGGAATCGGAAAAATAAACTGGGAATCGCCTTTAAACAGAATCTCCACCGATCCAGGGATTAGCTATCCCTAATCCTCATCGATACCCAGGATATCCATTATGTCATCAAGTGCACTGGAATCTTCATCGGCCGGAGAATTTCTCTTTTCTTTCTTTTCCACAGACTCCGGGGCTGCTTCTTCGTTTACGGACACTGGAGGCATGGGGGTTTTCACATCATCGGATGGGG
>Ga0187827_10002146_pt1 | contig 27374 bp, 33 predicted proteins | sample ETNtaG_39_FD_167969 | JGI IMG/M metagenome (GOLD analysis project Ga0187827, IMG submission 167969) | Marine microbial and viral communities from oxygen minimum zone, Eastern Pacific Ocean - ETNP2014_SV_150_PacBio MetaG (Illumina Assembly) | ecosystem: Environmental > Aquatic > Marine > Hypoxic... | reverse complement strand
TCATTTATCTAAAGATCGAATCTATTACATTGCCAAATCTACGCTTCAATTAGCTTCTTCTGCTCTTAGCTCTTTAATCGGCAACGTTCCTGCCGACTTAGCCATAGCAAGATCATTACCAGGATCGGCGTTAACAGGTCTGTATACATGACTGTTCCGGTGTTTGAGGGAGCATGATTTGATTGGACAACTAGTGAATAAATATGCCCGAGCCCATCGGCGAAAAACCAGCTGACATAGGCAACCATTGAGGCCACTAAGTAGTCACGACGTCGAAACCAAAAACTACTAAGCCCAAGGATGCCAATGGTTAGGTTTGCATAAGCCACTTCATATTGGAATGGGCTATTTGGCCAACCGATTTGTTCGGCGATGAATTGGCCAAACACCAAATGCATTGTGAAACCATATAGCCCGTAGATACCCATTACCCAAAAGGCGATCCACAGCAGTGTTGCTTCCGACCAGCGTCCGACACTCCAGCAACGTCGAACCTGCAGGACACCGCATAACAACGCAATCAAAGCAGTCCAAAGATCTAGGTGGCCAAGGATCAAGCGGAATAAGTGATTCATCTGGTCGGTTTAGGCGAAGGGCTATTAGTTCAATATGTTCAAGAGGGTCTTTACTGGGACATAGCATTACTTGCAACTATTACGGCATTACAAGAATGAACACGAACTTGGGTTAATAGTTCAGAGCTACATCAGTTTTTACACTTGGCGCGACTCTCTGCAGCTGCTTGATTTTAGAGCCAATCCCAATCGAGCCATTAGCCATTAGTGAGAGGGATCTGTTTTTAATTAATTTCCGTGGTGAGATGACGGAACGTGAAACTCAACTCTTTCTTATCTAGAAACGATGGACTTCATAACGCGGCACTCTTGTATCTAGGTGGATCTGTGTTCAGTCAGTATTGCTGGCGATCATTTTTAGCTGTTGAAGCACCTAAATACTAAGCCTCTGACCCTGGTTGGTGGGGGTGTTCACAATATCTCTCTGATAGAAGATATCTTCTGGGAAAGCGAGGACGCTAAGCGATATGCAGCTAGCGCAGCGTGATGAGAAGAGGGCTTCGGGCAAGTTGAATTGAGGCCTTAGAAGAGACCTGGAAAAGTAGTTGGCCATGGGCATTGTCTTGCAACTCAAGCTGGCCGAGGAAGTCAGCTTTGCTGAGTTTTGGATGAAGCTGACTGATCAACTCATGGGCACCTGTTTGAGCTTGCTTGACTTTTGAGCTCAACGATCATCAGGCGACTGGTTGTTTCTTGTTGCACCTCTTGTCTTGCAAGGCTTCTTTTTTGATTAATGTCGTTAAGGTCCGAACCAGACGCATTGGAAGGGCATGGCTCTGCATAGCTCAACTTCCCGCTCCACTGATTTAGAGGAACAGGCTATTAGCGACACGGCTGATTCTTTAGTCACTCCCTTACCCAACGCAAAATTTCCAGCAGGTTCCCGTCCTGCACTTACGACATTCAATTTACTCAAACAGGAATTATTACTTGACGGCAACAGCAAGCAAAATTTAGCCACCTTTTGCCAGACCTATGAAAGTCCTCAGGTAGAGGAACTGATGGCACTAGCGGTTGATAAGAACCTGATTGACAAGGACGAATATCCACAGACAGCAGAGATTGAACGTCGTTGTATTTCGATGATGGCTGATTTATGGAATGCCCCTAACGATGCCGTTGGCTGCTCAACTATCGGCAGTAGTGAGGCCGCCATGCTTGGCGGCTTGGCGGCGAAGTGGCGCTGGCGAGATAGTCGTAAGGCAGCAGGCAAGTCGTTCGATCGCCCCAACATGGTTTGCGGCAGTGTGCAGGTCTGCTGGAAGAAGTTTGCTCGTTACTGGGACATTGAACTGCGGGAGGTGGAAATGACTGCAGGTGAGTTATGCATGAGCCCAGAAAGGATGTTGGAACAAGTGGATGAGAACACCATTGTTGTTGTGCCCACTTTGGGAGTTACCTATCACGGCCTGTATGAAGACGTGAACGCCATCAGCGAGGCTCTCGATGAGCTGCAGCACCGTAAAGGTCTCGATGTTCCAATCCATGTTGATGCCGCCAGCGGTGGCTTTCTCGCCCCCTTCTGTGCACCTGGCTTGGCCAAGTGGGATTTTCGTTTACCACGTGTGAAGTCGATTAATACTTCTGGCCATAAATTTGGATTAGCGCCTCTGGGTGTGGGTTGGGTGTTATGGCGCGAGTCCAGCGATCTACCTGAAGGATTGGTGTTCCATGTCAGTTATCTGGGTGGTGATATGCCTACTTTTCAGATCAATTTTTCACGTCCAGCAGGGCAAATTATCTCCCAGTACTACGACTTTGTTCGCCTGGGTAGGGATGGTTATAAGGCTATCCACGGAGCAAGCTATAGCAACGCCCAATACGTTGCTCGCGAGCTAGAGAAGCTGGGGTTGTTCGATTTGATAAACGACGGCAACCCAGCAGAGGGGATCCCCACAGTGGTCTGGACATTGCGCAGCGGTATAGAGCTTGGCTTTAACCTTTATGACTTGGCAGAGCGATTAAGAATGCGTGGCTGGCAGGTGCCGGCTTACCCATTTACAGGTGAGCTTGCTGATAAAGCATTCCAGCGGATTCTGGTAAAACGCGACTTCTCTCGTGAGATGGCTGATCTCTTGCTCATCGACATTCGTAACGCCATAACTCATTTTGAGAGCCATCCAATTAAGACCAGCCTCAGTGCTGCAGAAGCTGCGTCTTGTAATCATCTTGGATAGATCTCCTCAATTGCCCCATTTTGTAAGTGTGGACACCTCAGGCCCCATTTTTGGGACTGGGGTTTGAGGCGTTTGCATCCTCCATCTCTTCATTCTCATTCTTCATGCTCCTGGGGTATTACAGCTTGGTATCAAGATGTGCCTACTAACGATAGGCAGCATGGTCTAGGCAGATATTCAAACAGGAGGTTGTGGACGAGTCGTCGTCTAAGAAAGGGCCTTGGCCCTTTGAAACATGGCTATTTTCGAGCCTTGTATTTAAGACATATGCTGCAGGCATTGCTACACAGCAAGAATATTCATCGCCTTGAGGTGCGTACAGCAGTTGCGTTCATCCTTGGTCCACTGTTGTTTGTCATTGGCAGTGTCTTGCAGATGAGCAGACTTGCCTCAGGGGCTGTGCTATTGGCAGTTGGCTCTGTTCTCTTTACGGCAGGAGGTTGGTTCCAGCTGCAGCAAGCCTTGCTAGCAGCCCGTAATTTGCTGAAAGACACGCACCGCTGGAGATGGTGTGGTATTTGGTGTGCTTTAACGCAGAGCATTGGCACCGTTCTTTTTAACGTGGAAACCTTCTCAGCCTGGGGGCTACCTAAATTGAATGGAGCACCATGGCTACTTCTAGATGTCGCTCCCAACATTCTCGGCTCCCTGATGTTTCTCGTTTCGGCGATCTATGGGTTGTTGGAAGTTGGGCATGGCCGTTTGTTTGTCCTACAGCCGCGCCATCTCGGTTGGTGGGTTGCTGTTGTGAATGCGCTTGGATGTGTTTTGTTTATGCAGGCAGCTATCGCCGCCTTACCAGTGGATGTAGCTGAAGCTGCTGTGTTAGATCCTCGAGTAGCACTCCGCGCCACCCTGTTGGGAGCATTGGCTTTTACTGCGGTTGGTGTACTCAGTCTGGCCGAGTGTAGTGAGGATGAGATTCAATCCTGAAGGTGCATTTGAGGTGCACAAAATCACCCATAAAAGGTGATATACCTCTAGTGAGAATTGACAATGCTTGTTTTACGACACAGGGAAATAACTGCTAGCTGCAATGTAAAAGTGTTTTTGCTGTGCAGTGACATGAGTCTTTTCATTTGTAAGGCCTCCTTTAAGAGGAGGCATGTTCCCTAGTAAGTATTGATTGAAAGCTTCAAAATGGTCTTTTTAAAATGGTCTTCGTGAAAAGATACTCATCTGCACAACGCCTACACTTTGAGGAATGGGGTTGGCTCCCCAGGGGATGGCCGACATCGAATACACGTAGAGGCCGGCCGGTGGATTCTTTCTGACATTAAAGACCACCGTCACCTTGGCTCCAGGAGCCACAGGTTCACCGAAGCTGATAGCTATTGAACGGTTGCCATCCTTGAAACTGGCTGATACCGGCACAGCTTCCCCAAAGTGACGTGGCACTCCTAAGAATGCTTTCGGTTGAATGGGGCCGTAATAGAAGGCAGGCTGAACCCCGCGAATCTGTCTCAGGCTGATTCCACCAAGGCCAGCGTCGGCGCCTTGTGGTAGCTCGATCACAAAATAAAACTTTGCGCCACCTGCAAATGCATAGCTGCTGTAGTTGATCAGCTTGGCCTTAGTAGGCACTGCCACAAAAGAGGCCCGACCATTAATTTCAATCGCCAGCGCCTGGCTTGGTGTTAGCAAAAGTGCAGCAGCAAGTGCTGGGAAAAACAGCTGCATCACATCGTCAGAAAAGGTACTGGATTCTGATCGAAGCGATTGTGAATCGAAAGTGGTGGGCCAAGTTCCGCTCCATCTAATTGAGCGGTCTGTTCAAGGGCTTGGCGTAGTCGCCGGGCTGCTATCAGTGGCATATCTCGGGGAACCGAGATTCGATCCCTGAGGTAGCGCAATCCAGGCGCACTATCTGTATCTGGCATACAAGCGGCCCCTAAAAACATTCGAGTCAGGGTGGCTCTTAAGGGTTGATCAAACCTCAAAGGCCCTAGGGGGTTTAATTCCAGGAGTCGTTGGCGATGCTTCAGCACTCTTGTTAGCGCAAGCAACTCGGGTTGCGGCTCTGAATCATTAGTAGTGGTCCAAGAAGTTTCCAGGTCTGCAAGGCCTTCACCATTATCAACAGCTTCTGCCAGCTCTTGTTGTTTTTGGTTAGGTGCAACCCAGCATCCCCCCATTTGGGGGGGTAAGTCGTGCGCATGGGTATGGATATCCCCTTGTGTGCCTCGATATACATCCAGTTTTTCAAGGGCCTTAAACCACTCATTGATGGCGGGATGTTCTTCCCGGAGTCTGAATCCTTTGTAATAGGCCAGTGAGGCATTCATCCTTTCTAAGTAGGGGATGAACACCACATCGGCGCTGCCTGGAGGTGAACTGTTTGGTGTATTGCTAGTTGGATCCAGCCATGGCCCTTCTTCCACTTTTAGCTGTTGTTCCATCATCCGGGCTATGACCTGGAATTGTTCTTTGCATGCCTGCTCCTGCTTAAGACTCAGACCAGGTGTACAAAGCCATTGACACCAGGCTCTAAAGAGTTGCCGTTCTAGATGTCTCAATTTGAGCGTGTGTGGTTGCTCCAATCGATTACCTAAAGGTCCAAAGGCATGTTCCAAGGCCAGCAGGATCTGATCACTTTCTGTGATCAAGCGACCATCAAGCTCCAGGGCAGGAAGCATGCCCGATGGCACTTTATTGAGGAACCATGCTTCCTTTTTCCCGTAGCAGCGCATGGTTACTTTGCTGATTCGATATGGGATTTGCTTCCATTCCAGCCAGAGCCAAATCTTCTGGCAGTAGGGGCACCAGGCGTGATGGTCCCTGTAGAGGGTTACTCGGACAGTGTCTTCTGAACTTCCAAACAGGCGCAGATTGGCATGGGCATTGGTTGGGCCGTTTATTCGCTCTGGTTCGCTAATAGCTTGTTCTGCCAGGGATTCCCAGCTCATAGCTTTGATGGAAGATTGCATTGTCATCAATCCATGCTCCAGGAGATTGCTTTACTGATTTGAGCCTGATGATCAGAGCCTCTGTAGGTAGAGAATGGCAGAAGTTGTTGGTCTTCTGTGGAGCATCGTTTTGATTTGATTGTGATCGGTGCTGGCTCCGGTGGTCTTGCAGCCGCTAAGCGGGCGGCAAGTTACGGAGCCAGAGTTGCTCTTGTTGAGGGTGATCGGGTCGGTGGTACCTGCGTGATCCGTGGATGTGTACCCAAGAAGTTGTTGGTTTATGGATCCCTTTATCGAGAGCAGCTTGAGGTGGCTTCTAGTTTTGGAGTTGAAATTAATGATGCCCAGACCGATGCAGGAGTGTTGCTAGCAAATGTGCGCCAGGAAGTTGATCGACTAAATGCCTTGCATATTGATCTACTAGCTAAGGCTGGTGTTGAGCTCGTATCGGGTTGGGCAAAATTCAGCGGGCCCAATAGTGTTTCAGTATCAGCAGGTAGTAGTCATAAAACAAACCTGGAGCTTCAGGCTCCTCGCATCTTGATCTCTGTAGGTGGGCGCCCCCATCGTCTAGATATTCCAGGTGCTGATTTGGCTTGGGTTAGCGATGACATGTTTTTGCAAAGTAGCTTCCCAGATCAAGTAGTTGTGGTTGGAGCTGGATTCATTGCCTGTGAATTTGCCTGCATTCTTCAAGGTCTTGGTGTGCAAGTGATCCAGCTGGTGCGAGGGGATCATCTGCTGCGTGGCTTTGATCGAGAGCTTTCTGCTGCAGTGCAAGAAGGCATGCAGGAGAAGGGGATTGATATTCGCTTCTCCTATAGCCCAGCTGCTGTAGAGGGTCAGCCGGGTGATCTTGTATTGGTGAGCAAGAGTGGTGAGCGCTTTTCTTGTGGTGGTGTACTCCTTGCCACAGGACGACGTCCTTTCCTGCAAGATCTCAATCTGGATGCGGCTGGAGTTGAGTTAGAAGGTCGCCGTATCCCAGTAGATGCAAACCAGGCCACGAACATACCCCATATTTTTGCCGTTGGTGATGTGACAGATCGCATTAATCTCACCCCTGTGGCAATAGATGAGGGCAGGGCATTCGCTGACAGTGTTTTTGGGCAGAAGCCTCGCCAGGTGAATCACAACCTTGTTGCTAGTGCTGTGTTTAGCCAACCGGAACTAGCAACAGTTGGCTTAACAGAAGAACAAGCGATTGATCAATATGGCAAAGATGAAATCAAGGTGTATCGGGCTCGCTTTAGATCTATGGCTCAGGCTTTACCAAAGCGTGGACCCCGTTGCCTTCTTAAGTTAATTGTTGATAGCAATACTGATCGGATACTTGGTTGTCACATGGTGGGTGAGCATGCCGCTGAAATCATTCAGATGGCATCAATTGCCGTAGGCATGGGTGCTACAAAGGCAGATTTTGATCGCACAATGGCATTGCATCCAACTGTCTCTGAGGAATTTGTCACCATGACTTGAACTATCGGCAAAGGTAGATCGCATAAGTTCTCGTTGCTGACCCCTGCACTATTTGATTTTTTAGGTTCTGATAACTATTTTTCCACCTTCTCAGTGGTAAGAGTTTTGGCCATACGAAGTGCTAATGCGATTGTGGTAAGGCCTGGACCGATGCTTGGACAGCTTGGGAACACACTGTTATCGGCGATGTAGAGGTTTTCAAGATCGTGGCATTTGCCATATGGGTCTACGACCGACATGGCTGGGTCCATGCCCATCCGACAGGTGCCACATGCAAAGCCAACAACACTGATCGGGGCTTCTCCTCTTGGATAGATAGGGGCAGCACGTACTACTTCGGTGAGGGGATCTGCTTCCACTGACTTGATAGTGTCTAGCCAACGGTAGACAAGACGATCGTGAGCTTCGCGGTTGTTGTGCAGATAGTTGATGTGAATGTGATTATTCTGCAACGTTATTCTGTTTTCAGGATCTGGTAATACTTCAGTCATCGCCCACCAGGCAACAGACCGAGCGGCAAGTTGTTCTAAGCCGAAATTGGGCAGCAGCCTACTTACTAATGAAAGTACGGGGGGCGACTCGGCAAATAGAGCATCTTGCAATACGCCTCCAGCGGCTTGGATGTGACCAAGTGGAAAACTGACATTTTTGTCTCCCCAGTAGTAGTCATTGATTCCCAATGAGCGGGCATAGCGGCCATTGCTTAGCTGTGAGGCCAGCTGAAGAATGGACGTGAGTTGAAGGTTCATCAGGTTCCTGCCGACCTGATTAGAACCATTGCCAAGACCATTTGGATGTTGGGCAGAGCTTGATCTCAGCAGGATTGCTGGGGTATTGATTGCTCCAGCTGCAAGTACGACAATGTCACTAGAGAACATCCAGTGATCTCCATTCACTTCGGCTTCTACTCCTCTGACTTCTCGACCATTGGGATTTACGTGTAGATGAACAACTCGGGCATGGCTGCGAATTACTAAATTCGACGTATCTGCTTTATCTAGTCCGAATAACTGTGTATCACCACTGGGATCATTTGGATCTTCTGACCAGCTCAAGGGCAGGTCATAGGGATGGCAGCCCTGTCGTTTAAGACCTGCTCGAAGTGGTTCTAGGAATGGCTCTAATTCACAAGGGTAATAGTCATATTCTTTGCTTCTTTTTGGTTCGGTAGGATCTACCTTGGCTTTGCCATGAACTCTAAATAGAGTTTCGGCAGCGTCGTAGTAAGGCGAAAGCTCGTTGTAATCGAATGGCCAGGCAGGAGAGATCCCTTCTTGCATGGGAAGAGCAGTGAAGTCCTTCTCTCTCATTCGCTCGAGTACTGCACCCCAGATCTTGGTATTGCCTCCTAGGGCATAAGTCGTTTGCGGAGCGATTGGATCACCGTCGGGACCAAACCAACGCTCATCTAGGGGGTGGTAGCGATCTTTCTGAAATAGGTCCGCATCAGCAACGTTTTGATCCTCCAATGCCATAGCCCCACCGCGCTCAAGTAACAGCACCGATTTGCCTTGATGACTGAGGGCTCCTGCCAAGGTGCCACCACCGGCACCACTACCGATGACGATGATGTCGTAATAGCGATCGTCGATAATCATGGCTTTAGTAGATAGGTGGGTGGCGGAGTCATTGGTGTAGAGCAGTTTATTGCCAGATGTATATGAGAATGAAGAGTATGATCCAGATCACATCTACGAAATGCCAAAATAAGCTCACTGAGGTAACTCCCATTTCACCCTTTTCGTAGTTTCCAGGCAGGAAGGATCTCACTAGCATTAGCCCCATTAATAGGATGCCAGTGATAACATGAAGTCCATGAAATCCGGTAAGTAGATAGAACGTACCGCCGAATACTCCACTATCAAGCCCGAAGGCAAGCTCTGACCATTCAATATATTGTCCATAGACAAAGTAACTGCCCATGATCATGGTTAAGAGCCAAGCAATTCGAAAACCCCAGAGGTTGCTTTTGTGTAGGTAGCGCTCGGCTATATAAGCAACAAAGCTTGAGCTCACCAATACAATGGTATTGATCAAAGGCATTTTGAGCTCTAGTCCATTGACTCCCTGCGGCAACCATTCTGGAGACGTAAGTTTAAGTACTGCATAGCCCGTGAAGAAGGCTAGAAAGATAATACTTTCGGAGCAGAGAAAGATTATGAACCCAGTCAGATTATGGCCATCATGCTTGATATGACCTGGGGTGTGATTAAGTGGAATTTCAGGATTAGTAATGGTCATTATTTAAGCTTCCTGGGCGCGTTTGATGTAGTACTCTTCGTCTTCTACAAGGGGTTTATTTAGTCCATAGCCATAGGGTCCATTGATTACAGTTGGAATATCATCTTCGAAGTTTTCTGCAGGAGGAGGAGAGGGTAGTAACCATTCAAGGCCAATTGCCTTCCAAGGATTAGGAGGAGCTTTGGGACCTCGCGCCCAAGAGCTGATCATGTTGAGGATAAAGGGAATTGATGCGACACCCAAAATGAAAGCACCAATACTTGCGATGACATTCCAGATGGCAAATTCTGGGTCATAGGATGCAACCCGTCTAGGCATTCCCAGTAGGCCCGCCCAATGAAGAGGCAGGAAATTGAGTGTTGCGCCTATAAAAGTCAATACAAAGTGAATTTTACCCAGCCCCTCGTAATACATCCTGCCAGTGAATTTTGGGAACCAATGGTAGATGCCGGCGAAGACCCCGAAGCAGATCGTATTGAAGATAACGTAATGAAAATGAGCAACAACAAAGTAGGTATTACCAACGTGAACATCTATTGGCACAGTGGCAAGCATGATTCCGGTAATGCCAGCAAAGATAAAGTTGAAAAGGCCGCCAAGGCAAAAGAGCATTGGAGTTGAAAGGCGGAGTTTCCCTCTCCATAGAGTGCCTATCCAGGCGAAAACTTTGATTCCAGTAGGAACAGCAATCAACATTGTTGTGACCATGAATAAATTCCGCATCCACTGAGGAGTGCCGGAATAAAACATGTGGTGAACCCAGACGATCAGGCTTAGAGCCGTGATTGCGAACGATGCAAGGGCTACAACCTTGTAGCCAAATAGTGGTTTACGTGAATAAACAGGAAATATTTCTGAGAAAATACCAAAAATAGGTAGGACCAGCACATATACCGCCGGATGTGAATAGAACCAGAAGAAGTGTTGATAGAGCACAGGGTCTCCTCCCCCTTCTGGGCGATAGAAGGTAGTACCGAAGCTAAGGTCGAATAACAGCATGATCGCGCCACCAGTTAGCACTGGCAGGGCAAGTAACTGAATGGTCTGCGCCGCCCAGGCAGTCCAGACATAAATTGGCATGCGGAAAAATCCCATGCCTGGTGCGCGCATGCGGATGATCGTGGTAACGAAATTAATTGCTCCAAAAATTGACGAGATTCCTGAAAGTGCTACTGCTGTAATCCACAGCATTTCACCATTAATGAAACGCCCAAGTGGGTTTTGAAGACTCATTGGCGGGTAAGACCACCAGCCTGATGATGCTGGTCCTCCAGGAACAAAGAAGCTCGCCATTAATATTGTGGCAAAAACAGGCACAAGCCAAAATGCTGCTGCATTTAGTTTCGGGAATGCCATATCCGGGGCTCCAATCATCGTTGGGATCAACAGATTGTTAAAACCATTGAGAATTGGGAACAGGAAAAGGAACAGCATTACTGTCCCGTGCATGGTGTTCAGACCGTTGTAGACAGTCGGGTCGACAAGATCAGCAGGTGGGGTGATCAGCTCTCCGCGGATGACCATCGCTAGAAGTCCACCCACAAGAAGGAAAAACAACGCGCTAACGATGTACTGAATTCCGATTACTTTGGCGTCAGTGTTAAAGCTGAAGAAACGCTTCCAGTTATCTGGTGCACCTGGTACCGGGTGGGGTGCCTTAAGAATGCGGGGGTCGTAGTTGCTAGTAGACATGTTGATTAGGCTTCGTGGGAGGCAGATGGATCGCCGGGATCATTAACTAAAGGGGCTGGCGCGGGCGAAACGGTCGCCCAGCCTTTGTCGCCCTTTTCCAGGCGTCGCGCGTATAACGGCTGGCTCGGATTTAGGCCAGGTTGCAGGGGCTGTTCCCCTGAAAATGTAAGCCAATCGGAGTAGGACTTTTCTGATTCAACGATTACATCGGTTTGATTCTGGGAGAAGTAGGCCCCACTAAACATTGCATCTCGGAGTCGATAGCGACCCTCTCTAGTCGGAGTGAGGCTATATGAGATGACACTGCCAGGAATAATGTCTTGCTTTAGGCGGAATGCAGGTACAAAGAAACTATGTAAGACATCTTCAGAGATCAGTTTTAAGTTGACACGTTGGTTGACTGGTAGATGTAATTCAGAACTTCGAACGCCATCTGGATATACAAATTCCCAATTCCACTGCCTAGCTATTACTTGGATCGGTCCAATAATGCTTGTCCTATCAACAGAGGTGATGGCAGAAGGGTTGTCACTAAGTCGATATTTTTGTTTGGGCCCCAGGGTGGAAAGCGTCTCATTGACTTTGATTGAGTATGCAGCAATCGCAAATACCACTAGCAGTGGAATGATCGTCCATATGATCTCAAGCTTGATGTTGCCTTCAATCGGATCACCGTCTTCTTCGTCGTACTTAGGCGCCCTGTTGAACAAGATGACCCATCCCATAACGCCTGTACAGCCAAGGAAGATGAATGTGCCGATTCCCGTTTCAATACTAAATAGTTGATCAACATAGGGTGCTGCTGCAGATGCCTGCACTGGAAACCAGCTATATGACCAGTGCGCCATTAAAATACTCATTAGCAGATCTATTGCAGTGGCGATAGCAACGATTAGGATCGCGCGCGAGTTTGGATTTCTCTTGTTTGTATGAGTAGAAGTCATGGCAGTACTTCGTTGAGATCAGCACCAGCGGCAAGCAACTGGTCGGCTGTTATATGAACACCAAACTCAGCAGCAAGTTCTGCTCCAAGCGTTCCGTGCACAGCTAAAATTACTAAAATTAAAACACCCGAAAGGAGATAGGACCAGCTCACTTGACGGCCAAGGTCCCGACGCCATGCAAAGCGTTGAAAGCCTCTCCAGACAGTCATTATCACGATAAGCAGTAGTAAAATAGCCCCCCCGACTCCATGCATGATCATCGTAGGCATTGCTCCAAGTCCGAGACTGCTTTTAACGCCCTGGATGGGAGCTGCTAATAACATTTCATAAATGCCAGTGGCTACAGTTAAGAAGGTGATTGCGCAGCTAGCAAGAATGTTGTACCAGCCCACGTCATGGAAACTAAGTCGAGTAACTGGTAGTGCTAGAAATCGAAGGATTCGCTTCTCAAGTGGATAAAGAGCGCCGGCAATATCAAAGGTGATAGCTATTGCAAATAGACCAATGGTGAAGTGCACCAAATTGGGATGTATTGGCAAGTTATAAGGGAGATTATTAGGTCCTAAAGAAAATGAGATTTCATCTAGAGGAGAACTCAATGTTAGGAATATCATTTGCTTATTTAGCAACAACCGCAAATACTCCATTTGCAGTTGAGGAAGCTCTATCAAGACACCACTCCTTTACGAATAGCTTCCACTACTTTCACGGTGTGAAGGCCATAGATCCAGACCAATTTGTCACCCAGGTAAACCTGGGTGACAACAAGGGCAGCTAGTAATCCATCAAGTATTAGGAACCCTTTTGGCAAGATATTAGGGTCTTTCTGGCGGGCTACATAGCGCCAGCTTGTGAGCACTGCAAGCACGCCGGCTAGTGACCAGCCAATCGTGCTGTGAAAATTCAGGATATCGCGGGATGCCCCGTAGGGGCTAGCTAGCCCAGCTTCTACCTGGCCGAAGATAATCGCTACAAAGATGGCTAATGTCGCCATCAGTAAGTTCCAAAAACTCACTTCATAGAGGTTCGGCCGTCTCGCCATAACGCCAATCACGTCGAAGACAACGGAAATGAGCGCCGTGGCAATCACAAGGTGCACGACTATGGGATGAATCGTGTCTATCCATGGCAGGTTTTGGTCGTTGAGCTTAGGTAGCAGCTCGAGCATTGCAAACGCGGGGCTATTGGCTTGGGTTTTGTTGGCAGCTAATGAGTCTTGGTTCCATTTCTATGGACGGTGAAACGAGGGGAAATTCATTCGTGCATTAGCGAGTGCTGCTGCCATTCAGGTATCCATGCAAATGATACTACAGTAATAGCATGAGATTTGAGTTTTGGATTGATTGTGTTGATCTAATTACACTGGAGGCCTTAAGCATTGGCATCATCTACGCCGCATGCCAATGGCAAGCTTCGATCCCTTGCTGACGTCAACCTCTTAATCGTGAATCAAGCCGCGAACGCATTGCTGGTTAGGAAGTGAGATCGATAGTAAAGAGATCGGCAGGGTATTTTGTGTGCGGTATCAACATGACCCAAAGTGGTTATTATCAATTATAAGTGACAGAGCACGAGTTACGAACTAATTTAAACCTTTGACGAGTGAAAAGTTAAAACTAGAGTAAGGACGACGAATCATGATGAGTTCCTGGTATTGAGGTGATTCATAGACCTTTTGGGCTGCCTCTTTGGAATCGAACTCAATCAATATAGTAAAAGGTCCAGGGTTACCTTCTCGCACATCAGTATTAAGATCATTGACTAAGCAGCGTCCACCTGCTGACTTGATAACATCAGCAACTGCTGAGACATAAGTCCTGAACCCTACACGGTTGAAAACTGTACCTTGGATCACCATGTATCCCTTTGGCATAATGTTTATTAGAGACCTATCATGAATTTTGAAACATAGCATTAAACCCTCTTCAAATCAACAAAGCTAAAAACCTGTTGTTTTGCAGTTGTATCGTCATGGGATTCAGTCTGTATCACTCTTTTAGTTAAAATCCATGCACCACAATCTGCCAAGGAAAAAAATGTATCGGTGAAATGACTGATACCACTGCAAGGGAATCCTGTTGTTGGATCAAGATATTGACTGTTGTATTTGTGGGCAAGATAGCCCTTGCTTGTATTGGTAGTACTTTCAGTAAAGATTATCACTAAGGTGCCTTGAATATAACGACGAACCATGGTCACTATTTGATTATTAATCCGATAACGATCTCCAGCATTTTTCCCTCCAACAATGACTTCTGTGGCAGGTTGTGGTCGTTGAGCCTTGGGAGCAGCTCGAGCATTGCAAGAGGTGTGTTGTTGACTTGAATCTTGGTTTTTATGAAGGCTCTGTTCCATTCCTTTGCTCGGAGTGGCTAGAGGGAACCTTGCTTAGTTTCTTTCCATAACCAGCCTAATTGGAGGATAACATGATTATGCTACTACAGTCATGCACTGAGTGGCCTGTTTCGACATGGCCGTTTTGTCTGTTGCTTCTATTTGCTTGCTATTGCTAGCGCTTTCGTCTTTTGTTTACTTGCATTATCTGAGCAGTTGTCGATGCTCGATCATCTTGCGCGGGTGATGTTGGATTTTTATTTTAGTTATCTTTGTAGAAATGTATGTCGTGGTGGCGTAGTCAGAGCCATCTCACTCAGCACTGGGTGTTATTCGCAATCGGTTCAAATCACGCCAGTACATCACTGTTTGCAGCACAATTATGATCAGGACAATTGGCAGAACAATGCAAAGCATGGTTAGTCGGAATTCGTCTTGCCAGGTGTGATTAGTGCTGTTTAGAACTTGATCGGTCAGGTAAAACGCGTAAAGACCGACCAGGATTCCACCTTCTAGTCGACTAATTTGCCCCTTGGTCCAAAAAATTGGCATACAAGCAAGTGTGGTGAGCACCATCACAGGTAGATCTCGTTCAATGATTAGGGGATCCACTAGTAGTCCACTTCCACCAGCTACAACAGCACAACTGCCCAGGACTAGAAGTTGATTGAGCAGGCAGCTGCCCACTACATTGCCGATCGCAAGGTCTGTTCGGCCTCGTAGTGCTGCTACCAAGGATGTGACTAGTTCAGGCATTCCAGTGCCTGCTGAGACGATCGTCAGCCCGATTACTGTCTCGTCCACCTTTAATAGTTTGGCGGCATTGCTTGCTCCTGCTACTAGTTGGTTTGACCCAACGCCCAGCAGCAGGATTCCTAACAAAAGGAGGATGCAAGCTTTGACAAACCCTCCATTGGCTGTTTCGGTGCTGATCTGTGGCTCAGCCTCTGCCATCTCTTCGGGTTCCTCCCTGGCCGTACGGATTTCCCATACGGTGTTGATCACAAGGGCAATTAATAGGGCCGCGCCGGCTTGCCAGGTCACACGGCCGGCGGATGCCATTCCCCATACAGCGGCAGATACTGCTAATAGCAGGGGAACATCCCTACGCACCAAACGACTTTCTACCCGCAGTGGCAGCACAAGGGCGCTGCTTCCTAGCACTACTAAAACATTGAAAATATTGCTGCCCACCACATTGCTCACGGCCAGGGCGTCGGAGCCTTTTAGCACTGAGCTCACGCTTACGAATAGCTCGGGGGCACTTGTGCCTAAGGCCACCACCGTCAGACCGATTACAAGCTGGGGAATACCGAAGATCAGTGAAATGGCTACAGAGCCCTGCACGAACAGTTCCCCGCCCCCGAATAACAGGCCGATTCCCGCCAGCACTTGTAGGGCCGATTGAAGGAATGGCGGCATTTGATCGGAACTGATTAAAAGGATTCTGCCTCTGAAAATAAACCTTGATCCCTCTCATCAACGAATAAGGTTTTTGGCCCATTGTGCATTTAAGGTTTTTACCTACCTTCTTGATGGATTTGCTCATGCCGAACTGCTTCAACTTCCATCCCTTTTAACCGCTCTGCTCTGAACCCTTATTGATGCAGATGATGATCCTTTCGATGGTGATGGTTTTGGGTTCTTGTTTTTCATAGTGGTCAAGACCTTCTTATCAGAACAAAATGTCATTGTTTCTTCTCTCAGTATTCACTGAGCTAAGGCTTAGAACGCTGCTGCTCTTTCACGAACATTTCTTGGCAGGTCAAACTCACGACAGATCAATCTTTGCTTTTATTTAGGTGGTGCAATCTCTAAACCTCAATCTTGTTTGATGGCATTGGATCCCATGCTCGATCAAATTACTTTGCGTCAACCGGATGACTGGCATGTGCATCTCAGGGATGGCGCCATGTTGCAGGCAGTTGTTGGTAGCACCGCTCGGGTATTTCGGCGAGCAATCGTGATGCCCAACCTCAGGCCGCCGATTACAACTGTGGAGGCTGCAGAGGCATATTGCAAGCGTATTTTATCGGCCCTTCCCGACGGTATTCCTTTTACACCATTGATGACTGCATACCTCACTGAGGATTTTGCTTCAGATGTTTTGGAGCGAGGTTACCGGGAGGATGTTTTTACCGCCGCCAAGTTTTATCCAGCTCATGCCACAACAAATTCTGCAGCTGGCGTCAGTGATTTAAGGGCAATCAACGGCTTGCTCGAGACGATGGAGCGAATTGGTATGCCCTTGCTTGTTCACGGCGAGGAAACCGATTCTGATGTCGATATTTTTGATAGGGAAGCTTTTTTTATTGAGCGCCACCTGGTTCCACTCATGAATCGTTATCCACATCTTCGTGTGGTGATGGAGCATATAACTACGCAAGAGGCAGTCCAGTTTGTGGAAATGGGAGGAGCCAATTTGGCAGCCACCATCACACCTCATCATTTGCATATCAATCGCAATGCGATGTTTCGTGGTGGTTTTCGTAGTGACTTTTATTGTCTGCCTGTAGCCAAGCGAGAACGTCATCGGCTTGCCTTGCGTCGGGCGGTTACAGGTGGTCAACCTTGCTTTTTTCTAGGAACGGATTCGGCACCGCATCCGCGCTCTGCTAAGGAGAGTGCCTGTGGTTGTGCTGGCATTTTTAATGCTCCTCATGCTCTGGAGAGTTATGCCGAAGTGTTTGAACAGGAGGGAGCACTTGATCGTTTTGAGGCCTTTGCTAGTGAGCATGGGCCTGCTTTCTATCGCTTGCCTCTCAACAACACCTCAATCACGTTGATTAGACGAGCTCAGCTTGTGCCGGCTACTTTTGAAGGACGAAATGATGCTGGTTCTCTTGAACACTTGGTGCCATTTCATGCTGGCGAACTGTTGGGCTGGACAGTTTCGGCTGATCAGTAGAACCAGTGCCGGAGTGCACAAATCTATCGATTACTTGATTTGTAGTAATGATGGATTCCGTAAGTGTTAATCCCAGGATTGCTCCTCTACCAAAGGCATGAAAAGGGCTTGCTTTTTGTCATCTTGATTAGTGGGGGCAGGGGGACTTGAACCCCCACGTCCTTTACAGGACAAGCGATTTTAAGTCGCTTGCGTCTACCAATTCCGCCATGCCCCCCGGCAGTGGCTGGGCCAAGGCCCGCAGTGGCATTCTAGATTTCGATAAGCAGATTACTAAAAGTGATTCTCCAGGCCGTCACCAGTCCAATCACGATCGAATCAATGCTAGTGCTGGGCGCCTACGTTTCTTTAGGTGGCCTCTATTTAGTTGTTGTACCTCTGTTGCTTTATTCCTGGATGAATAGGCGCTGGCACTCTATGGGTAAATTTGAGCGCTTGGGGGCCTACGGGATGGTGTTTTTGTTTTTTCCAGGATTGATTCTGTTTGCGCCGTTTTTGAATCTGCGTCTAAACGGTCAAGGAGAGGTTTGAGAATTTGACGCGTGCCAATGTCATTCAGCTGGGCTTCCTTGTTTTGGGACTAGGGGGATTGGCTTACGGCCTATTCAGCTTTGCGGGTTTGGATAATGTTTCTGCTGGTATCGCTGCGCAATCACTGCTTGTTGTTGTTGTACTCGTCTGGACAGGGTCATATTTGATCAGGGTGGTTTCTGGAAAGATGACCTTTATGCAGCAGCGCCGTCTTTATCAGCAGGCTTATGAGAATTTGACAACCGATGAACTTAAGGCTCGTTTCGATGCTTTATCTGAGCAGGAGCAAATAGCCCTTTTGCAGGATCTTGAGGGTAATAAGAAAGTCAACCAACCCCCTCCTGAGCCATAGGCTTTAGGGCATTTGCCCCTTCAGGCCTTCTTATTGATGATTGCTATGGCAGATTTTTCAAAGCCGGAATCCGGCAAAAAAGCAACTATCAGCAGTCGATTTCAACGATTGCAAGCTGAGGGGCGCCTCGCCCTGATGCCATTTCTAATGGCTGGTGATCCTGATCTTGAGACCACAGCCGAGGTGTTGCTCAGTCTTGAGCGCTCTGGTGCTGACATGGTTGAACTGGGTATTCCCTATAGCGACCCTCTTGCTGATGGTCCGGTGATACAGGCTGCTGCTTCTCGAGCACTTGCTTCTGGCACGACGCCCGCTCGGGTTTTGCAGATGTTGGCAGGCTTGCAGGGAAAACTTTCTATTCCCGTAATTCTGTTTACTTACACCAATCCATTGCTCAACAGTGGTATGGAGAGTTTCTGTGATCAAGCAGCCGAGGCCGGAGTTTCCGGTCTTGTAGTTCCGGATCTTCCTCTAGAAGAAGCAGAGCGTCTTTCACCCTTGGCATCAGCTCGTGGGCTTGATTTAGTTCTTCTGGTAGCGCCTACTACACCAGCGGAACGCATGGCGAGGATTGCTGAAACTAGCAGGGGTTTTACCTATTTAGTAAGCGTGACGGGAGTCACTGGTGAACGCTCTGTGATGGAGGAACGTGTTGAGTCGTTGGTGCAGCAACTTAAGTTGTCTTGCTCGATTCCTATCGCAGTTGGATTTGGTATTTCTGGCCCTGAGCAAGTACGACAGGTGCGAGGTTGGGGTGCTGACGGGGCAATTGTTGGTAGTGCATTAGTTAAGCGAATCGCAGCAGCAGCTCCTGGATTTGTTGCTGAAGAAGCCGGTCGTTTCTGTAAGGAGCTTCGCAAAGCTGCAGGTTGATTTTTAGCTTTCCCATCTCCATCTCCATTTCCATCATCCTGCTTCAAAACATCATCAAAAAAGCCCTGGAGGATCTCCAGGGCTTTGGCGTATCAAACGAGGTTGGATTGATCTTGGGTGTATATCCCTAGATCAATTTATCAATCACTCTTCGTCTACTTCACCAGCAGGAACTAGGCGAATCTGCTTGCGGCCAAGCTTGATTTCAAACTCATCACCAGGCTTGAGATCGAGCAATGCGGTATAGGCCTTACCAATCAATAGATTGCCATTTCCTTGAACAGTCGCTACATAACTAAGCTTGCGTCCTCCTTTACCGATCCCTGCAGAACCAGGAGCGCCAAAGCTTAAGCCTTTGGCTTCTAGTAGAGCTTCGTAAAATGCAGTGAAGTTAAGACGTTCTCCGCCATCCTTCTTGGTGGAGACATAGCCACAGGCGCGAACCAGATCTGATTTGCTGACATCACCCAGGTCTTTGACTTTCGTTAAGAGGTCGCTACCAGTGAGCATGATTTGTAAAACTGAAATCTACTTAACTAACATAGCCTTTAGTTGCCCATTTGTGCCATCCTTTGAGGAACAAATTTTCGTAATGATTTCCATACGGTTGCCATGGCACGATTTGTTCTTTGGGGTACTTACTGTGAGAACGCGCTTGAAAAGAGAGCTCCTTTTCGTGAAACTCACCTCAGCAGGCTTGCAACTCTTAAGCAGCAGGGCACACTGATCACTCTTGGGCCAACTGAAGGTAGTAGTCATGTTTTTGGAATTTTCGAAGCAGTAAGTCTGGATGTTGTTAGGAAGCTTCTAGAGGAAGACGTTTACTGGAAGGAAGAAATATGGACCTCACTTGAGGTTTATCCTTGGATCCAGGCTTTCTGAGCTTGAGCCCATATCCAAATAGCAACTAGCTGATCTCCACCTTCGCCAAGAACGTTTTCATAGCCTGACATTTGTCCAATTCCTTCTCGGGCCACTCTTGCAATTGCTTCAGGGTTATCTAGTCCGTAACGCTCTAGCGCTTTGAGTCGGAGGGTTTTGTTACGACGAATAATATTGCCACCATTTATGTGACAGCCTGCACAGTGTTCTTTGAAAAGAAATTCTCCGGTACTGCTGTCTAATGCAATGGAGCTAGTAGGTAGTAGCAACAGTATATAGATCAGGATTATCAGTCTTGTGGTTTGCCTACCAAGCTGATTGACAAACTGCTTCAAGTGGGTTTTCCAGTTCATTCAATTATCACAGGTAGCGTTTCAAACTGGTTTGTTGAGCTGTCCTAATCATTGAAAGTGCTTTGTCAGCACTAGCTGGGAAGGAGTTTTTTGGCAATGAAGGCACTGGAGTAGTCGCTGTCACTTCAGGAGTCTTTGTGCTCAAAGAGGTTGCTTTCATTGACTTCTTGGCCGGTTGATCTAAGGGCTGCTAATTGGGTGGTGAGTCTTGTTTAAAGACTCTTGAGGATAAGTGTATTTGTGCTTTCCGTGATTGATGAGGCAGGATGAGCAAGCCATGATTTTGTCGTTGATGCTTTCAACCTGCTTGTTTCCAGGTTTAGAGCTTAGAGGTTGATTTAGGAGTAGTGGATGGCAGAACAGGATTTGCACCGATTTCTAGATAAGGTGCAGCAGCTTCAAAAAATGGTTCACTCTCTTGAAGAGCTACCTGAGCGAAGGGAGTTATTAGCTGCTTGTTCTGATCACAACCAAGTAGTGCAGTTGGCTCGCTCTTGGGGCTTTGAAATTGGGCGCCGGTGGGGTGAACTTGATCCTGTTGAGCAGCTCCCTTCCGAGACCAACCTGTTAGCGCGTGCGTTACCACCAGAGGGGCAGGAGCAACATCATCTTCTCCATACTGGTTCAGATTGGCGTCTAGAGCTAATTCTCTCTTGTAGCGCATCTAGTCCGGAGGGATTCTGGTATGACCAGACTGATCATGAATGGATTGTGATTTTGAGGGGTAGTGCAAGCTTGAAACTTAAAGACCCCGATGCTTATGTTGATCTGAGTGTGGGAGATCAGCTGCATTTTCTTCCCCACCGTTTGCATCGTGTGGAACGAACTGATCCTCATCCTGGGACAATTTGGTTGGCCTTGTTTTGGACCCAGCCAAAACACTCGGATGGACCATCGCTCTCCTGAACAGTCAATAGGCTTTGGCTTGAGCAACTGAGGATATTCCTAGCCAATTAAGTGACTGAGCTTTGTCCTAAATCAGCTTGGCATCACAATTCCTTTGCACCCCGCGGTGGTAAGCGCTGTAACTAGCACTAGTTCAATTTGCATTACGTGGCTGTGGAGACAACTCGTGATGTCTTGAAGAATTTCAAGAGCGATCAGCTCGATCAATAGATCAGCAAGACCCTTGATCAGCTCATCCCCAAGCCAGAGCTGTTGTGAATTGAAGAACAATTCACTGCCTAGATTCAACCGTGAGCTGTATTAATGCCGCAATGATGGCAGCAGCGGTGATCGTAGTGACCATTTTAGCTATTTGTCGCTTCCCTCAATCCGTCACCTTGAGGGATGAAGGTAATGCACGTTTAAGACAGCGCTAGGCAGACTTCAGTTGTTGAAGGGATTAAAGGAAGGGCGAGCCTGGGTATCGCCTTGGGGATTTTTTATTTTGGTATCGCAAGTGATCGATCCATCCGCCTCTTTAATGCAGTTGGTGGGTACTACTTTGCTGCTCTCTCCTGTGCTGCTATTCGGTTTCAGTAACCAACTCTCCGACTGCGCCAACAATCTTGCCGGGGTGGCAAATTGCAGACTGCAGGCTATTCCTAGGCAAGTCACAAGTGAGAACAGACGCATGATTAAGTTTGGTTAGTTCCACTTTGCCTGTTATTAGGCTTGGCTACCGCAGTCGTCGCGGATTTCTTGTAGCAGTAGGTCTAGTTGATTGAAGGGGTCAGCATTGGTTGCGTTTTCCGATGGTGATGAATTTGTTTCAGCCCACTTAGCTTCAACTTCACATAGACGCTCGGCCACCCGCGGCATGCCACCAAGGCGGTGCTCCCTTTCCAAAACTTCAAGCAAGGCAGGCATACGAGTAGAAACTGCCTGCAGACTTCGGCGCAGGTCTGCTTGGGTACGCCCTTGTTGCTTTAACCAATCCTTGATCAGGAGGGTTAGCTCTTCTTCAATTTGACTAGACCACTTTGACATCAGCCTTCGACTGGGAACCAGCGATCTAGTTTGCGACGAGCACGATTACGTATCTGTGGGGTCATGTGATTACTCCAGAGGCCGATGACTGCGCTAAGTGCAACAAGGTCGTCACTGAATCCTGCCACCGGGATCAGATCAGGCACCAAATCGATGGGCATTAATAGGTAGGTGAGTGCTGCGAGCATGGTGAGTCTGGCCTGCGCAGGCGTTGATTCATCCAGAAGCATTTCCATGGCTTCCAAAGCAGGCTTTGCAAGGCTGCGCCCAGCCTGCCGTAAAACCTTTTGCAAAAGGCTCTGATCAATGACGGAACTTTCCAGCACAGTTGTGTCCACGGTGGTCTGAGCTGATGAGGAATCATCAACCATGACTTCGATTAGCTGATCTCATTCCAGTGTTACCTGCTTTCATCGGGATTTATAAGGTGTGAATCGCCTCTATTCGGGTCAGATTTTTTGCCATTCGCCCTGGCGACAACTCATAAGGTGCTTTCTACTAAACCACTTTGAAGGCCAGCTTTTCTTAGTTTACGCAGCGCTCGTTGTACTACTTGGCGGCAGTATTCGCTACTGCAATTCATCTGACGGGCAACTTCAGCGAGGGTGCGCAATTGATTGGATCCGTCCAATCCAAATCGAAGCGTGACCACCATCAGTTCTTTGGGAGTGAGGTTTGCCTGCTTGAGCAGTGTCCTTACTGATTCAGTGCGTTCTGCTATCTCAGCACGTTCCAAAGGAGGTATCTCTTCGCTGGGAAGGATATCCACGAGTTCAGAGGGATCGGATTTTGACTTAACTATTCCTTGCAGGCTTACCGTGACGCTGCGTAATTCACAAGCGAGCAGATCTTCTACCTCGGCCAGGGGGAGTCGCATGGATTGAGCCAGTTGCCCAGCGCTGGCAGCTAAACCGTTGTTTTGCATTAGTCGTGACTTTGCGGCCCTTAATTTTGTCAGCTTTTCATTTACATTTACGGGAATTCGTATGGTTCTGCTCTGAGTAGAAAGCGCGCGGTTAAGCCCTTGGCGAATCCACCAATAGGCATAGGTTGAGAATCGGTGGCCACGGGTTGGGTCATATTTTTCCACTGCTCTGGTGAGTCCTAGGGTGCCTTCTTGTATTAGGTCAAGAAGATCAAGACCCTTGCCCTGGTAGCGCTTGGCAAGATTCACAACAAGTCTTAAGTTTGATGTGATCATGTGATTCTTGGCTTTCTCACCACGACGAATGGTTCGACGTTGATCATCTGAATATTCGCATTTGGGCCCTGTTCCACCAGCCAGATGACAGGGATTAGTGATTGCCACCATGGCTTGAACCTTGCGGCCCATCGTGAGCTCCTGTTCGGGCGTTAGAAGTTGGTGTCGCCCAATTTCGCCTAGATAGGCGCTTAAGGAACTCACCATCAGTGATCTCATGTCTTAATTCAACCTAGATCCAAAGCCTTTCCATCCTGGCTGCGTAAGAAAGAGTGCGGAATTAACTTTTTGTGCGTTATTAAACAGTTTCTTTAGCTTGCTGGGTTGCTTTGATTTGCCCGAGGCCGCACTTTCTCTTTTTTCTTCTATTGAGCAAGCCATTGATTGAGCTTGATGTCGCTAGCGTCAAAACGATTTTCATTCATCCCATCCACTTGGGAGTCGTTCCTCATGCCTGAGATTGTCAACAACGCTGGAATTGCCTACGTCCACTACCTCAGCTTCATGGTTTGCTTTGCTGCTTTGGTGCTTGAACGCAAGCTGTTGAAGGCTTCCCCAAACCGTGGAGAAGCCACGGCCATGTTGATCACCGACATTGTTTATGGCGTAGCAGGTTTGGCGCTATTGATCAGCGGCATTCTTAGGGTGATGTATTTCGGTCAAGGAAGTGACTTTTATATTCAGAACCCTTTGTTTTGGTGGAAGGTAGGAGTCTTTATCTTTGCGGGGACACTTTCGCTTTATCCAACCGTCACCTATATCCTCTGGGCTATTCCACTGCGAAAGGGAGAGCTGCCTGAGGTGAGTTCTTCTTTAGTCACTCGTCTCGGTTGGTTCATCAATATTGAAATTATTGGATTTGCATTAATTCCTCTTTTTGCAACCTTGATGGCCCGTGGCGTCGGCCTCCCTTCTCATTGAGCGACATGGTTCCAGATCCCTGTCCACCAGCACAAGAAATTCGTGTACTCAATGGGGGGCTTCAATTACCCGAGCTCAGAGATGGGCCCGGGTATGTCGATAAGTTGGAAACTACCAGTTTTGGTTATCCAAGCCTTTCGCATTGGTGTGTATGGATTGAACCAGACCCTGAAGGCTCTGTGGCGGGCAATCGCTGGTTAAAGCGATGGGCAGGTGCTGTGGATGCTGCGCTGAATAGCTGGTCTGAAGTGATTCCAGTGACTCGAGTAGCGGAGAGTGAACGAGCTCATGTGCTGGTGTTTAGAAAACGCCCTCCGCTGCGACAGCTCGCCTCGGGTTGGCGTGCCAGCAATGGCCGCAGTCTTCTGAAGATCGTCGAGGTTCGACGGGAAATGGCTATCCAACTTGAACCCAGGGTGAAGGTAATGGTTTCTCCTGAACTGCGGGCATCTGTCCTTCAGTCCGCAGCTTTACATGAACTAGGCCATGCGTTTGGTTTATGGGGGCATAGTGATCATGTTGGCGATGCCATGGCCGTATCCCAGGGGGCAGTGCCAGTATTGATTCTTTCTGCCAGAGATAAACTCACGCTGCAGTGGATTCGTTCCCAGTCCAACAACTTTGAGCAACGAGACTAAGGGGGGAATTTGAATAGTTTTTGTGCAGATCTGGTTTTCAGGATCTACGTGGTGCTCCACGGCGACTGGCCAGCACCTCGAGCACTTGTCGCCAGCTCACCTCGTGGTGGGCCATAGCTACTTGCAGATGAAAAATAAGGTCAGCCGCTTCCTCGGCAATTGAATTCGCATCATTGTCTTTGCAGGCCATCACAAATTCTGCACTCTCCTCGCCTATTTTTTTGAGGATGCGATTGTCACCACCTTCTAAAAGTTTGTTTGTATAACTATTAGGTTCAGGTGTGGTGTTGCGTTCTTCAATTACCCGAAAAAGTTCACTGCAGGCATCCATCGGCGGGGGAAGAGACTGTGCACCTGCCTGCGAAGGCTGGTTCGCCTGTTCGAAGAAACAGCTTCGTGCTCCGGTATGACAACTCACCAAGCCGGCTTGTTCGATGCTGAGTAAAAGCACATCAGCATCGCAGTCATAGCGAATTCCCTTGAGAATCTGGGTATGGCCGCTAGTGGCACCTTTATGCCAGAGCTCCTGGCGAGAGCGGCTCCAGTAGTGAACTTCGCCACTCTTTAATGTCTGCTCCAGAGCGGTGCGATTCATCCAGGCCATCATCAGCACGGCTCCATCAAGCCAATCTTGGGAGATTGCTGGAATCAGGCCGACTTCGTTGAAACGGAGTTGATCGATGAAGGCGGGGCTGAGGGGTTGCATTCTTCCTCAATGCACGTAGGTGTTGGCTTTCAATCATCCCTCAGCGCCCGTCAGGATATTTCTTTATGCCTAGAGCGTATTCTCAGGTTTTAGCTAGCTAGTAGCAAGGAATTAATAGGCAAATGAAAGTTGCTTATTGGCTCGTGGGGCAGATTGAATCACTCTGAATTCTTTTAGCTTTTTTGATTGGAATAGCCAGCGCTGTTGATTAACATGTGATAATACTGCCATAGGCAAATGCATATCGACATCTATTGATTAATAGGTATTGAGTTGGGGGCAAACTGTTGATGAGTGTGGCACATGGCTTGAGTGTCTTCTTTGAAGACAGAACTGCAAGACAATTCTGAGTGAGAGTTTCTGTTAACTTATCCGTTTTCTTGAGATGCTTGTGTATTTGATTTGTATTTTGAATAGATGAGGCAGCAAGGCAACGATTTAAGTTGGGGCCATTGTCATTAGGCGGGAATTGTCCCCTTTTGATAAGTTGACTGGTAAAAGCATTCTGATTAGCTTTGGACTATTAAAGGATATTAGGAGTATGGGCTGGTCCTTGCTTTGTGAGTAATAGGATTGCCCTAGTTTAGGGGCTCATGTTAATCACTGGCTAGCCAAGCAAGTGTGTTTTTGATAATCACAATACTAACGAGTATTTGTCTTTGTTCCTTTGTTTAGCAAGAGCTATCCTGTTGGCCATATTCCAGATCAATAGATGGATCTGTGCAGGATATCTAAATCTCTCTTTTACTGTAATATTCAATACCCACTAATCTGCAGGCTGCAGGCATTGCTATGATTGACGACTGTGACTAACACTATTGAACTCGCTTACACCTGTAGCAAGCATTTTGCTGGATATCCATGTTGCCATAGGCAGTGGCGTCATTCTGGACACTGTCGATTCGTGCATGGCTATAGCCGTAGTTTTACTTTTTGGTTTGCGGCAAAGCAGCTTGATTGCTACGGATTTGTAGTTGATTTTTCCAGCCTTAGGCCTTTAGAACAACAACTTCGTGAGCAATTTGATCACACCTTTCTCGCTAATTCTGATGATCCCCTCCTGCCTCAATGGCAGGAATTGCATTATCAGGGTGCTATTGATCTGAGGGTTATGAAAAATGTAGGAATGGAGTCCAGCGCAGAGCTGGTTTGGCAATGGGCCAATGCCCTTTTGTTTGATCGAGATGCTGGTCGCACTTGTTGTTGGCGAGTAGAAGCGCGTGAGAATGAGGCCAATGCAGCTTGTTTTGAAGCAAAGCCCGAGTGGTTTCAAGCAGCTACTTAGCTGAAATCAAGTTGCAATCTTCGTTTCCGATAAGAGTCGATGGGATGAGGGTTTAGTGCAACACCAGCTTGTCTTCTTTGACATCCACATGCACAGTTTGGTTATCTCCATAGTGGCCAGCCAGGAGGCTTTTGGCTATTGGGGTTTCTAGCTCGCGTTGGATGGCTCGCTTGAGTGGTCTTGCTCCATAAACAGGGTCATAGCCAGCACTTACCAGCCAATCAGCAGCTGCATCACTGACCTCTAGGTAGAGTTTGCGATCCTCAAGACGCTCACGCAACCGATTCACTTGGAGGGCAATGATTTGACGCAGTTCCTCGCGCCTGAGGCTATGGAAGATGATTGTTTCATCCAGGCGATTGAGGAATTCAGGTCTGAAATGAGCATGCAAAGCATCATTAACCCGTCGTTCCATTTCCTTGTATTGGTCTTGGTCTCCAGCTA
>Ga0187827_10002144_pt1 | contig 27380 bp, 15 predicted proteins | sample ETNtaG_39_FD_167969 | JGI IMG/M metagenome (GOLD analysis project Ga0187827, IMG submission 167969) | Marine microbial and viral communities from oxygen minimum zone, Eastern Pacific Ocean - ETNP2014_SV_150_PacBio MetaG (Illumina Assembly) | ecosystem: Environmental > Aquatic > Marine > Hypoxic... | reverse complement strand
GCGGTGGGGGAAGAAGGTGTGGAGGATTTCGTAATCGCCGAGGGTGTCGTCGTCATTGATGGGATAGCCGCGAAGCTCGCGTTTTTCGCTTTCGCCCGGATCGCTCTGGGCCACGAAGAGTGTTTTGCAGTCGGGTGAAACGAGGAGCCCGTTGGGGCGGGTGGTGTCGAAGGTCATCCGTTTGATGGACCATGAACCGCCGTCTTGAGGGTCGAGCCGGAATATGGATTCGTGGGACAGTTCCATGTCTTCACGATTGCCCCCGTATCGCGGGTCGGTGAACCAGACCCGGCCCTGAGTATCGACCGCGCAGTCATTGGGGCTGTTGAGTCGCTTGCCTTCGAAGCTGTCGCACCGAACGGTTCGTGTGCTGCCGTCGTAGCGGGACATGCATCGTCCTCCGCCTTCGCAGACGTAGAGGAGGCCGTCTTTATCGAACATGAGGCCGTTGCCTTCATTGGTTTTGCTGATGTGCTCGGCCGTTTCCCCTGTCTCGGGGTCGAAACGCATGATGCGGTTATTGGGGATGTCGGTAAAAAGCATCCCGGTGCCGTCCCACGCGGGGCCTTCGGTAAATTGATACGGACCGGCGACTCTTTCAAATTCCCAGCTCATGTTTGTTTCCTCGAAAATCCCAGAATGAATGAACCGGGGATATTAACGATGTTGCTCCGATGGGGGAACAGAGAAATGGCTCTGTTCACGTCACTGTTTCATCAACACCAGGTAATCCAGATTCGTGCCCTGGCCATCCAGGTTTGTCATCTTGATGGTTGTGTCTCCTTCTTTGAGTTTCAGGACACGGGGTTTTCCATCTTTGCTCATCAGTCTTATGTGGCGCCAATCGTTGGTGGTTGAGCTGAAACCGTCCGTGGCGGGGAATTCGACGTCGTACTTCCGGCCGATCAACTCTACGGAACGTTTGGTGGAATACGGCGTGGCGTAGCGCAACCCCAGGACATAATTTCCAGATTCAGGGATCCGATATTTCCATTCGAGCCAGTGGCCCTTGTCATCCCAGTGCGAAAGGCTTTTTCCCGAGTGCCCGATCTTGTCTTCACGAATCTTGACCTCGCCTCCGCCCTGTGCGGTGAAGGATTCCGCCTCCAGCTTCAGGCCTTCAATTGGGGTGTCCTCGAGTTCGATGGTTACTGATGCCTTTCGTTTTTCTCCGGCGTCGTCACAGGTTGCGGTGAGTTTGCCCGACAGAGGCGAAAAGGGCTGGCTGTTCTGGAGCATGGTCAGTTTGAAGGACTGCTCGAATCTGTGACCTTCATGGTGCAGTTGACTGCTCTGGCTCTCGGCCCTTGCTGCCAGACCTTCGATTCTTATCGATACCGGGCCGGGCCGATTGCCTTGCTCCTGGTTGCGTTGGGACGGCTCTGCGGTCTGTGGTGAGACTACGACAACTCTGAAGGTGGTGGACTCTCCAGGCTTGAGCTGTCGTTTTTCGAGGCGTATCTGTATCGCGGCAATGTTGGCCTGAGATGCGATGACGAAACTGGTCATCGGAACCTGGGGGTAGCCCATCGCCAGGTGTGCGACATCTTTTCTGTAGATGTGGTCTTTCATCAATGTGACGCGACGATCGTTGGCAGGGATGGTCGTTGTATAGATGCGGAGCTCGCCGGGGACGGTGGTAATGATCTCTTCCCGCCAGTCGCCGAGGATGTCAGCCCAGGCGATCTGTCTGCCTTCTATTTTCGTTGTGTATTTCTCGCCGTGATAATTGCTGATGCTGTTTCGGAAGAGGATCTCCCGCTGGTGGTCCCCGTCCCAGTAGGCAGCTCTCGGGCTGAGGCCACGGTCCCATGAGAGCTCGTTTTCCAGGAGCTCACCGGCCGCAGAGTGCAGCCAGCGTTTGGGCTTTTCTTTCGGCATCTCTTTCTCGCCGCTGTAGCACTCGACGCCGGGCGTCAGAGGATCGAGATCCGCACAGAGCCCTGTGCTGTGAACGTGGTAGGTCCGCTCCTTCAAGCCCCAGATGACCTTGCCGGTCCTGGCTTCGACAAGGCATGTCCCGTTGCGAAGCTGTCTGGTCTCCATGCCGTAGTAGATCTCCAGGCCTGGGCGCGACGGATCGATATCGCCCAAATAACAGTGATCCGGGTGTCCCATTCCTGTTGACCAGAGGCCATCACCATTGTCATCGATGACGCAGGAGCCGAGTATTACTTCGTCCCGGCCGTCTTCATCTACATCTGCGCAATGCATGAAATGTGCGCCCTGGCCCCGGTAGCGGCCGCCCGGTTCTTCCTCGCTGTTCCAATTCCAGAGCTGTTCGAGCTTGCCCTCATGAAACTGCCAGGCTTCGAGCTTCATAAGCGTATAAGTGCCACGGCCGATCATGATGCACGGCGTCTTTCCATCAAGGTATGCGATGCCGAGCTGATTGCGCGAAGCAAGATTGTAGGCATACGATCCTTTGAACCCCTTCCTCGAAGGCCAAGGCACCCGAGCCATTTCTTTGCCGGTCATCCCATCCAGAATTGAGAGATATTCTGCTCCCTTCAAGACGCGGCCGTCTTCGTTGCGTGGATCGCCTTCGCCCGTTTTGACTGCCACTTCAGCTTTGCCGTCGCCGTCAAAATCAAAAACCACATAGGGGGAGTACCAGATGCCGCGTTCGATCGACCAGCCCAGTTTCCGCTTCCAAAGAAAAGTGCCATCGTGAAGATAGGCTTCGAGGGTGTATGACTCCGGGCTTGGATACCAGTAGAAGCGATAGGGATCGATGTTGGAGTTTGGCTGCTTGATGACAAAGTCGTACCGGCCGTCGCCGTTCAAGTCTGCAATACCTGCTTTCTGGAATGTGTAATCCCCTTGCAGAGGGATCGAGATATATGATCGCTCAGCCTCCAACTGGCGCAGGCCCACCCATTCATCGGCATTCGGAGTCAGAGACTTCTGTTCCTGCTCTTTCACGATCGTCTGGACGCGATAGCCTACCGGGATCGATTGCGGAGCGGTCTGATGCAGGTAATCCGTGGAGTGCACAGGCTCGCGGGTTAACAATTCCTGCTTTCCACCCTCGCGGAGGCAGGACAAACGGAAGGAGACGTCCGGAGGGTCCGAAGGCAGCAGACGCCAACTGAGGTAGACGCCTTCTTTATGGCGAGTCGCTACCAGGCCGCGATCCAATCTTTCTTCGACTCGCCTCTCCGCCCATCCTTCGACTTTCGGTTTAGGCTTGCGGGGCGGATCGGGTTTACCTCTCTCCAGCGTGACTCGGTCTATCCAGGCATTCGTCTTGCCACTCCCCCGCGCGCGGACATATATCTGATCGCAATCTTCGGGCACGTACAACTTGGCCGATATCTTCTTCCACTCGTGCGTACCGGTCAGACCGTCAGAACCGATACTCCACTTGAGTGTTTGCCCACCCGAAAGAGCGACCACTGAAACGCCGGCCTGTTCGGTGTCCGTGCACTTCATCCACGCGGATACCAGGAAGACCTCACCGGGTTTCACGTCGAGCCTTCCCCGGTTCGTAAGAGCCCAGTCTCTGCCCGCGGGATGCTCGATGTGAACGCACCTTCCCGATGGACCCTCTTTTTCATTGAGTTCTACCTCTCCGTAATCTGCTTTGCCGTCCCCCTCACGGGACCACCAACCCCAGCCGCTATTCTTCCAACTCTTCCCAAACTCGAATTCGCCGTTGACGACTCCAAGTTTTTCCGGGACGGGCGTAGAAAGAGAAATCGTGTCGAAGTATGAAAAACCGGGATTAGCTTTCAGCGCGAACCGGTCGTCCACCCAACATTCAAATCGGCCATTCCTGATTTCCAGAGTGCCGAGTTGGCCGCCCGTCTTGGAAAGGTCGCGCCACTGTTTCCCGTCGAGCGAAGCCGCCAGGGCCCGGCCGTGCTTTATGCTCACCTGCCACGTGCCATTGGGTACTTCATTGATGACAACATGGAGCACGGGCGCGCCAGCTTCAGGGGTCAGACGGTCCTTCAAAACTTTGGGGGATTGAAGAACCTTGCCCCCTGACCACTTCTTGTGAGCGTCCGTGTCCTTACTCCACAGATTCCACTTGTCTTTGGGATTTATGTCTGCAGCCCAGGCATCTTCGGGTGTGGAGACCTCCTCCGCTTCATAGGTGAGGACGTCCTGCGCGTTCCCGATGATGGCAATCGCAAAGCAGAAAGCTGACAACAGTTTAAGAGATGACATATTCAGGTTGGGGTTCAGTGCGACCGGCCTCTTCAACCGGTCGGAAGCCGCCAACTTACTGGTTCAGCAGCATATACCACAACTATTATGGCCATACATTTTCTCTGCCATGTAAGTATTGAGAGATTGACCGGCAGGTAAATCCTGCTTAACTCTCCGCAACCCCGCTCAAATCTCGAAGGAGTCTTCTGGCATGTATCGGAGAATTCGCCAAAGCAGTGCTTTCACGCTGATCGAGCTCATGATGGTTATCGCCATCATTGCTATTCTCGCTTCCCTTCTGCTCCCCAGTCTGAAGTCAGCTCGGGAAAAGGCGCGCATGGTCAAGTGCAAGCAGAACCTGCGTCAGATTGGCGTGGCGATGCAGCTCTACTCCAACGAGTACATGGGACAATACCCGCAGGCTGGCCTTCCGCCCTTTGAGGACGACCTTTCAGCCCTGTACCCGAAATTCGTGGATGAAGTCAGGGTCTTTGAATGCCCAAGTTCCGGAGTATCAGTCACCGCCGCGGCAGATCTTACGAACAACAGTGGAGGCACTAACACCGGCGGCATGAGCTATGAATACCGCCCTCATTTCACCTACCTGGACGGCTTTGTCCATAAGGACGCAAATAACACTTCCAACATCGCCTCCCAGATTCCCATGGTCCAGGATCAAGTGGAGACAGGCCAGATCGGCACGATGGATAACCTGGACAACCATGGTCTCGATGGGGTCAATGTGTTGTATGCCGACTGGCACGTGGATCTGGTGAAGCCTGAGGTCTATACCGAGGAGCTCACAAGCCGGGACTACTTCGAGACGAACATACCTGTCGATGATGAAGGCGAGGGAGACGGCGACACACCACCACTGGACCAAGATGGAGGTCCGGGCCATTTCCCTGGTGATCGCGACGGAGGAGACCACGAAGGTGGAGATCACGGCGGAGGTATGGAAGAACACGGCGAGGAAGGTGACGGTGAGCATGGTGACGGCGATGACAGAGAGCGGGAGCATGGAGACGAAGAACGGGAACGAGAGAGGGAGCACGGAGGCGGCAGTGGCAGTGAGCGGGAGAGAGAAAGAGAGAGGGAACGAGAAAGAGAACACGGAGACGGCGATGACAGAGAGCGGGAAAGAGAAAGAGAGCGGGAAAGAGAAAGGGAGCACGGAGACGGCAATGACAGAGAGCGGGAAAGAGAAAGGGAGCGGGAGAGAGAAAGAGAACACGGAGACGGCGATAAGAGAGAGAGGGAGAGAGAAAGGGAGCGGGAAAGAGAAAGAGAAAAGGAGCAGAGGGAGAAACAAGACCGGCATGAACGAGAAAAAGAGAGAGAGCGGGAGAGAGAAAAGGAAAGAGAGAAGGAACACAGAGAGAAACAGGAAAGAGAGAGAGAAAGAGAACACAAAGAGAAACAGGAAAAACACGAGCGGGAAAAAGAGAGAGAAAGAGAACACAAAGAGAAACAGGAAAAACACGAACGGGAAAAAGAGAGAGAAAGAGAGAGAGAAAGAGAAAAAGAAAGGGAACACAAAGAGAAACAGGAAAAACACGAACGGGAAAAAGAAGGAGAAGAGAAAGAAGAAGAGGACTGACACAGAGTGGTTGACAGGATCCGGGAGCAAAGCGCCGAAGTGACGAGACAGGGAGGCATTCCAGGGCAACAATCTTCATCTGAAGCCAATGCGGACGTCGAACCGTGGGACATGCCAGCGGCGTGAACTAAATGGCTCTGTCGAAATCGGATGGCCCGGCGGGGCTCCGCAGAGCTTCAACGGCATCGGCCAGGTCACAATGACTGCAATATCAACACTGATGGAATTGACACTGTCATGATTCTGGATGCACTTATTGGTGGGTTCCTGTTCGCCGGTCTGATTCTGGGATTGAAATTCGGCCTCAAGCAGGCGGCTGGGCTCGCGGCTGCAATCATCTGCGTACAAACGGGCGCGCTGGCCATTGCCGCGCTGCTGGGTTGGTTGATGTTCAAACTCTTCGGAAGCGCGGATTACCTGGTCCGCACTTGTTCATTCTTTGGATTTCTCATACTCGGTCTGACGCTGGGAATCCGATCTGTGCTCAACAAGCTGGCCCACGGCGAGGGCAAGCCCATCCCTGCCGCGGTAAACGGCCTGGGAGGGGCTCTGTTTGGCGTGCTGGCTGGATTCTCTGGGTTTCATGCCGCCTTCCTGTTTGCCATTCAGCTCCCGATTCTCGCCGCGCCGCTGGCCCCGCAGTTTGCGGACCGAGAGGATGCCGGGGAAGCCCAGGGCGCCATCCTTCCGGCCGTAATCAATGTCCTCTCAAAAGGCTTTGAGCCGCTTCGCTCATCCATCCAGCCAAATCCGGAAGCTTCGGTGTTCATCTCAACTATCGCAGGAAGGATCGCCGGGGATTACCATTCATGCCTGAGCACCTCATATCGACAGGGCGAGCCCGATGCGGTCACTCTGTTCATGAAACTCAGCGTCTTTACCGATTTTTATACCAGACAGAGCCTCTATAAAGACAACCCTTGGGTTTCCAGCGCGATAGCGAATATCCAGAAGCTGGCATCGGAGAATCAGAGCGGCCTGCTGCAGAAAAGCCAGGAAGTTTTCCTGGAAGGCAGCGTCGAGGAAATGAACTTCTTCCTTGCCGCAGTCAGCGTGATTCAGAGCACCGAGTTTGCCAGGGTGAAGCTGGAAGGAGATGCCGTCAGAAGAACAGTAGGCTGGGCTGAAAAGTACAAGAAAGAAGGCCAGGCAGGCAGGGCAATCCGAATTTATCAGAGCTACCTCAAGGGCAACAGATCCAGCCGATACAGGGCACGGATCACCAGAGATGCCGCGGCACTCGGAATGGCGGTCGCCACCAGCAGTCGCAAGACGACCTCCCCCGACGGGACTGTAACACCCCCGCGAATAGCTCCGCCAAAAAACTCGTCGGGAGACATTCTCCAGGAGCTCAGATCTTTCAGATTCAAGGCTGCAGTCACGATGGCCGAAAAGCTCCTCCAGCACCCCGAAGCTGACAGGGATGCAGTGGAGCAATTGTTGCAGGACAGCGCCCGCCTGCAGGCCCTGCACAGGAAGCTCCTTCAGCAGATCCGCCAGGTTTCTCAGCCGCTGACGTTGAAGGTTCCTGGAACGGAACAGACCGCCACCGTTGTCAGTGCGTTTGAAGGAAGCGTCGCTCTGAAGACAGGTGGATCCGTAAAGACGATCGCCTGGAAAAAATTCCCACCTGCAGATTTGCTGCTGGTCTATGAAAAACTCGCCGCGAATGATACGGACGGCCTGGCGGCCTTCAGGAAAATCTTCGAGCTGTGATCAATCTTTCTGATTGAACACCAGATCACCCTTGCGCAGTTCTTTGCTCTTGGATTCCACAAGCCCGAGTGACCAGTTGCCGTGAACACGATCCGCCACGATCGTCGCCACCCACTCCTTACCGCGGGAAACTGTAAACCGCTGGCCCTTTCGCACGCCCTGGCGGGAACCCAGCCCGAACAGCACCAGATTCACCTCGTTCTGCACTCCCCAGATAGAGCCCTTTACTTTCGGCAGATGCAATTGAGGCGGCAGAAGAGCCTTGTTGGGTTCAACGGGCACGTCTTTCGAACTGTCCGCCACCAGCAGGCGCGTCGTCACCCTATCTCCCATCTGAAGCGGCTTTGCCTGGTTTGAGATCTTGGCCGCGCACATGTCCGGGCTGACAAAATAAACCTGCATGAGGGCCACGAAAGTCTTCTCTCTGAAAGCTCGGAAGGTCATTCCCCGCTTCACACCGTCCACCTCGCCCACGCTCAGAACCGCATCTCGAGTCCCTTCTCGCACTGTCAACACCTTACCGCGAATCGTGGGCACCTCGGTGTAAGCGCTCGTGCACGCGCACAGCGTGAACGCCGTCAACAAACTGCGAGATTTTCCGGTTAAACGTGTCATGAAATATGAAGCGGCTCAGAACTCGTAATCCACTGCAATAATATCCTCGACAATCGGCCTGATGTCCTCCTCAACGACCTTCAGATGCGCCGGATGTGGCTGATAGGTTGCCAAGCCTTCTTTGTCATTAAAGCGCACGACCACGCCATGGGTAAAGCCCTGTCCTCTATCCGTGTAGTTTGTGCCCGTCGAAACGCTGACCACTTCGTCAATGGAATCCTTCAGGGAATTGATGCCCGCCAACATTCCATCGACTTTTTCCTGCGGCGTTCCTTCACGCACTTTGAATAAGACAATATGTTCAACCATGAGATGTTCCTGAAAAAGGTCTGTGGTAAAGATACCTGAACCCGGATTATAAAGTCATGACGCTCAGGCGAAAGCCGTTCGCTACTTTAGAAGGCCCTCATCAGCAAAACTGTAATAGCGCTGGTCCCCGATAATCAGGTGGTCTAAGAGAGGTATACCCAGAGTTCGGCCCGCCTCCTTCAAACGTTTTGTGATCTCCAGATCTTCCTTGCTTGGACCGGGGTCGCCCGAAGGATGGTTGTGAACGCAGACTATCGCGGCCGCGGAGTGACTCACCGCATGATTGAACACCTCCCGCGGATGAACGATCGAGGCCGTGAGCGAGCCGACCGAAACAAGCACGTCCTGAATGACCCGGTGTCTACGATCCAGAAGGATGGTGTGAAACTCTTCGTGCTGCTTGTCTCTGAGCTTCGCGTGATATCTCTTGAAGACCGACTCGCTGCTGCTTAGAGGGTCGCCCCGCCGCAGCCCGGCCTCTTCAGACATCCGAATACCGACGGTAAGCGCCGCCTTGATCTGTGCCGCCTTGGCCTCGCCGATGCCGGGAATCTCGCACAGTTCCTTAATCGTCTTATTCGCCAGGCTTCTCAGACTGCCGTGCCGGCTGATCAGCAGCCTCGCCAGGTCCACCGCGGTGCGATTCGGCTGGCCGTCTCGAATGATGATACCAATCAGGTCCGCATCGCTGAGGGAATCCGCGCCTTCGTTGATGAGACGCTCCCGCGGGCGTTCGCTTAACGGCATATCCAGAATCCGGGGATTCTTCTTCGCCCATTGGCACTCGGACTCAAACGGACACTTCTCGCAGACCGGCTCCTTACTGCAGATACCGATCTCCGCGGCATCGCTACCGAACAATCCAAGAACGCCCCGCACCTCAGTCTCGGTGACGCCGAACTCTTCCTGCGTATGCCGAAAAATCTGCCCGACGCGCTTTTCGAACAGCTCCTTCCGCTTTCCATGGATCGCGCCCAGACGATGCAGGAACCTCAGTCCGGTCCTGTAGCTCGAATCCTCGTGTTCGGCCAACAGCACCGATAGGTCTGCGCCGTTTCTCGCGGCCTGCCCCTCGAGGGCGTCGCGAGCCTGTTGATAAATTGCGGTTCCTTTCTTAGCCACGCTCCGCCTCAGAATCGTCAGGAACGAACATAGATCGGGTTGGTAAAAACCCAAGGGGTGTCATTCAGTCTGGCCTCAATTCTGTAGACGCCGGGCTCATCTATGTCAAAGCCGAATCCTGTCGACGATTCAGTCTGGATGGCCTCACCATTTCTCAGCAGCGCGATATCCGCCTTCTGCGGGCTGCGCACTTCGAGGGTCATCCCTCCACTCAATGTCACTTCATCCCCCATCAAAACCGTCCTGTCGCCCTGCCTGGCGGAAAAGTTGAAACCGGTGGCAACGGCAAGGTAATCGTAAGCGATATAGCAGTGACCGTTCTGCAGCGCATCGCAAACGTGGTTAATGTCAGCCTCATCGTCGGATTCAAAAGGCTGGGCCAGCACGTGTGTACGGACGGTCTTGAACGCAAATCGGAACGGAAGCACTTTGAAGATGTAAATCGGCAGACGCCTGAATGGCAGATTCCGGGCGTGATTGTCGATGCCTCCAATGCCGATGACGCGCCGCGCCTGGCCAAGACGATCCCAATGTTCGAGGAGCTCCGGGTCAGGACCTTCAATTCCGCGGCTGGGATTAAAAAGATGATGCAGCAGCGACATTCGGCTCGCGTTCTTTAACCAGTCGTGCATGTAAGTCCAGATCTCCAGGCCGTTGAAATCCTCATTGTCCCAGTATTTCCAGCCTTCGATCTGATAATAGAATTCCGGCCGCTGCGGCGCAGTTGGGTGCGCGACAAATGAGAGCCCGTCCTGCTCGCGGACCTTCGAAAGATATTCCGGCGGGGTCAGCTCAACCATCCCTTCACAGTCTTTCAGCCGAACGGCGAGACAATGTCCGGACGGCGGCGAAATCTCAACACCGACGATGGACAGGACCCCGCCCTTCCATCCCTGATGACCATCGTCCCTCGATTCCAAGGTGTCGTGATCGGTGACAATCATGAAATCGAGACCGCTGTCGCTTCCCTGGCTGATCACTTTTTCAATGGACTCAGAGCCGTCGGAATACGTCGTGTGAAAATGGATCGCGCCCGAGTAATCGTGAAGCTCGGTACCGTTGTAATCGAACACCGCTCGGACACGCTCTTCGGCCTCGTCCTCCATCTCGCCCTGGCGCACATCCGACCTGAGCGTCAGATAGACAGCCAGACCGATCACGCTCCAGAAAATGATGACGATTCGCCAGAGCAGCATCGCCTCCTGGCCGGAAAGGCTGTTCGCCACCATCTCAAAGAGCTCGCCCATGGCAAACTCGCCAAGCCCAAGCCCGCCCGGGAATATCGGCAGCCCCGTAATCACCATGCTCGTTGGTGTCACCAGAAAATAATCCGGCAGCGACATCCCCTCGACCTCCAGCGCCTTTCCCAGGCATACGAACATGACGCAGATATTGCTGATGGAGATAACAGAAATGAGTATGGCGTGAACGATCGTTTTGCGGGATTCTCGATATTGATCGACGGCGGTATAGACCTTGTAAAGCTGTTCACCCATCAACACCGGCGGCCCGCTCTCGCCCGCCGCGGTGAAGACCTTCCTAATCGTACTGGTGAAGAATGAACCCAACACGATCGTGATAACGAGAAAGACCAGCGGGATCGAATAGACCAGCGGCTGCGCCTTTGGCAAGGCCCAAAGCCGCCCGGATTCGAGGAGCACCATCACCGAGGCAATTCCAATCATGCAGTAAAGCCCTATCACCCTGTCGACGAGAATCGTGGTCACCGCGGCCGCCCGTTTTTTTCCCATCTTGTAGACGTAATATGCCTTCACCAGATCCCCGCCGGTCGCACCCGGGAAGATCATACTGAATGCCTGCCCGACCAGTGTCAGCCGGATCGCAAGCACGACCGGCATATCGATCCCCTGCGCCTTGAGCAGCAGTTGCCAGCGAAAACCGGTCATGACGATCGTGATCAGAAACAGGGCCGCGGCAATTGCGATCCATCGCCATCCTGTGGCGAGAACCTCGCGAAGCTGCGCCACATCAATATCGTTTTTGTGGTAGAGAAACAGCAGCACCCCGAACGCCATTACCAGCTTCAGAATGGTCACCAGAATCTTCTTGCTTTGCTTCGTCATGAAGAAATGTCTTTTGACGTCTGCCTGAAGTCCTTTTTCTCTGGCCGCATCGCCGGCATCGGCTTGCAGTCATCAAAACGGAACTCGCGTCACACAACAACGCGAAAACCAGAGGAAGCTCTCTTTGTGCGAGTTCGCTCCCGGGATGCCGGGGAAGTGAATGGAAAACACCTCTCACTCGCAAGCGCTTTTGGCGATCCAGAAGATCGTCGGCAACTGTTCAGTCTGGATTGCTGAAGAAATGAGTACGGTGCCGACCCAGGGGCGCCCTGGGAATAGCGACCTCGTTGCGGAGCACCGAGACTCATCCATCATTCCATCACTCCATCATTCCTTCCCACGCTGAATCATGTCCTCATCGATCAGTTTCATTCAATTCACTGACTTGCATCTTTCCCATGACGAACGAAGCCAGCGAGCGTTTCAGACTTTGATTGATGAGGTGAACGCCCTTTCCCCCAGGCCGGGCTTCGCCATACACACCGGTGACATCTGTCTGCAGGCCGGCATGGGCGACCTCTATCGGAAATTCTGTGAGGGCTTCGAGATTCCCCTCTACGACGGGCTCGGCAATCATGATGTTCTGGTCGGAGAATCAGGTCCAAAGGTCAATTTCCGAAAGCTCACTGGCCGGGACAACTATTACAGCTTCGAATCCGGCGGCGCCCATTTCATTGTCATGGACTCTCTGGCGTGCCGGCCGCACGAGCAGGGCTGGCACAACGTAGTGGGCGAGGTGGGTGAGGACGAACTCAAGTGGCTTCAGTCCGACCTCGAAGCTGCCGGTCCGGATGTCCCCATCGTTGCCTTCTGTCACATCCCACTCTTCAGCACTTATCCGGAGCGGCGCGGATTCGAGGCCAACCGTGTGCCGGCCTGGCTGGTGGCCAACGCGGACGAGGCCCATGAACTGTTCACTCGCCACTCTGTGAAGGCTGTTCTGGCCGGCCACTTTCATGAAAACGAGAACATCCTTAAAGACGGTATTGAGTACATCTGCACTGGCGCTGTCTGCGGCTCGTGGTGGGACTGGGATCGCTGGCCCCACAATCCGGACGGAGCGCCAATGGGTTACCGGATAGCTGCCCTGGACAGCGTGGGCAACTTTCAGTCTCTCTACAAATCACTTGGCAAGAGCATCGATCACCAGATGGCCGTCATGTTCGAACCGGACGATCGCTCACGCGGCCGCTTCAGAACACTCAAAGTGAATGTCTTCGATGGCTGCGAACGCTGGGACGTCAAGTGCCAGGCAAATGACGAGGGCTGGAATGACATGAGCTACCAGACGACAGGAATCACCGCCGATGTGGACGACATCAAAGGGGAGCATCCCGATGCCCTTCCCAAACTGTGTACTCACTCATGGGAGGAAGATGTCGATACGATTCGTTACCCGCTGGATGAGACGGTATGGAAAGTCAGAGCAACAGACCCCCATGGCCGTAGCTGGGAACACTCTCTGCAATGATGGGGGAATGGCGCGAAATTAAGTCAAGGGTTCTCTGGACTTCTGATCTCTATCGGTTGAGCAAACTGTCTATCGAGTGAAAACTGCCATTCACTTGCTGATGAACGACAGTGAGCTTTCATCACGCACATATTTCACTCTCATGTCAAGGTACAGAGCAGGCATAATCGGTCTCGGTTACATTGGCGGAGCTGACCAGGTTTCGGGCGATGCAATTGGACAACAAGTAATCGACCTGGATGGCACGCACCTCCACGCGCTTGCTCGCAACGACCGCGTTGAACTGGTCGCGGGCAGCAGTAGAGACGAAGGAAGGCGCATCCGATTCACCGAGAGTACGGGCATCCAACCCACCTACGCAGACTGGCGAGAAATGATCGAGAAAGAAAAGCTCGACATTGTCAGCGTGGCGACGTATGCGCCTTTCCACGCAGAAATCACCGTGGCCTGTGCGGAGCAGGGCACCCGGGCGATCTACTGTGAGAAACCGATTGCCACGACTTTGCCCGATGCCGAACGAATGGTCCAGGCATGCGACGATGCTGACGCGATTCTTGTCATAAATCACAATCGCCGTTTCATGCACAGCCATCGACGTCTCCGTGCGCTCATCGCGGATGGCGCGATAGGTGAACTGACCTCCTGCACGCTTCAGTGGGGAGCCGGCCGACTCGGCAATGTTGCGACTCACCAGTTCGATGCGCTTCGAATGCTCACAGGGAGAGAAGTGGAAGCGGTCTCAGGGACACTCGATTCTGCTGGTAAGCCAGACTGCCGTGGGCCGCAGTTCAATGATCCTGGCGGATGGGGTGTGTTGCGCCTGGAGGGTGGACTCATGTGCACGGTGGACGCGGGAGATTATTCGGTCGCGCCCTTCAGCAATGTAATCAATGGCACCGAGGGCCGAGTCGTAATTGATGGCGAAGGGATCAGGCTGGAGCCCTGGGAAGGCGGGACCGAGCAATGGCCGATGCGAAATGAAGAGTGCTCTTCAATGGATGTGGCAGTCAGCGAGATCGTGAAGAGTCTGGACGATGACACTCCGTTCTCGACTCCCCCTGCGGAGGCCGTTCGCACCTTCGAGGCCATCGTCGGCTTTCATGCTTCACACAGACGGAATGCGTCCTGGACAGACTTGCCTCTGGCTGGGGAGGACAGAAACATCGAGGTGCTGAGCGGCTGAGGGTTATTTTACTATCTGATTTTCTGTTGCGGATACGTCTTTCCTCCTCCACGGTGCCTGCCCCCGTGATGCGCTGTTGGCAAGGTACTGCGAGGGATTCTCAATCTAGCCACCAATCATGGCTCGCCGGGGGCAGGCCCCGGACGTGACCCAGAGTCATATCCGTAACAGATACTATCTACTTTTAGATCCCCAAGGTGTGGGCCTGAAAAACACATGTCGTCCAGATACATCAGGGGTTCGGCTTTGCGATCAGTTCATCGATAGTCTTCAGGGACACTTTTCGCACTTCCACAGTCTGCTTGGCGCCGGAGAAGATGATCATCAGATGGCCGTCATGTTCGATCATGTGCGGGTAATCGATGTGACGTCCGCCAACGAGGTAAAACAGGCGAGTGTAGACAAGGCCATCAGGACTGATCGCCAGCGTCAAAGGATCTCGACGGCGAGGGTTGGAGTTTGAGACCATCGCGTAGTAACCGCGAGACGTCCGAAGTGTGAAGAATTTACTCGTGGCGTCAGGAAAGTTGGTCGTAACCATTTTGCTCCAGGTCGTGCCGTTGTCCGTCGAGAAAACACGGAGCAACCGCTTCGAGCCGCCGTTGTCCCGGAGTAGCCCGACCAGGTTCTCTCCGTCGGGCAGGACATACCAGTACGGCTCCTCCGGCTGCTGCTTGCCCTCGTAGTTGGCTAATGGCCGAATCTCCCATTGATTGAATGCCTCGACACCACCGACCATCACGGAGACCTGCCGGCGATGGTCGCGGCGGCTCATCATCCATTTTCCGCTGGGCAGCATCTTCGGCGGAAAGTTATTCATGGAATCGTCACGCACAGTGCCATGCGCGATCCACTTGTCTGCAGTATTGTCCCAGCGGAACGATTCAAGGCTGAGCCCTTTCCCCGGATACCCCGGCGCGTTGAAATGGCTGGCCAGCGCCAGGAGCTCCCCGTCGCGTTTCCAGAATCCGCGGGAAATCCAGCCAAAGCCTTTCGTCCTGGGAGGTCCGGACATGTCACCGACCTTGCTCCATTCCAAGCCGTCCTTGCTTGTGGCGTAAGATACACGCGTATCCGGCCGGTCGTGTCCTGGAACGCGATTGCGATGCCGTGCGGCCGGGACCTGAGGAACACCCGGTCCGTCGCTCCACATCGCCCAATACCGGCCCCCATGATGTACCAGGTAAGCATGCTGATGGACCCACTTGCCACCGCGGTCGCGCACGTCACTGATGACCGCGTGTTCAGCCGGCATCCGCGGCAGTTTGTTGAAACTGATCTTATTGGGCTTCCTCCCGATGCCGGGCAGGTCGAGCATGAGTGAACTGTCGGGATTTTTCACCGGATGAGGCGCGTCCGGATGCTCACCGGCTGCAGGCGCGGAACAGGCCAGCCCGACGGCCAGCGCACTACCAACCGCAACCTTGTGTTTCGAAATTCCAGATTTCATCATTTGATCTCCTGAGTGCTTCAGCACCTGTCCATGTTCAAAGAGTAATTGCCGCAGTCCGGCGATTGGAACGCGACGTGGTACGGCATCATGTTTCAATGCAAGATGAGCGGCGGTACCCGCGGCCTGCCCAAGCGCCATCCAGGTAGGTTCCATTCGAATGGACGAATATGCGACATGAGTCGTCGATGCGGCAACGGGCACGAGCAGTCCGTCGATGCGCGTGGGCAACATAATGCGATATGGGATTTCGTAAGGCCTGGTAATCGCATCGAGCATCCCAAGATAGCCCTCCAGAACCACCGTGTCTCCCGGTTGCCGTTTACTGCAGGGGAAGCTGTCGATCGGAAACTCGCCGATGGCGATGGTGTCATGATGCTGGCGGGGCCCTCCGTCCTCGCCGTCTCGGGTGATGTCCTGTTCAGTGAGTGTGCACTCGCCAACCAACCGGCGGGCCTCACGTACATAAAGTTGGAATGGGAAATGGCCGTTGTCGGCAAACTCATCCAGAGGCAGGTGGTACCGGCGTGCAATGGCGCGGTGTTCCGATGGAATCTGTTCGTCGTTCTGAAGAAACCAGAGCAGGCCGAGCGTAAGGTGCCGATGCCGTTCGCAGATGCTTTGGCGTGCGGCATCATCGCCTTCGACATAGCCGCGGTTCTCTTCAGGAAACGGGAAGGCGAGTGGCCGCGGATTGATGTTGACGTCGGTCTTGTTGTTAGGAATGTCAGTCACTGACAGTGCCCGCACCAGAGTGTCGAAATGAGCGGGGTTGTAGCCGCGACCCGGCTTCAACACTTTCGGCCCGCCTAATCGGCCGGCAGCGAGGTCGTCGAAGTAGCCGATGTAGTTTTCGCGGGCGTAATCTGGAGGCTCTTCACCCAGAGCGAACGAATTATCCGGATCGGTTGTCAGGCAAAGACGGTAAGTGCATGCGGGAAGTCGCTCATCAGCTTCACCGGTTGTTCCCGGCAGAAACCTTCCGCTCTGGTAATCGAAATAAACCACACCTGCATGGGGCTCACCGAATTGCTCGCGTGATTCGCGTCCGAGCCGATACTCGGCACCGGCTGCCGCGTACAGATCACCTTCATAGGTGGCGTCAACGAAAACTTCGCCCCGCATGGCAGACGCTTCATCAGTTCGGCGATTCACGATTTCAATCGCCGTCAGCCGATCTTCTTTCAACGAAGCTGACTGCAACCGCCAGCCTTTCATTACCGTGATCCCTGGCTGTTCTCCGAGCATCTGCTCGAAGATTGCTTCCGCGACCGAAGGCTCTGAATAATAACCGTCTCGGCACAGTTCAACGTTGTCGGAATCATCGCCGTATTGCTCAACGTAATGCTGTCGCACGCGCTCAGTGAACTCATGAAAGATCCCACCGATCATCTCTCGGTTTTCGATATCGCTCTTACCGAGGCCGCTGGCTGTCATCCCGCCTATGTGGTCGTGATATTCAATGATGGCGACCGTTCTTCCCAGCCGCGCCGCGGCAATGGCCGCGGAAATTCCTCCCGGCGTCCCGCCAAGGATGATTACATCGAGACTTTTCTGTGAGGGATGGCCGTTCATGTCTTGCAGAGCAGTTCCTGGCACGGATATGAGATACCCCCCATTCCCCGTGCTGTCGGTTTAATCAGAAAGCCCTTCCGTACGGCTCATCCTTTCGGGGTTGCTCGCATCGAGTGTCACTTTTGCGCCGCCGCACTCGACGGTTATGACGCCGCTTTGATACTCCGATTTGACGAACGGATCGTTGAATCTTCTTCCACCATACTCCGGCGTCTTGCCGTTTACAGTAGGCGCGGCATTTTCCTTCCAGGCGAAAGTGATCTCGTCACCCTTGGTTGACTGGTAGAGGACCCTGTATCCATCCCAGTCGAGTTTTGCCTTTATTACCTTCTGGCGAAAGCGTTCGAACGTCCCGTAATCATTGACCTCGCCGACTTCCATCAGAATAAAGTCGTCCCACTCGTCGCAGTAATAGACTCGTCCCTTTACCCAACTGCTCTGCAGCTCGAGCCTGAAATCGCCGCGCACGCTGCGAATGGCGAAGCACACCCCGTCCTTTTCACCGAATGCCCATCCCTTTTCCAGTATCGGTTTGCCAATCGAGTTGGCGATGTAAAAGCGAGTCTTCAGCAACGTCTTTTCCCTTTTGAATCCGAGGATTCTGTATTGTTGGCGTGTCCAGGGCGCTTCTGGAAAAGGCCCCTTCTTATGGATCACTTTCTCGGCGTGAAAGTGAGCGCGCATCTGAGAAAAGAGCACTGTTTTGTATTGGAAAATGGTGGCGTCCTGATCGTTATGCTCGTTGGGCCAGGTCATGTACCCGCCCTGGTTGTAGCCGGCCTGCGACTCGGTCTCTGAGCCTGCGAAAGAGAACACGGTGTCGGTGTAGCTGCCGGTGGCAATCTGGAAACACCAGGGGATGCAATGCATATGAAACTCGCCCCCGTACCAGCCCCAGTCCTGCATGGAACCGAGCGCGTATCTGGGGGTGAGGTAGTTGTATAGAATTCCATCGCCGCCCGCGTCTTCACGGTCGTTCTTGCAGAGGTATGGGTTATACCTGTCGGGATTGAAGATCCCCGCGCCCTGTCCCGGCGGATGGTATCTCGGTCCGACTTTCTCAATCGACGCATACTTCTCTTTCACCTTTGGTAGGTTGGCGATTGCCTCAGGTGGAATGTAATCGCTGGCCGCAATCTCGGGGATGATATGCCCGGAATGCAGATTGAATGAAAAGTGCCGGTATACCTGAGTCGAGTGGTCAAGAATGTTTGCGTGTTTGCCGTTGTACACTCGGGAATGCGGGCCGGTCCAGAGAGTGTTCCGATAAGCCACGGCAATGCTGAGGAACATGTAATCCAGCAGCATCTTTGCCGCGTTTCGAGTCGGTCCATCCGGCATGATATGGTAAACGAGAAGGGCGCTGTTGAATGGAATATGGCAATAGACGGTAGAGCGCCATTCACGCATTCCATGCTTCACTCGGGCGGCTACAAAGCGTCGAAAGGCATCCTCCCAGTAGATGCGGTATTCAGAGGCCCTGTGCCCATCGGAGTAAACCCGGTCTGGGAAGACAATCGTTTCTGCAAGCCGGTTGGCCGTGTCATTCAGTAGATGGTTTTCGGTTGGGGTCGCGGTGAGGAGATAGTTCCAGGGGTCGTATTTGCGCTTCAGACTCACATATGACGGGAGCTTCGCCCCGTAGGATTTATCCACCAGGCGAACGAGATTCTGCCGCGCCAATTTGCTGAGATGCGGGCTGTTCTGCGCAAGGATCAGGTAGTAGACCCAGGCGTCAAGGCTGCGCTCTGACAGCTTCCTGGCCTTGCCATCGAGAAAGGCATTGGCCTTCTCAGCACCTTTGCCTTCCCTCAAGAGCAGAAAGGCATCGCGAGGGTGCCCGCATATCTCTTCACTCGTGTACTTCTCAATGACCGCTGCCTTTTTGGCCTTGTATGCCTCCTGGAAAGACAAGACCTTCTCCGCGTTGGCCGGAAGCAATAATCCAAACATCAGGCACGCGCCAAGGCAGGTCTGCCAGGCTTCAGAACACCGAGGAACATGGCTGGGCACGTCTACATTTGTCATCTGCATTGGGCCTGTTGGTTAATCTCTTTTGTGAACCGGTGGCATCTTTATTCCAATTCGAAGACTTTAGAAGTGGCTTCGCCTGCTCTCAGCTCAAACTTCTGGTAGCGGATCATGCCTGGCTGAGACAATGTGAGAATCACCTTCTTCGCGCGTATCTGAACGGAACCGGCAGTGCCTTGGAATGAGATGTTCTTACTTTTGAAATCGATAGCCTTCAGCGAGAGGAATGCGTAGTCAGTGCCGTGTGGGCTGACCATCTTGAGGCCCTGGCTATCGGCGATGGATTCAAAGCTTGCGGCGGCCTCACTTTGCAGCCTGGGGTACAAAACGAAGAGCAACGAGCCGCCCGGCGGAAGCTTCAGATGCAGCCCCTTTTGCGTGGTCTTTTTCATTTCCCAATAGCCTCTGCCATTGCCCCCGTAACAGGGGATGGTCACATCGGTGGTTTTGATGAAACTGGTGGGTTTCTTCAGTTCTTCCACTTCTTCGGTGAGCACCACCTCTTTGATCCCTGTCTCATCTTTCTTTTCCTGCAATTCCATATCCCCGAGTTCTGGGGCTTTGTGCTCAGCGGCTTCCGCGGCTGTCAGGAATTTGAAAGCGCGAGCCAATGGGGGCGCGAACCATATATCCAGATCCACATCATCGCGCCCGGCAGCGTGAACGACATCTCCCGCGAGCCTCGGGTGCTTTGCGGTGTTGACCCACTGCCACCAGTTGGCCTCTCTGTTCTTTGGAGAAGTGGAATCTCGGATCAGAAAGTAATTGGGCCCGAGCGGATCCTCATCTTTCACGAACAGGATCTGCCGATCCCAACCGCCCTGATTCCCGTGCTGGTAATCGACGCTGCCCTGCGGGACGAAGGTGTGAATTTTTGGTCGCCCTTCGATATCAACCCGGCTGTGCTGCCAGGCCGGCATGGAACCGTGGTAGCCCCAATCGAGGCATAACGGCCGTCCCTTGCCCCAGAGCGTGATGCTGCCGAGGTCTCGATCGAAGTGTTGATGATGCGGCCCCTGAATGGTGTAGAGGTATGTCTCACGATTTCCTGGAAAGCCGCTGCGCATGACCGCGCCCGACGCGGGAAAAAGTTCGCTCTTCCAGCCCGGTGGGCCCGACGGCTCGAAATCGTCGTAGAGAAATTCGCTGTAATGATGAATGTTGTAATCGCCGCCGATACCAATCCACGGTGGCGAGCCCTGCTGTTTCCAGGCCCACTGAAGCTGGTCGGCAAGCCCGGGATCTTTCTTGCGATAAATCTTCGCCATGATCGCAAAGAGAGATGAAGTCTCCAGCAGGTAAGTGTTACCAATCGGCGGGAAGTGCCGCAGACCGCCCAGGGCCGGGTCTGGGGGCGTACTGAGCTTGGCGAGAAACAGAATAGTACGTGCGAGCCGCGGATCGTTTACGTAATCGACGAATCCCGCATTCTTCGCAGCAAATGCAAGGATCAGAATCTCCGCCATCGAGACCGTCTGGTAGTGCGGCGCTTCGAGCCAGCCACCATTCGGGCCGGACCAGTGCTTGAGTTCTCGCCCAGCCTCGGCCAGCCCGGCCTTTGCCCACTCCTTTGCCTTCGGATGCTTCGGGATAAGGCAGCCCAGCAGGCCCAGCACGGAATTACGCGAGGTCGTCATGTTCGGGTTGCCAGAGTACCCCCGACTCCGCGAGTAGAAGTGAGGGCTGTGAATCTTGTATCCGAGAAATGCGATTCGGGACCTCGTTGCCTTCTTTTCTCTGGGCGTCAAAAGGTCGGTTCCCAGCAACATGTCCACAGCGCCTATCATCCGGCCGACGCGCATGGTGATGTGGTGCGTGTATGCGGAATGCGAAGGTTGCTGCCAGCTCCCTTCCAGAAAGTGCTTCACGCCTTCGTCAATTGCCCTGCGTCCAGCTCCGGCGACCTTCTTCCCCATCTCAGAATCGGGGGTAAGAAGGTACTGCTTGATGATGCGGCGCCGCTGGTCCCCGTCTTGCACCTTTCGCTCCTCTTTACGAAGGCGTTCGAGTTCCTTCCGGTCGAACACCAGCCGTGGGTAAGAGATGTCCGCCGCCTCCCAGTCAAGAATCAGGTCCTTGACCTCATCGAGAGATGTTTCGCAATGCTTGACCATCAGGCGCTGCGGATCAGACACTTTCTGGTCCGGGACAATGGCTCGCTCAGCCGACACTGAACCGATAATCCACGACCTTGCCGGCCCGGCGAGTTGAAGGCTGAAGAAGAGTTCTCCTTCCGCATTTGCTTTCAGCGGCACCTTCTTTGAGCCGCCATTCTCTCTGGGCCTCGCCCAGTCCGCGCCACGTCCGGCCGCGGCGATGAACATGTCATCGAGGGCTGGGTCCTTCTTTACCGAATCCTCTTCGACAAGTTTCGCAAAGTCTTTGTCCTCATCTTCACCAACGTCAAGAAGCCCCTGGCTTGGTTTCTTGTCCGGAATCTTGACTTTCCACATTCCCGAAACTCTCCCCCGTCTCTCTCGAACAAACCGCACATTAGGTTCAGCGCGGAAGAGACCCAAAAAGCAGGCATGCCCGGGCGCCCACCATGGAATCCAGGAGCAGAGAGTCAGCGGCGTCGGATCCTTGCCGTAGCGAATCTTGAAAACCGAGTTCTGATTCATGGATCCCTTCTGCGGCGCATTCGGGGTCGCCGCACGAAAAAACGCGTGGCTCGGCTTAAAGCCTGGGCTGACCAGGAGCTCCCAGCGCGACTTGTCCGCAAGATCGAATGTTTCGTTGATGACCACTACTGGCTCATCACCAATGACCCGAAAGCGGATGCGCCATTCTCTGTCTCCCTCGAATTTGTAAAGACATTCAACTTCACCGAACAAGGGCCCTGAAGCGGCGACTTTCGCTTCGTAGGACACAATCTTCCTTCCCAGATTCAGCCGGCTGCCCCCCATCCATCTGCCAGACTTGAGGCGAAAAGCGGTGACCGGCCCCTGGTTGATTTTTCCCTGAGAGGTCGGGATTTCAACACCCGTTGATGCATTGAAAAGGCGTATCAAGTTCTGTTTCTGTTCAAGCTTGATCTGCGATGCCTGTTTGAGCCGAGGCATTTTTCTGACCAGTCGAAATTCCTTGCGGGAGAGCGGAGGAAGATCGGTCAGTAAAGCAATGCGTGTGATTGCCGTTGTCCAATCCAACTGAAAGGGAAGCTCGTTGCCGCGGCTATCCCAAAGTGTCAGTTTCTCCGGATGCAGCTTTTCGACCGCGTCGTTCGTCTTGAAGAAAACAAGCTCGTTCGTCCATGCATGATTCAAATGTTCCTGGAGAACTATCCGCTGCAGAATCTCCGGCTCAGCCTGAAGAGGCGCGAACGAAAGGATGATTAACACGGATAGCAGTCGCGTCGTTTGTAAAGTGGTCGCTTCGAAATAACTGCAAATCGCACGTAGGCCAGTTTTCATGATCATTTTTATCGCTCTCAAATCTGCAGTCTATCCTGCACCGCAATGGTATTGTGGTGTTGACGCTCCGCGGCAACTTGTCGCGGAGCGCCAAGACCACGATTATCTCCGCGCCACGCGGAGAAGTTACGAAGCCAGACTCTATTCTCCTGAATCGTGATCATAATAAGCAGGTTAAAAGCCCTTCTAATATATGTTGTCGAAGACAGACCGCCCCTGCCGGCAGCGGGTTGGCCAGACTCCCTCTCTTGACTTCCTGTTCGCTGTTGGTTTTAACCCGTGAAGGTTTTACGGTTAACAACATCTCAGCTTCGAGAGAGCAAAGACAATGGAAACAACAGAAAAAGCAACCATCGTCGTTCCAGGCGATGACCCGGTACAGATTCAAAACTCGCCTCACCTTGAGCGACTGAAGCCCTACGGGGAAGTGGTCGTTTACACAGACCGTCCTTCATCGGATGAGCAGAAGATCGAAAGGGTGAAGGATGCGGATGTCGTGATCAATTCACGGGGATCGGTGACCTGGCGGGAGGACGTTCTGAGTAAGCTGCCCGAGCTGAAGTTGATCGCGACCTGTTCCATCGGGACGGACATGATCGATCTTGATGCCGCCAGTGATCGAGGCATCGTCGTCTCGAACCAGCCAGGGAGAACAGCGCCGGTGGTGGCGGAACACACCTTCGGTCTGATGTTCGCCGCGGCAAAGAGGGCTGCCTTCTTCACATCAGAAATGAAAGCCGGTGGTTGGCCTCGAATGGACGGCATGATGCTCCAGGGCAAAACACTCGGCATCATCGGCACTGGAAACATTGGCGCCGAGATGGCGCGGCTCGGCAGAGCGATCGGAATGAAAGTGATCGCATGGACTTACAACCCGTCGCCCGAACGTGCCGAGTCCATGCAGGTCGAATTCGTTGAGCTCGACGATCTGCTGCGCTCTGCTGACGTGGTAAGCATTCACGCGAAGCTCACTGAAGACAGCCGCAATCTCATCGGCGCGCGTGAGTTGAAACTGATGAAGCCAGGCGCATTGCTTGTCAACGGCGCTCGCGGCGACATCGTGAATGTGCACGCGCTTGTGGATGCTTTGAACTCAGGGCACCTCGGAGGCGCGGCTGTCGATGTCTACGACGTCGAACCGGTCCCCGCGGATTATCCATTGTTGTCATGCGAACAAGTAGTACTCACACCGCACTGTGCGGACATGACACCGGAGGGTGTGGATCTTTTGAATGAAGGCGCGGTGGATAACGTCATTGCCTTTTTGCAGGGAGAGCCGCGGAACGTTGTGACCTGAAAATCCACGGATGAAACAGGAACACGGATAGGAAGAAGATGAAACTCAGGCCTTTCAACCCCCAGACAGACACCGCTGCTGTCCGCCGCATCTGGAAAGAGTGTGGCTGGGCCACCGAAGAAAAATACCAGGAGGCCATGGATGACTTCCTCGCCGAGACCCGCTCCCTGGTCGGTGAGGTGAACGGCGAAGCGGAATGCCTCGTGACCTCTGCCCGGGGGAGCATCCGGCACTTGAAGCAGGACCTCCGTCTCGCCGCTGTCACCGGAGTGACGACAAGCTACGTGGCTAGAAAGCAGGGCCTCGCTCAGAGGTTGACGGCAAGGCTTGTCGCCGAGGACGCGGCTGATGGCGCCGAAGTCAGTGCACTGGGTATATTCGAGCAGGGCTTTTACAATAAGCTCGGCTACGGTACAGGCAGTTACGAAAATATTGTCTGTTTTGATCCCGCGGAGCTCGCCGTTCCCGTCACGGCTGGCATACCACGTCGCCTCTCATGTGAGGACTGGGAGGAAATCCATCAGGCCCGGCTCAGCCGCCAGCGCGGTCATGGCTCCTGCAACATCGACTCCGCGGTTATCACCCGAGGCGAGATGCGTTTCACCAAAGGTGGATTCGGTCTCGGATACGGCACGCCGTTGACCCACTTCATCTGGTGTGAGCCGAAGGGAGGTGCCGGCCCCTACTCCATCGACATCATTGCCTGGAGGAATCGAGAACAGCTCCTCGAACTCATGGCATTGATCCGTAACCTTGGCGACCAGGTAAGTTCGGTCAGGATGCTCGAGCCCGCCTGCATCCACATTCAGAACATGCTCCGACAGCCCTTCAGACATCAGAGGCTCACGGAGAATTCCAAACATCAAAGCTCCATCCGTGCTTACGCCAAATGGCAGATACGTCTCTGTGATATCGAGTCCTGCCTTGCTAAGACCAGCCTGCCAGGCGGAGATGTGCGGTTCGGCCTCACGCTCACCGATCCTGTTGAGAAGTATCTTGATGAAGACCAGCCCTGGCGCGGAGTTGCCGGCGAATATGTCATCACGATCGGAAAGGAGTCATCGGCAGAACGGGGCAGCGATGATTCGTTGCCGCACATGACAGCCACGGTGAACGCATTCTCGCGACTCTGGCTGGGTGTATTGCCCGCGTCCGGCCTGGCCATAGTCGAAGAATTAGAGGCGCCGGAATCTCTGCTCGAATCCCTGGATGACCTTCTGCGACTGCCTGCACCGCGATGTGATTGGGATTTCTGAGATTGACGCCCAATGAAACAGCCATCGCACCAATTCTGATGTGGCGTCCAAAGAAGAACAGCTCACGAAGAAGTAGAATCTCTGAAGCGCAATTCCTCTGCGCAGCATGCGTTGTTTTCAGCATCTTATTCAAGCTAACCTTTGCCGAACGCGTAGATCCCAAAATGGACAAGCCAAATTTCATCATCCTCTTCTGCGATAACGCCGGCTATGGCGATATCGAGCCCTTCGGCTCAACACTGCACCGAACGCCGCACCTCAACCGGATGGCGAACGAGGGCCGTAAGTTTACCCACTTCTGTGTGACTGCCGGGGTATGCACTCCCTCCCGGGCAAGCCTGATGACCGGATGCTACGCGCAACGGGTCGGCATGCATAACAATCCAAGGGACGGGCTCGTCCTCAGGCCGGTATCGCCGTACGGATTGAATCCGGATGAGATCACCATCGCGACCATTCTCAAGAAACAGGGATACGCGACGTCAATCATCGGCAAGTGGCATCTGGGCGATCAGCCGGAGTTTCTTCCAACCAGGCACGGTTTCGATGAGTTTTTCGGTGTTCCTTACAGCGACGACATGACGCAGGAGCTCGGCAAACGCGCACCGGATCGGTTTGAAGGCAATCGCTGGCCCCCGCTTCCGCTGATGGAAAACGATAAGGTCATCGAAGCACCGGTGGATCGAGATGGGCTGACCAAACGCTACACCGAACGAGCGCTTGATTTCATAGAACGTAAAAAAGACCAGCCTTTCTTTCTCTACATCCCGCACGCGATGCCCGGCAGCACGGCAAAGCCTTTTGCGAGCCCGGAATTCAGAGGCAAAAGCCGCAATGGCCCGTGGGGTGATTCGATGGAAGAGCTCGACTGGTCGACGGGACAGATCCTCGACAAGCTGGTCGACCTCGGCATCGACAAGAAGACATTGGTCATCTTCACATCGGACAACGGGGCCCCGCTGGCACGCGATATCAGGAGCCTTTCACGAGGCAGCAATCTTCCACTGAATGGCCGCGGTTACACCACATCGGAAGGCGGCTTTCGTATGCCCACGATCATGTGGTGGCCGGGCACGATCCCCGCTGACTCCGTCTGCGATGAGCTCACGACAACGATGGATGTCCTGCCGACCTTTGCCCGTATGGCCGGAGGAAAGGAACCGCAGGATCGCATCATCGATGGCCACGACATCCGCCCCCTCATTCTTGGCGATCCGGGCGCTACATCGCCTTGCGACGCCTTCTATTACTATTACATGAATCAGCTCCAGGCCGTTCGAAGCGGTCCGTGGAAACTGTTCGTCCCTCTGAAGGAACCTCTTCGTCATCCCCATTTCAGAAAGGGCGAGGGCGACAAACCGCTGTTGTTCAATGTCGTGACGGATGTCGGTTCAAAGAGCGATGTCGCGGACGAAAACCCGAAAATCGTCGAACGGCTGACCAGATTTGCAGAAAAGGCGCGTGAAGATCTCGGCGACCACGGACGCCGTGGAAAGAACCAACGCCACCGTGGAAAAGTTGATGAGCCTCAGCCACAGTTAATGAGTGCGAATTAGCGTACCGATGGACATGATTCGACTCGACAACCTTCACTTTCGATATCCACGGGACACCTTCTCTCTGCGGATTCCCGGCCTGGCCATCGAGAAAAAAGAGAAGGTGGCATTCATCGGTCCCAGCGGCTGCGGCAAGACGACCCTTGCGAATCTGATCGCCGGCATCTATCGGCCGAATGCGGGCACCATCATGGTCAATGATTTCAATGTCTCCGAACTGTCCGACCGGAGGTGCAGAGATTTCCGCATCTCGAACATCGGCTTCATTTTTCAAGAGTTCGAGCTCGTCGAATACCTGAATGTGCACGAGAACATCCTGCTGCCGTTCCTCGTAAACCGGTCGTTAGTGCTGAACAGCAGAATCCGCAACGAAGCGGCGACGCTGGCCGATTCCGTCGGGCTTGGGGACAAGCTGCGTAGGCGGCCCGGCAAATTATCCCAGGGGGAACGGCAGCGCCTGGCCATCTGCAGAGCGCTTATCACTCGCCCTCCTATCATCATCGCCGACGAGCCGACGGGTAACCTCGATCCGGCGAATACCGGG